>OMCQ01001303.1_pt1 | contig 9826 bp, 6 predicted proteins | sample 1673761 | NCBI WGS metagenome assembly OMCQ01 (sample SAMEA103958126, study PRJEB25191) | human gut metagenome | reverse complement strand
ACATATGGCTCGGTCTCGTGGACCAAAGGGGAGGCGGACTTATGTCATACTCTGATGTCTTTCTTTTTCAAATTTATAATGATTAATGGGAATATACAATAGGGGAGGTGGCACGTAGAGAAGGAGGGGGCGAAAACGATATCTCATCAGTCTGTTTATATTAATTCTCCTGTTGTGTCGCATAACGGTATAGGGGGGCGATGGGCGAGAGGGTTAATTTTTAAAATCACCTCAGTGGATTTATTGTTTTCATTTCCTTTCCTGTTATTGATTGATGTCATTTTTCAGGTTCATAGTGTATATGATTTATATCTTTTTGTGAATAAGGTGCTTTCTGTCAGATGGTTTTTTGTTTTTATCCTTATGTTTGAATTTGCTGTTTGGATTCACAATGTCTGGTCGGGGCTATGATTTGAGAGAAACGTCGGTGTGATTATTTCCACCCGGATTATTTCGCTATTCCAACTTTTTTGTGTATTTTTGTTTGTTGGTGGAAATCCGGCTGTTTGAGCCGGATTTTAAGTGTTTCCTGTTGATTTTCTGTTAATAAGAATAGCGCAGGGATAGCTCATAAAAACAAAAAAGATTCGGATAATATGTCAGAAGAAACAGAAAACAAAAGTTATTCAGCCGATAGTATTCAGGTGCTTGAAGGTTTAGAGGCCGTTCGTAAACGCCCTGCTATGTATATCGGCGATATCGGTGTAAAAGGGTTGCATCATTTGGTGTATGAGGTTGTCGATAACTCTATCGACGAAGCTCTTGCCGGATATGCCACTCATATCGAGGTATATATCAACGAAGATAATTCTATCAGGGTTGTCGATAACGGTCGCGGTATTCCTGTCGATATGCACGAGAAAGAGCATAAATCGGCTCTTGAAGTGGTTTTGACGGTATTGCATGCCGGTGGTAAATTCGGCGGTGGAGGATACAAAGTATCCGGTGGGCTTCATGGTGTAGGAGCCTCTGTCGTAAATGCGCTTTCCAACTGGCTGGAAGTTGAGATCTACCACGAGGGTAAAGTATACCAGCAGCGTTACGAGCGCGGAAAAGTTATGGAGAAACTGACCGTGATCGGTGACTGTGAAGAAGAAAAGACCGGTACAAAAGTAACATTCCTGCCGGATGATACCATTTTTGAGACAACGATCTTTGATTTTAATGTTCTGAAACAGAGATTCCGCGAGATGGCATTCCTGACAAAAGGACTGAAAATCGTATTGAAGGACGACCGTGAGGAAGAGCCGAAAGAAAGAACATTCCACTACGAAGGCGGAATCAAAGAATTCGTTACTTACCTGAACCGCAGTGCGACACCGCTTTATGAGCAGATTATTTACTGTGAAGGTATGGTAAATAATGTGTCTGTCGAAGTGGCTATGCAGCACAATGATTCTTACAGTGACAATACGTATGGATTTGTCAATAACATTACGACTCCGGAAGGTGGAACACACGTTGTCGGATTCCGTAATGCGATCACAAAGACATTTAATGATTATGCAAGAAAGAACAAGCTTCTGCGTGACAATGAGCCGAACTTAAGCGGTGAAGATATCCGTGAGGGCCTGACCGCGATCATCAGTGTCAAGATCGAGGAGCCGCAGTTCGAGGGCCAGACAAAGCAGAAACTTGGAAACAGCGAGGCGAGAGGAGCAGTCGACAATATCGTGAGCACCCAGCTCGAGCTGTTCCTGGAGCAGAACCCAGCTGTCGCAAAAACGATCGTTGAAAAGTCCCTGCTTTCCCAGCGTGCGAGAGAGGCTGCAAGAAAAGCGCGTGACCTGACGAGAAGAAAATCCGCACTGGACAGCATGTCACTTCCTGGAAAGCTTGCAGACTGTTCGGATAAGAATCCGGAGAACTGCGAGATCTACATCGTAGAGGGCGACTCGGCAGGCGGTACGGCCAAGCAGGGTCGCGACCGGAACTTCCAGGCGATCATGCCGCTGCGCGGTAAGATCCTGAATATCGAAAAAGCCCAGGAGCATCGCATGTGGGAGAACGAGGAGATCAAGAACATGTTCACGGCACTCGGCGTGACGATCGGCACGGAGGAGGACAGCAAGGCGCTCAACCTCGAAAAACTCCGCTACGACAAGATCATCATCATGACCGATGCCGATGTCGATGGCAGCCACATCGCCACGCTGATGCTTACCTTCTTCTTCCGCAAGATGAAAGAGCTGATCGAAAACGGGCACGTCTATATCGCCACCCCGCCCCTGTTCCTCGTGAAAAAGGGCCAGCAGGAGCGCTATTGCTGGACGGAGAAGGAGCGTGACGAGATCACGGCCGAAATGGGCAAGGGCGTACACGTCCAGCGCTACAAAGGTCTCGGTGAAATGAACTCCCATCAGTTGTGGGAAACCACGATGAACCCAGACACCCGGATTCTGCGCAAAGTAACCATCGACAACGCTGCCGAAGCCGACCGCGTATTCTCGATGCTGATGGGCGACGAGGTTCCCCCGCGACGCGAGTTCATCGAAAAACACGCTCACTACGCCAATATCGACGCATAATCGAAAATTACAAAGGATTGCACCCCGCAGGGGAGCAATCCTTTTCCATATCCGTTTGGCTGGCGGGAGCTACCCCATCGTTCGATTGCGACGGAAAGCTAACCCGATGCGTTCATCGGAAAGGACGAAGTTGGCAGCACACTCGGAGTTCGGCCATACGGCAAACGGGAAATGAGAAAACGAAACATACCGTTTTTTTGACGTAATTTATCCGAAATCCGACGGCGGGGAAAAAGAAAAAACAGATTCCGGGACGCTTCATCGGACAGATGAAATCGGAAATACCTACCGACTTCGTGCGGGTGCAAATACGGGAAAAAATCACACCGTTTTCGGAGAAAAACCGGTCAGGCGGTTATCGCACGCAGAAAACGGAGAATAAAAAAGAACCACAAATCGGGAATTATGAATGTGACAGTCATCGGTGTCGCAGGCGGCACAGGATCGGGTAAAAGCACGCTGGTAAAACGATTGCAGGAGGCTTTCAAGGAGGAAGAGGTAGTCACGCTCTGCCACGACTACTACTACAAAGCCCATCCCGAACTGACGTACGAAGAGCGCACGAAACTCAATTACGACCACCCTCAATCGTTCGATACGGATATGCTCGTCGAACACATCCGCACGCTGAAAAACAACGTTCCGATCGAACATCCGGTCTATTCGTTCGTCGATCACAACCGAACGGCCGAAACCGTGCTGGTCAAACCTTCGAAGGTAATCATCGTCGATGGTATTCTGATCTTCGAGAACAAGGAACTCCGGGACCTGATGGACATCAAGGTATATGTCGATACGGACGCCGACATCCGCCTCGCCCGCCGCATCCTGCGCGACGTATGCGAGCGGGGGCGCACCATGCAGTCGGTCATCTCGCAATATACCACGACAGTCAAGCCCATGCACGAGGAGTTCGTCGAGCCATCGAAGAAATACGCCGACGTAATCATCCCGGAGGGAGGTTTCAATTCCGTTGCCGTAAGCATGTTGATCCGCAGCATCCAGTCGCAGATCAACGCCAAATAGGAGCACGCGAATCCATTCCCCGAAAATCGATTTTCGCAACAGGCAGTCTGTGTAACTCGCCTCGACACGCAGTCCATTACGACAAAAAGGAACCGTCCGACAACTCCCCGAAATTGAAAATCACCCCTGCCAGAGAAGACATTCTGGCAGGGGTGAAAACGTTAGAATCGGACTTGTCAGATACTCTCTTCCATTTATTCCCCCCGGCGCAAGGCAAACGGATACTTTTTCCCCTTCACTTCGGCGATTCCTCGCTCCACGTAAGCGGCAGCGGCCGAATCCCACTCCGAAAAGATCGTTATGTCATCGTATTCGAACGGTACGATAACACGCCCGCGACCGTCCAATACTCCGAATCGCAGCAACCCGGTAGAATCGGGAACAGCCGCAGAGGCATGCCCGAATTTTCCGCTCGGGTTCACCTGATAGACCTTATAGTCGATCAACGGTTTGCCGGAAACGTCGAGCAGGGTACAGGCCCGGGAAGCGAAATCCTCCCCTTCTCCGACCCAAGTCGTTCCGAACGGCGTGTGCTGCACCCAATCGTAAATACAAGGTAGGATTTCCCGTCCATTCCGGTCGATACTGCCGTACTTCAAAGCACCGCCGGAAACAATGCAGACGACCGCACGGCCATTTCGGAACGAGGAAACCTCGTAATACTTGCATGGGATGACCAACGTCCCTGCGGCATCGATAAATCCCCGGCGCACATAATATTTCCCCATCTGTCCGACAGCGGCCAGCACTTCGGAAAAATCGGCCGCACCGTCGTATATCGGAGCAATCACTTCGTTACCCCGACGATCGATGAATCCGTATTTCCCGGTAAATTCAAAATCCCTTTTTCCATAGCCGGACTTACCGCTCCATTCGCCTTTGGCTACGACTGCCATTCCTTCGGAAAAATCCCGGGCATAATCGTATTTCAATGGAATTACGACCTGTCCCAGCGTATCGACATACCCATAGCGGCGGACGGAATCCATCCCCTCCTGCACCCGGACAAGGCCTGACGAAAAACCGGCGACATCCGCATAGATACAGGGCACGACTTCACGCCCCTGCCGATCGATAAGCCCGAAACGGCGATCGTTCTTTTCCCCTTTGCCGACCACGGCAAACCCATTGGAAAAACTATCGGCATAGTCGTAGATGAGCGGGATGACCACCGTACCGCAGGTGTCCGTGTAACCGAAACAGCCGTCCGTATAAAAACGGCCCATACGGGGATCGCTGCCCTCTCCGCCCCGGTGTACGAGAATACGTCCGTCATGCGCTGCCCCCACGTAGTCGTACTTCGCTTTCCAATCTTTTTTAGCGGCTGGGCGGCGTTGTGCCGACACCCCGGCCGGAAACAGAAAAAGAAGCAGTACAACTATAAAGTATCGCTTTATCATAATCCGGTTATCTTTTTGATTTCATTCAATTTATTAAGTGCCTCAATCGGAGTGAGAGCATTGATGTCCAGTCCCTTGATCTGATCTCGGATCTGCACCAGCACCGGATCGTCGAGCTGGAACATCGAGAGTTGCATACCCCGCGTCTGGTCCCCCGCTTCCGCCGCCTCGCGAACTCCGGGGAGCGCTTTTCGGTCGCGGCGTCGAGGGCTCTTGCTGGGAACGATCTCGTTGCTACCATATACCAGTTCCAGATTCTTCAGGATCTCTTCGGCACGGGCTACGACCGAAGCCGGCATTCCGGCCATCCGGGCGACGTGAATACCGAACGAATGCTCCGTTCCGCCCCGCTCCAGCTTGCGCAGGAAAACGATCGTTTTATCCACCTCCTTGACGCTCACGTGGTAGTTCTTCACGCGCGGGCACATCTGCTCCATCTCGTTGAGTTCGTGGTAGTGGGTCGCGAAAAGCGTCTTGGCACGGGCCGTCGGATGGTTGTGCAGGTATTCGACCATCGCCCAGGCGATCGAAATACCGTCGTAGGTGCTCGTACCGCGTCCGATTTCGTCCAACAGGACGATGCTGCGGTCGGAAACATTGTTCAGGATGCTGGCCGACTCGAGCATCTCGACCATGAAGGTCGATTCGCCCTGCGAAATATTGTCGGAAGCCCCGACTCGGGTGAAAATCTTGTCCACCACGCCGATATGAGCCGCTTTCGCCGGAACGAACGACCCCATCTGGGCCATCAGAATAATAAGAGCCGTCTGCCGCAGCAAAGCCGACTTACCCGACATGTTGGGACCCGTAATCATCACGATCTGCTGCTCCTTATCGTCCAGCAGCAAGTCGTTGGGGATATACTCCTCTCCCACCGGCATCAGGGTTTCGATCACCGGATGCCGTCCCTGGCGGATTTCGATGCGCGTGCCGTCGTCGAGCGTCGGACGGACGTAGTTGCGCTCCCGAGCGATACGGGCGAAAGATTGCAGGCAGTCGATACGCGCCACGACGGCGGCATCCCGCTGCAAAGCTCCCAGGGAATGCGTAATGAACCCGATCAACTCGGCGTAAATCCGCTGTTCGATCAACAGCATCTTCTCCTCGGCACCGAGAATTTTTTCTTCATACTCTTTCAGCTCTTCGGTGATATACCGCTCGGCGTTGGCCAGCGTCTGCTTGCGGATCCACGACTCGGGAACCTTGTCCTTGTGCGTGTTGCGGACTTCGATATAATAACCGAAGACATTGTTGTAGCTTATTTTCAACGGAATTCCCGTCGCCTCGCTCTCCCGCTGCTGAATACGGTTCAGGAAATCCTTGCCATGCAGAGCGATGCGGCGCAGATCGTCCAGTTCGGCGTCCACGCCGTCGGCGATAATGCCGCCCCGCTGAATCTGATTGTTCTGCGGGTCGGGGTAAACCTCGCGGGCAATACGCTCCCGAACCTCCGCCAGCAGATCGATCTGTCCGGCCAACGCGTGAAGACGTTCGTCGTCGGTCGATTCCAACAAGGCTTTGAGGAGTTCGATCGCCGAAAGCGAATTTTTAAGCTGTACGATTTCGCGGGGAGTTACCCGAGCCGCCGCTATGCGCGAAGCGATGCGCTCCAGGTCGCCGACCTGCGAAATCTGCTCGGCGACGCTTTCGGCCAAATCGGGCTCGTCGTAAAACCGCTGCACGACATCCAGCCGTTCGTTGATGCGATCAATCTCCTTGATCGGCAAGGCGATCCACCGCTTGAGCAGACGCCCGCCCATCGGCGTGAGGGTGCGATCGACCACGTCTGCGAACGCGCACTTCTCGCGCGAACCGTTCGAAGAGAAGAGCTCCAGGTTGCGGATCGTGAATTTATCGACCCAAACGTAATCCTCCTGGTCGATACGCGAAATGGACGAAATATGGGCCGTATTCTTATGTTCGGTAAATTCGAGGTAGTAGAGAATAGCCCCTGCCGCCGAAATGCCGCTGCTGAACTGTTCGATACCGAAGCCCTTGAGCGACTGAGTGCCGAACTGCTTGCAGAGCTTGTCCCGATTGACCGATTCCGAAAAGGCCCACTCATCGAGCCGATAGGTATAGTGCCGGCTGCCGAACGCATCGGAGAAGCGGTCTTCGTATCCGCGCTGGTAGATGATTTCCTTCGGCGCCAGGTTGGAAATGAGTTTGTCGATGTAAGCATCGCTGCCCTCGGCGGCATAAAATTCGCCGGTTGAAATATCGAGAAAAGCCACGCCGGTATTTTTCCGACCGAAATAGACCGCCGCCAGATAGGTATTTTCCTTGTTGGCCAAAATATTATCTCCCAGCACCACGCCCGGCGTAACCAGCTCGATGACGCCCCGCTTGACCAGCCCTTTTACCTGTTTGGGGTCCTCGAGCTGTTCGCAGATCGCCACGCGTTCGCCCGCTCGGACCAGCTTGGGTAGGTAGGTGTCGATCGCATGATAGGGAAACCCTGCCAGTTCGACGAATGTCGCGGCTCCGTTGGCACGTCGCGTCAGGGTGATGCCCAGAATTCCGCTGGCCTTGATCGCATCATCGCCGAAAGTTTCGTAAAAATCGCCGACACGAAACAGGAGAATCGCATCGGGATGCACCGCTTTGACCGCATAATATTGCTTCATCAGCGGAGTTTCAACATATTTTTTTTCTATTGCCATTACCTTTCAAGATAAAGTCGGAAACATCGGAGTAAACCCTAAAAATCCGGCGGCGGACGACTTCGCTCATGCCGGTCCACAGGATTGCTCCACGTCCTGCAAATATACGAAAAATCCGGAGCAAAAGGACTTCAAAATAACGAATATTGAAAGAATATTGCATTCATTCATAATTCATATAATCTGCAATAAATGGGTGTACGACAATATAGTACACCCTTACCGGAATCGGCCCCGCAGTCGATCAACGGTGTCGAACCGTGGCGTTATCGACCGATGTCGAGATAACCACAGGTTCGCCCGAATAGTTGAATTCGCTCATACCGCTCACACAATATTTCAGCGATCCCGCCGCTGCGACCGAGGCGGTACTCATACCGGAAATGTCACAGTCGGCAAGTCCCGAAGCCAAAAACTTTCTCCCTTTGAACTGACTCATGCCCGACACTTCCAGCATCAGGTTCCGAGCTGTTCCCGAAAAGGTACATTCGCTCGAACCATCCACTGCGACCTCGGCTTTCTGCCTGCAATTCACATTTCCATTATAAACGGACATACCGGTCAGCGTACAATCCAAATCCCGGCACATAAAATCCGCGACCGCCTGGCTCATTCCAGATGCCTCCACCGTCGCTGTATCCTCGCATACCACCTGCCCTTTGTAAATCGACATACCCGAAACAGACATCGTCAGGCTTCTGCAACGAATATTGGATTCGAACTCGCTCATTCCCATACATTCGACCGTAACCGACGGTTTATCGATCCCGGTCTCGGAAAAAACGGAGGACATTCCCGACAACGAAAACGACTCCAGCGGAGCGGCGCCCACATACACTACTACCCGCTTGGACATATCGTTCTTTCTCTTGGACGACAAGGCTCCGGGGTCGCACGTGAGCACGAGTTCACCGCGCCGCACCCGCACGGAAACCGCCTCAGCAGGCACATTTTCGGTTTCGACCCGGACCGAAGCGGGATTTCGGTCGGCTTCGAGTACGACCTGAATCATATTACTCACATTCAACCCGAAATAAGGTTTGTCCAGCACGATTTCGGCATCTGTCCGAAAATACACCCCTCGATTTTTCTTTTTTGCGTCACACACGCCGATCCCCAACGCCAAGCAGAGCAAAAGCAGAGTTAATTTTCTCATAACGGTCATAAATTATAGATTTAACTCTACAAAGTTAAAGAAAAATTCGGGGAAACCAATGTTTTCCCCGAAAAAACTCACAGCGGAACAGATCGCCGCAGTACGATTTCATCCAACCGGCAATTCGATCAGAGCATCCCGCACGCAGCGAACATCCGCCGGTAATAGTCCGCCTTCCACTCCACCGGTTTCGGATAGGCCCGCGACGAAGAGGGCATACGATAAAGCCGAAGCGTACGGTCCGCATAGGCGAACTCCACACTCTCTCCCACAGGCGGCTCGGCACAACCGGCAAGGCGCACGATCACATCGGTAGCCTTCTGTCCCGTCGTCACGATCGCCCGGCAGGTCGGAACCGCAGCCAACAACTGCGCCAGATCGACCTCGCGCACTACTTGAAGAAAATTGTCGGAAGCATTGTTTTTCAATCGGATTATCTCTTCGGCCGTATCGTAAAGAGCCAATCCTTTCTCCTCGCAGAAACGCACGATCCGTTCCTTGTCGAAACGCTTCGCGTCGGGTGTCAGAAAATACCCCTTGTCCCCGAAAAATACCAGTCCGACGATACGCCACATATCGTTCTGCAAATTCGGGTAAAAAAAGTCCATCGACCACCGCACCCGCTGAGGCGGGAAACTTCCGAGCATCAGCAGACGTGCCCCGACAGGCAGAAAAGGTTCGAGAGGATGCAGTTCGCTTATCATAATTTTCAATTTATCGTATTATTTATTTCCAAATGATTCTGTTTCAATCCCTATTTTGGGGCGCTGTGCAAGAAACTCTCTCTTCGCCCGGCATCACCGGCAATCCGATCCGGCCCATGCAGAATCGCGGGAACAACGCCTCCGCAACCGACAGCCGCCCACCACCCGACCTCGCAGATACTTGGCGATCGCACGCATCCGGAAATGCTGCGGATGCAAAGCCCCGCTCGCAACCTCCGAACGAAGGTCATTCGTAAAACCGTTCATCGAAATTCACCAGATAGAGTTTGTCGGTCGCACGGGTCAGCGCCGTATAGAGCCAGCGCAGCATGTCGCGCGTCATCGGCTC
>OMCQ01001293.1_pt1 | contig 9875 bp, 10 predicted proteins | sample 1673761 | NCBI WGS metagenome assembly OMCQ01 (sample SAMEA103958126, study PRJEB25191) | human gut metagenome | reverse complement strand
AAGCTGTCGCAGCGGCATTGCTTGACAGACTGCTCTACTGTTGTGAGATTATACAGCTGTCGGGAAACAGTTATCGGATGGAAAATAGGAAAACAATTTTTAGCAATCGGAATGAAGATACGGACACATTAAAAGAGTTAACAACTGTAAAGTAATATCTTGCTAAAAGTGGAATATATTAAATTACATAAAAATGAGGTATGTAAATCTGCAAGGTACAATTAGCAAAATTGCAGATAGAGAATGAAAAAATAGCATTAACTAAAAAACAAGAATTATGAATGCAAATGTAATAATATATTATAGAGTAAGTTCAAATGAACAAACATTAGGAGCCAGCTTAGACGTACAAGAAGAACGTCTACGGAAGTATTGTAACCAAATGGGATATAATATCATTGACAATATCCCATACAGAGAGGATGAGAGTGCTAAAACATTTGAAAAGCGTCCTGTCATACAAGGAATAATGAATTATATACGTAAAAACAAAGGTAGAGTAAACAAATTACTATTCTTGCAGTGGGATAGATATTCACGAGACATTATCAGTGCCAGTGAGAACCTAAAAGAATTACTTAAATCGGGAGTTGAACCAAATGCAATTGAAGCACCTTTAGACTTCAATTCAGACACCTGGCCCCTATTATTGGAGTACAGGCACAATGCGACAACATCAAAAGGTCAAAAGATACAATGGACGGTATTCATGGAACATTGGCAAAAGGAAAATGTGCTAATAAAGCACCAAGAGGATATAAGAATGTACGTATTAGCAAACATGAAACCCATGTAGAAATAGATACCAATACAGCACCATTTATACAAGCCATGTTTAAAGAAGTGGCTAAAGGTATTGAAACACCTTGCTATATCCGTAGGAAGTTTGCTAGAAAAGGATATAATATACCCGAAAGTTCATTTCTTGAAATGCTACGTAACAAATTTTATATCGGTAAAATTCGTGTGCCAGCCTACAAAGGAGAACCCGAATATTATGTAAACGGTGAACATGAAGCAATTATAGACGAAGAAACATTCTATAAAGTTCAAGAGATTTTGGACGGTAAAAGAAAGAAAACACCCAAACTATCCAAAGCCATAAATCCCGATTTGTATTTGCGGAAGTTTTTAATCTGTCCCGTATGTGGTTGTGCCCTAACTGGTGCGACAAGTTCGGGCAATGGCGGCAAATACACCTACTACTTTTGTTGTAACAATCAAAAACATATAAGAATGAGAGCAGAGAACGTAAACGAAGAGTTCGCTCGATACACAGCCCAATTAAAGCCCAATAAAACGGTATTGAACTTGTATAACGAAATTCTAAAGGATTTGCAAAACGAACGCAAAGGAGAAAGTAAGAAAGAAGTAGTAGCACTACAAAATGAACTTTCTACTGTCCAAAAACGCATCAACAGCATTGAAGATAAATATCTGGACGGAGATTTAACCAAAGAAGAATATAACAGAATGTTGGAGAGATACACCAAAGAAGCCTCAACCATACAACAACAAGTTGAAATGCGTGAGAACCCTAACCGTAGTAATATCGAACCAAAACTAAACTACTCTATCAATCTGATAAACAATATAGATAGCTATATAAGAAATGCGTCTGTAGGGGTGAAGATTAAGCTAATAAGTTCGATGTTTCCCGAAAAAATCGAATTTGACGGAAAAACATATCGAACCAATTCTTATAACAAAGTGCTTGATTTAATTTATCAGCAAACCAACGAGTTACGAGGAGTAGAAAAGAAAAGCGGAGAGAGTTTTTCAACTTTCTCCGCCTCAGTACCCAGACCCGGTACAAGCCATAGAAATCATAGGAAAATAAAAGAATTTATCTTCCTTATTATCAGCCACTTGAATATTTCCTATTTTCTCTATTTTTGCCATATTTTGCCCATTTTCCGTTATTCAGTACACTTTTAGTACACTTTGAAATATCATTTTCTTTTGTACCTTTGCAATATCGGAAAACAAAAGAAAATCAACTATTTAGCGTAATCACCCGGTTATGGTACCTAAATCGGGATAAAACCTCTAAACAATGGCAAAGTTAGAAAATAAAACGAAAGAGAACCCCAAGTTGGAGCAAAATAAGCTCTCGGACGGTAGAATAAGCCTTTACTTAGAGTATTATTTAGGTAGAGAGGAAAAGCCCGTATTGGATGAAAACGGTAATCAGGTGTATTACGATAGTGGGAAAATGCAAGGCAAGCCCAAGTTTGCAGTAAAGCATAACAGGCGAAAAGAAAACCTTAGCCTGTATCTGATAGACAAACCCCGTACTCCTGCGGAACGGCAACAGAACAAGGAAACTTTGGAACTCGCCATGCGCATACGTGCAGAGCGTGAACAGGAGTTTAAAGAAAGCATGTTGGGTTACCGCTTAAAGAAAGACAGGGCTGTTAATTTCTTGGACTACTTTCAAGCCTATATCAATAGCTATACCAAGAAAGATATTCGCATGGTGCAAATTGCGCTTAGCCGTTTCAAAGACTTCTTGAAAGAAAAGTACCCCATGAATGAATGTAGCATTAAACCGGAACTCATCACCAAAGAAATGATGGAACAATTTGTAGCTTATCTGCAATCCCGAAGCGTTGGCGAAGGTGCTAAAAGCATTTACCAGCGTTTCAAGAAAGTTATTCGCTATGCGATAGAGCATGATGTAATGCTGAAAGACCCTTGCAAAGATGTTACCTGCAAAGTAGATAGTCAGATGCTTCGGAAAGATGTGCTTTCGCCCGAAGAAATACAAAAACTGATGGCTTGTCATTATGACAACGAAAACCCCACAATCAGACGAGCGTTTATCTTTTGCCTGTATTGCGGTCTGCGCTTCTGCGATGTAAAAGACCTTACCTATAGGAATGTGGATTACGCAAATCGGTTATTGAAGTTTGAACAAAGCAAGACCAAGGGACATTCTGCCAGCAGTGGTGTGGTTATTCCTTTGAATGACGGTCTATTATCTATCATTGGTGAAGCCCCGGCAGATAAGAACTGCTTGATATTCGATTTGCCTACATACGAAAGCTGTTGCAAATCAGTTAAGCGTTGGGTAAAGAGAGCTGGAATAGACAAGCATATAAGCTGGCATTGCGCCCGCCATTCGTTTGCCGTGAACATTCTGAACAATGGGGCAAATATCAAGACGGTAGCCAGTCTTTTAGGGCACAGCGGATTGAAGCATACCGAGAAATACACCCGTGCCGTGGATAAATTGAAAGAGGAAGCAATAAACAGCCTACCCGAACTAAAGTTTTAACCACAAAAGACTTATCTTTGTAACTATGGACTTTGAAGCATTAGTAAAACATATCTGTACGATACAGAACACGTTGCAGGCACAAGCCGCACACGCTGTAAACCTTGCACTTACTTCCCGTAACTGGCTTATGGGGTGCTATATCGTAGAGTTTGAGCAGAACGGAGAAGACCGTGCCGCATATGGTGAACAACTGTTGAAAAAGCTGGAACAACGGCTGAAAACAAAAGGTCTGAATGAACGTAGATTCCGTGAATTTAGGCGGCTGTACCTTGTTTATCCACAACTGAAAGAACAAGTATTACACTACATCATGGCAGGAAATGAAATTCGGCACACGCTGTCCGCCAAATTCACGGAACCAATTCGGCACTCAGTGTGTGCCGAATTACAAACATCAGAAATACAATATAATAAGTGGAGTATTCCTGCTGAAAGGTTGTTCAATAAATTACCTTATTCTCACTTAAAGTTCATATCCAAAATCGAAAATCCGACAAAGCGTGCTTTCTATGAAATGGAAGCAATACGTGGCTGTTGGTCTGCAAGAGAACTGGAACGGCAAATATCATCTTTGTATTATGAACGTAGCGGACTCTCCAAAAACAAAGAAGCCCTCTCCGCTTTAGTCCAGCAACAAGCAACCCTATTACAACCTAAAGATGTTATCAACACCCCTGTTACTTTAGAGTTCTTAGGATTGAATGAACGAGCCTTAGTAACAGAAAACGACTTAGAGCAATCCATTCTTGACAACCTACAACACTTCCTGCTGGAAATGGGGCATGGATTCTGCTTTGAAGCCCGACAAAAGCGTATCTTGATTGACGAGGACTATTTCTTTGCCGACCTTGTGTTCTATCACCGCATCTTGAAGTGCCATGTTATTGTAGAATTGAAGATAGACAAGTTCCGCCATGAGTATGCTTCGCAACTGAATATGTATCTAAACTATTTCAAGGCGGAAGTGATGCAGCCAGATGATAATCCACCTATCGGAATTCTGCTTTGCACAGAAAAGGGAGATACATTGGTTAAGTATGCCACTGCCGGATTAGACCCGAATATCTTCGTACAAAAATACATGATAGAACTTCCAAGTGAGGAAGAAATAAAGGAGTTCATTGCTTCCTCAAATTACTAACCTATCATAAAAGTAATGCTGGCGAAAAGAAGAAAACTATTTTTCTTTTCGCCAGCCACATATAATTTGCTGTCAATAGAAATAGGTTTAAATCGGTTTGGATATATATACAAAAGGATAAACTAAACCCCATACTGCACGACAAGTCTAATTACAATTTTTCCTCAAATTTTGATTGACTAATCAATCCGATTTTATATCTTTGTTCCAGAAAATTTGAAGCATATGAAGAAAGAAGTCACTTACTCTTTAGGTTATTTATTAGATAGGACATTATGGGCTTTATCTAATTCTTTGAATGTAGCGTTAAAAAATGAAGGTATAGATTTACCACATTCACAGTATCTTGTTCTAAGAACCCTTTTCGAGAAAGACGGTCTTAGCCAAAATGAAATTGCGGCACACTTACATAAAGACGCAGCTGCAATCAAACGAACGGTAGATTATTTAGAACAAAAAGGACTTGTTGTGAGAAAAACAGTTGCCCACAGTAAATACAATGTGTTTCTCACAGAAAAAAGTCTTTCGTTACAATCTAAAATAATGCTCATAGTAGATAAAGTGTTTTCTAATGCACTGATTAATGTTTCCGAAGACATGGTGAACATTAGTATTCAAGTTCTTGAAACCATCTATAAATCATCTATTAATAAAAATATTAAATAAGGTTATGAAAACTTTGAGTGCCAAAGGACAGAAGCTATTAAAAGTATTTCATCTTCTGTTCAATTTTATGTGGATAGGGGGAGCATTCAGTATGATGCTGCTATTATTAGGAACCAACCCTCAAGAGAGTCATGAATTGTATATGAAATCCGTCACATTAAAAATGATTGACGATTGGCTAATTATCGTAGGAGCCAGTGGTTGTGTTATTACAGGAGTAATCTATGGAATATGGACAAAATGGGGATTTTTTAAACAGCGGTGGATAATTGTAAAGTGGATATTAACAATATTCATGGTTATTTCCGGTACTTATCTTATGGGACCCTGCGTAAATGGCAATGTATATCCTGTTACTGAAATTTCCAATTATGCAATTGAGAATAAATCATTTAACGACAACCTCTCGCAAATTACATTTTGGGGAATAATTCAAACTATCCTTTTAATAATAACCGTATTAATATCTGTATATAAACCGTGGAAATGCAAAGGGAAATGATATATCCTTATTGATTTTACAATATAAACTATTACGTAAATGAATGATTTATTACAACAGAGATTTTTCCGATTATTGTCGGAATGCTCGCAGCGTAAAGTTTCCATAATTGAAAATGACGAGTTCAGCCAATGGATGCAGAAATTATATGTCAAACTGGAAGAAGTTGGCAAGGACATACGGATATTGCGCAATGCCGACAAAATGCTGCCCGAAGATAACAATCTATTGGACAATCAAGATTTGTGTTTACTATTCAAAGTCAGTATCAAGCCCCTGTAACGCTACCGGGCTATCGGTGTGCTGCTGTACTTCACAATCAGCGGAAAAGTGTATTACCCGTCAATTGACACGATAATTTTACTTGGTTGAGTTCAGATAATTGATACAGTTCTTTTCAATCTTGTCTAAGATATGAAGAAATGTATCTTGTTCTTCTTGTGATATACCTTTTAATGAGATGTTTAGAGATAGCATTTGACATTTATTTATATGCGGCATAATTGTTTTTACTTTATCGGTGCAATATAAAAGAACACTCCGTCCATCTTTATGATTTTTCCGCTTGATAATATATCCGTTTTTGGATAATTTTTCAACTATTCTCGTAACATTGGCAAAGTCTTTTTGCGACTGTGTGACTAAATCACCAATAGTCTGACCATCGTTTTCCCATAAATAGACTAAGATAACCCACTGTTCCGGTGTTATGTCCAGCCCCTCTTCTGATATGATTTGATATATTTGACGTTTGATTATACCCGAAAGTTTGGCTATTTTATGATTTACCATTTTATCTATATCCATATTATTTAGTTTGTTAAAAGCTGAAAAACATATTTGTCATAGCAAATAAATGATTATATTTGTCATGACAAATATATGAATAATGTAATTAGTAACCAAATGGAAGTAAGTGTTTTTATAGAAAATATCCAAAAGGCTTTCGGAGAAAAGGTGCAATTACCCTTTGCATTTTGGTATTCTGATAAACAGATTAATGATGATTTGAAAAAAATCAACGGTTGTTTTTTTAAGGAGTTTGAAAAGCTGATTGGTGGTGAACCAATCTCTTTGAGTGCCGATAGAATCGGGTGTATGGGTGGTAAGTTCTATACTGGTTTTTCGACCATGAATGAAAAGATGCCTATGTTTGTTTCAAGCAAAGAAAAATATAAGAAGTCTTCAGAATTGGTTCTTGATTTCGTAGAAAAGGCAAATGTGCAGATGACGACAAGGCAGTATTTGAATATTTCACCTATTACTGAACTTGAAAACTTTAATAATGTGGTGGGGATTTTCTTTTTGGCTACCCCTGATATGCTTTCAGGACTTGCTTCATGGACATTTTACGATAACAATTCGGATGATGCAATTACTGCAAAATTTGGTTCGGGATGTTCTTCTATTTTTTCAGAAGCAGCATTGGAAAACAGCAAAAATGGGAAACGTACATTTATTGGACTGTTTGACCCCTCCGTGCGTCGCTATATCCATGAGAATATATTAAGTTTTACTATACCAATGTCACGCTTTCGGGAGATGTATTATACGATACAAGATAGCTGCTTGTCGAATACACCTGCATGGGGAAAAATTAGAGAACGCATTTGTCGGGAGTGAAGTGTATTACAAAGCATCCGATGTCCAAAAGTTCATTAAGAAAAGATTCAGCGTAACCACATTGCGAAAGTTTGAAACAAAGCACTGCACGAAGAAGAAATGAATTTGAAAAGCCGGGGCGGTGAACATAGTTCACAACTCCGGCTTTGCTTCACTTATGGCTTACCCAACTTATCAGCTTCCTTTCTCAACTGTTCGGCTTGTTCATTAAGTAACCTTGCACGCTCCAATGCTTCCGCCTGTTTCTTGCTGCGATATTCAAAATCTATCACAGAATCGGTCAAAATTTGGATGAAATCGTTATCCCTTTGCCAATTGAATTTGGTTTCCAGCATATCAAGAACTTCTCCGTTTGCCCAACCCTGCATCAGCAAATAACGGTATTTCATATCATTGTCCTGTAACTGCTGCATCCGTGTAGCCAAACGGATATTTAACCATATGGAAGCGGAACAGAGAACCAGCACTGCCGAAAAAATAAACAATCCCGGACGAATCCAAGAAGTAACCTTGTTGTAAATCCGTTGATAGAACGGCAAGGGGGCAACTTCCTCTTTATCGGTCTTGTAGGAATTCAAGGTATCAACCATTATTTTAAAATTACGATAGATTTCCAAGGATATTCTCTTGGTGTCCTCGATATGCTGCTGCTGACCTTGCATCCTGTTCCGTACATCGTCAAGTTGACTTTGGATAGTCTGCAACTTCTCCACAGGAACAGCCGGATTACTATGCAGCCTCGACAATGCCTGTTCAATCGCTCCAAACCGTTCGAGAGTTTCCTCCCGGCTGGCTGGCGTTACCTGCGCTTCCAGCTTCTCTTTCAGTTCTGTTACCATAGAGAGAAGCCCCTCTAAAATCAAGTTGTCTTCCATGTCTTTACAATTTAAGTCGTTTTTTCTTTTTCTTCTTCTTTCTCAAATTCAAGTTCGGCTCTTCATCCACCGGGGACGGTGATGCAAAAAACAGACCGAGCGAACCGCTTATAAACGGACTTTCTGCGTTACTCCGTGTGGGTATTTGTTCCCGAATGGGTGCGAAAGCTGTTTGCCGTTGACTTTCGGCAACATTCAAACCTGTATCTCCGAAATATCTATCCAGTTTGGAAAAACTGAAACTGCGGTCTATCTCCGAGCCTTTGAACGTGTATTCTCCTTTGGAAAAGGATATGCCCTGTATTTCATCGGTCTGTCCCTTTCGTTTGAACTGGATAGTGATACCCTTTTCCGCTAACCTGTGCTGCAACTGCTGCCAGTTGCGGGATTTGCCGATTTCATTTTTCACAGCCGTGTAAATCTCGTATTTCGACTTGTCCGGCTCTTTCAATCGGTGCTGTTTCACCTGCTCTTTCCCCTTGGCGAAATAAAGTCCATGTTTGGCTTTCAGCTTCTTGCATACCTGTTCGTTACGGTACATATCGTTCCTGTCCGAAATAGTCTTGCCGTTGTTGTCTATACGGTTGAACACGATATGCACGTGTGGATGCTCCCGGTCTTGATGGCGCACGATGATGTACTGCGTATCGGTGATTTTCATTTCACGCATATACTCCTGTGCAAGCTGTACCATCTTCTCGTCTGTCAATTTGGGTGCGTCCACTGCCGAATAGCTTAGTGCAATATGTCCAACCGGCTTTTTCAAGTCGGGATTCATCCCGGTCTGCATACAGAAACTGCGGATTATATCGCTCCGGCTCTCGGTCAGAACCCCATCCGCATGAAGCAAAACCGCCTGCTCCTTACCAAGCACATAGTTCACACAACCCTTAAAACCGCTTCCTTTTTTTATTTTTCCAATCATCCGACAAATGGTTTATGATTTCAACAATCCTATCTTTGAGTTTCACCAATTCCACCGCCACCAATGCAAAACCTCCGGCATTTGCCCGATGCGCCAGCTGGTTGATGTTGTTGGCTTCCCCTACCAGCTTGCGGATAGCATCTGCATCCTGCCTGTTCAGCCGGGGCGTTACCTCTGCCGAAATAACTGCTTGCCGGACATATTCACTGATGCGCACCCCGGCTTCCCCGGCTCGCTTCCTGATGGCGTAATACTGCAACTCGGTCAGCTTCGTGCTGACTACCTTTTTCTGCTTTTCCATCCGTTTCTTTGCCGGACGACCGCCCGGCTTGTCCTGTATCTTTTTCATGCCTTTTTACTTTTTGATGATGTCTTAGAAATTGCGACCAACGGGAGCGGTTTCCTTTGCGGTGAGCAAAGCAAGGTGGTTTCGGTCTACCGAAACATAACCTTGCTCTCCCTATGAAACCGCCAGCCGCTGGCAATCCTGCCGGATTAAATGCCCCTGCCCTTCTTTTGTCTTGGGGCGGCACGTTGTTCGGTTTTCTGCTTTATTTCCTGTACTTGGCTGGCTGCGTTTTTCTGTTCCTGCTTCCTGCCGCACAGGTAATCGTTCAAGTCCGAATACCCCCTGTAATTGTGCGAGAAGTCACGCACACGGTAGGAGTATTCCAATTCGATAGCCCGTGTCGCCTTATATCCCGTCTCGTCATTGTCAAGCATACAGTGGATGCGTTCATACGGGTATAGCACGTCAATGGCTTTCGGCACATTGACAGTCGAGTTAAGAATAACATAGTCCTGCCTGTCAAGGTCGGGCATGGTCGGACAGTTCTTCATCCGGAGCGTGAGGAAAGAAA
>OMCQ01001285.1_pt1 | contig 9934 bp, 7 predicted proteins | sample 1673761 | NCBI WGS metagenome assembly OMCQ01 (sample SAMEA103958126, study PRJEB25191) | human gut metagenome | reverse complement strand
GCCGTTATTTCTGGTACTGCTTTGGGTAGCTCCGTTGCTGCCCTGTGCTGTGTCGGCTACGGTTTGGGGAGAAACAAGTGAACCCCCGGTGCAGATCGGAGCACTGCAGCGCTCCGATCTGGAAGAAATTTCATCTCAGGAAGCAATTTTTTTGGACCGCTTGCGCCGTGAACTCTTGCCCCGGCAGGTCACGCTCCAGTATTACGGTGAAAATGACCTGATTCACATGGTTCAAAACGGGGCGTTGAATTTTGTCATTACGGATGCTGCGGTCTATGCCTCCCTGCAGTCAGCGGTTGAGCTGCGCCCTTTGGCAGGTCTTGTCTATCCGGAGGCAGCTGATGCCGATCACATGACCGCTTCTGTTGCTTTCACTGCACAGCACGAAGCGGGCTCCCTCAGTCTTGCTGAAATTAAGGGGCGTCGATTATTCGTCACCGACAAACATTCATTCGGTGGCTTTTTGGCCTTTGCGGCAGAACTTAAAGACGAAGGATTCGATCCCGAGGATTTTTTTTCGAATGTTTCTGAGTTTCAGAAAAGTGATGCAGAACTTGTCAAAACAGTATTGAAAACGCCCGGAGCCGTCGGCGTTCTGCCGGCCTGTACACTCGAGAGGCTACAGTCAGCCGGGTTTATCGACGCCGCGGGACTTACTGTGATCAATGCCAAAAACGGTGGCGGTCTGACATGCCGACACTCCACGAAGGTCTATCCCGGCTGGGTTTTGGCATCACTTCCTTCAAGTGACCTGGGTCTCGTCAGAATGGTGGCTGCCACAGCTCTGGCCGCCACGTCTCCGGGTATGCTTCAGTGGAGTTTTCCGCCAACAGATTTCAGGCGTGTCCACAACATGCTGATTGACCTGGGAATCGGTCCGTACGCCGGAAACGAGGGCAAGCTCTGGAAGGGGTTATTTCTTCGGTACCGCTGGTGGTTTGCCGGAATAGCGCTGTTCATGCTTTTGATCCTTGCGCACGGTGTTTTCGTTGCCTGGCTCGTTCGCACAAGAACAAAGGACTTGCGGTTGTCGTTGCTAAAGCAGCAAAAAATGACAGATGAGATACTGCAAACGAGAGCCCGTCTGCAGAGTATGGAAAAAGTTCAGACTGTCAGCCACATGTCTACGCTCTTTGCGCATGAGCTCAAACAGCCTCTGGCAGCGATCCGCAATTTCTCCTTGGGTCTTTTGAGACGCAGCCAGCGTGGTGAACTTGATGCGGAGACCATGCATTCGATTTTAGAAAAAATGGTTTTTCTCACGGAACAGGCCTCCAACATTGTTAACCATGTTCGCAAGTACGCCAAAGCCGGTAAAACCGAGAGACTGCGGGAAGACTTCAGAACTGTGATCCGGGAGGCTGTTGAATCGTTCGGTAAAACAGCAGATTTTCGAGTCCAGGTTTCTCTCAGCCTACCTTTGGTTCCGGTATGGGTGGAAATAAACCGGTGGGAGATCGAACTCGTTATTTTGAATCTCATCAAAAATGCTGCGGAAGCGACACATGAGGTCAAAAAACCAAAAATTGAAATCGTGCTTACCGAAGATGAACACCATGCCATTATGCGGATTACAGATAACGGGAAAGGAAGTCAGGATGTGCCCATCGATGAAATGTTCCGGCCTCTTTTTTCTACAAAAACCGGAGGAATGGGTTTGGGCCTTTCCATTGCCGAGAGTGTTGCCGAGAGCCACGGCGGCCGACTGAATGCGCGGCAAAACACCGGGCCCGGGCTGACGATGGAAATGATCTTGCCGCTGTACCAGGTCTTTCCGGAAGCCGTTGATTAACGAAAACGAAAAGCTGTATTATGAATTTGACTGACAATAAAAACAACGACTCGCCCGGAGTTCCCGTCATCCGTATTGTCGACGATGATGCAATGATGCTCAGTTCTTGGGTTTTTTTGCTCGAAGGAGAGCACAGGACTGTCAGAGCTTATACCAATGCTTTGGAATTTTTGGAGAAAGACGACCCGGAAGATCCCGGTTGTCTTCTGCTCGATGTACGTATGCCGGCTATGTCCGGACTCGAGCTTCAGGAGCTGATGTCATTGAAGGAAATTGACCTGCCGATCGTGTTTGTTTCCGGGCATGGGGACATTGATATGGTTGTCCATGCTCTCAAGCACGGAGCATGCGATTTCCTTCAGAAGCCGGTGGATGAAGTGCGGTTACTCAATGCTTTGGATGCGGCGATAGAGAAAGACCGTCAGCATCGCGCAGAGGTCAGAGAGGTGCGTACTTTGGAAGAGCGTTACGACACTCTCACCGCACGCGAAAAAGAGGTTGTTGGTCTTGTCGGACAAGGCCTGATGAATAAAGTAGTTGCAGACCATATGGGAATCAGTGAACGCACGGTTCAGATCCATCGGGGTGTTGCCATGAAAAAACTGCGCGCCCGAAGTGTTGTGGACCTTGTGAAAATACTGCAGGGTTTGGGAATTCACGTGTAGGCTGAATGTAACATCACAGCGGTCTGATTCTTTTGGGAAGGCGTTTAGGGGTGTGTGTGGATTTTTGTGTCTAGCGCGGGTTTACGGTTGAGCTTGTATTGTTGACGAAGATTCATCATTTTTCAACTCTTCCCTGGTTGTTTTTCTTGGAATTTGCAGGCTGAGAGTCGATAATGTGGCTCGCGGATACGTTTCTGCCGCGGGTGCCCGACACCTTGGTGTTCGGGCCTGCAGAGTGGCAGAAAACGGAGCAGCCGGGCCGAGTTCACCTGAAGGCCGGGATTCCGCTGAAAAATCCCGAGGCTTGTCTGCGACAAGCCTTTTTTGTTGTCTGCTGCAGCTCCACGAAGGAACACTGATGCCCGGATTCTTGGACCCTAAAGCCTATATTTTCGACCTTGACGGCACGCTCATTGATTCTCTGGGCGTCTGGGACAAGGTGGACGAAATTCTCGCCTCTGAAATCGCTCGGGTTGATTACAGCGACCTTGATCTTCCCCGGTTTCGTGAGATTTCTCTGGCTCAAAACAGCCAAAAAGCGAGTCCCTACGAGGCCTTCTGCGGAGAGCTCGGAAAGCGTCTCGGCTCAGACCTTTCCGCGGCTGAAGTTCACGCACGGCGTTACGCCATCAGCCGCAGGCTTCTTAAGGAGACGATGCGGCTGAAGCCCGGAGCTGCCGACCTTCTGAAACTCTTAAAGTCTGCGGGCAAGCGCCTGGTGCTTGCCACGACCACGCGCCGCGCCAATGTCGACATCTACTGCGACATCAATCCCGTGATCCGTTCTGAAATTTTGCTGCGCGACATCTTTGACTTCATGCTCACGCACGAAGACGTTACGGCGATAAAGCCGGACCCTGCGGTCTACCTCAAGGCGCTCGCAGGATTGGGGCTTGCGGCTAACGACTGCCTCGTGATCGAAGACAGTCTGCCGGGCGTTGAGGCAGCCAAGGCCGCGGGACTCACGGTGGTTGCTCTTGAGGAGCCGCATTCGGCGGCTGATGAAGAACTGATCCGGACAAAGGCGGACGGCTTTTACGCCGGTCTTCCGGCACTCACCGCTGACATTCGTCAGGCGCTTGCCGAATAAAAACTCCGGGCAAAAGAAAAACGCATCGCGGAGCAATCGTCGATGCGTTTCTCAGGAACTTTTTTGCCTTATGCACGCCCCCGGCTGAGGGACAGAAGGCGTGCGGCGCCAAAGCTCGACAGGTCAGGCTGATTAAGCCATCGCCTTGATGGAGGCGGACAGGCGGCTCTTATGACGGGCAGCGGCGTTGTGGTGCAGAACACCCTTGCCAGCCATCGCGTCAATGACGCACTGAGCCTGCTTGAAGGCTTCAGCAGCGGCGGTCTTGTCGCCGGCGAGAATCAGCTTGCGCACCTTCTTGATGGCGGTGCGGTACTGGCTGCGCTGAGCCGAAAGGTGCTGGTTGCGGGCAACCGCCTGACGGGCGCGCTTGCGAGCTTGTTTGGTATTGGCCATTTATGTTTCCTGAAAAACGTTTGCCTGATGGTGAGGCACACACAGTATTAACCGGTATGCCCTTCGCATCTGTCAGCCGTGGGCTCGGCCGGTTTGGTTAGAATCACTTTTCAATGCGACAATGTCGCACCTGAGTCGGTTGACCCGACCCCTGAAAAGCCCCGCATTCTATCAAAACTCATGCCGTGAGACAAGTTGCAGAAGGCAGCGGGCCCACTCTGTTTTTGCTGCGGAAAAAGAAATCTTATGTCTTTGCTGCGTTCGGCCGCCACGGTCTCTGCGCTCACCCTGCTGTCGCGCGTCACGGGCCTTATCCGCGATATGCTGATTGCCCGCTATTTCGGCGTTTCGGGTGCCACCGACGCGTTTTACGTGGCTTTCAGAATTCCGAATCTTTTAAGACGTCTTTTTGCCGAAGGCGCGTTTTCCCAGGCGTTTCTGCCGATGTTAAGCGATGTGCGTGAAAAAGAAGGGGAAGAGAGGAGCAAAGAATTCATCTCGCATGTTTTCAGCCTTTTGGCGGTTGCGGTTTTTGCCGTGAGCGTGCTGGGTGTTATCTGCGCGCCGCTCATTATCTGGGTGATCGCCACGGGCTTTGCCGAAAATCCGGAAACCTTTGACCTCGCGGCAGCCCTTACGCGCTGTATGTTTCCCTACATCATCTTTATGAGTCTTGTGGCCTTTGCGGCGGCAGTACTCAATACGTGGAAGCATTTTGCCGTGCCCGCTTTTACGCCGGTTCTTTTAAATCTCTCGTTTATCGCAGCGATTCTCTGTCTTGCCCCTTTTATGCAGGCGCCTATCTGGGCCCTGGCGGTTGCGGTGATCGGGGGCGGCATTCTGCAGCTTGCGATGCAGCTGATGGCCTTGAAGCGCCTGGGGCTTCTGCCGCGGTTTTGCTCTCCTTTTCAGTCACTTAAAGACAGTGCGGTGCGTCAGACCCTGCATCTTATGGTTCCGGCCGTGGTCGGGGTGTCGGTCGCTCCGATTTCCATTCTCATCAACACCAACATTGCTTCGCGCCTCAATCACGGCGCCGTGACGTGGCTTAATTACGCCGACCGTCTGATGGAATTTCCGACGGCGCTTCTCGGGGTCGCCCTGGGAACGGTACTGCTGCCGAGTCTGGCGTCGGCCTTTAACCGCGGGGAGCTTGACCGCTACAACAGCCTTCTGGACCGGGGACTGAGACTCGTAGTGCTTTTTGCCGTGCCGGCTGCCGTCGGGCTCTGGCTCTTGGCCGAGTGCTTCGCTTCGGTCCTTTTTCAGGGGAAAAACTTTACGGCCGCAGACGTCATGCAGACGGCGGTTGCCATTGAAGGCTACGCGGCCGGGTTAATCGGCCTTATCGGAATCAAAATCATTGCGCCCGCGTTTTACGCAAGAAAAGACATCCGCACGCCGGTGAAGGCGGCGGTTGCTTCGGTTGTGTTCGTTCAGGCCTGTAATTTTGTGACGGTTCCGGCATTTTCACACGCGGGGCTTGCGCTTTCGGTGGCACTCGGGGCCTGCTTTAACGCTCTCTGCCTTCTGACGGTGCTTTTAAAGCGCGGCTGGTATAAGCCCGAGGCGGGGTGGCTTCTTTATTTTGCCCGGACGCTTTTGGCGGCGGCGATGCTTGGTGCGGTACTTTGGGGTATTGAAGCCGGATTTGCCGTCGGTTGGGCGCAGATGCAGTCCGAGTGGATCAGAAGACTAGTTCTTGCGGCGGGGGCAGTCGTTGCCGCAGGTGTGACATACTTTGCAGTATTGGCGGTTTTCGGCTGGCGGGCGCAGGAATTGCGCGGCGCAGTACAGGCCCGCAGGTCCGCAAACCGGTAATTTTTCCCCACAATCGGAAGGCTTTCCATCATGCCTGCTTCAACGCTCAGTCCTGAAGTCAAACGCCGTCTGCACATCGTGCAGGCCGACATCACAACGCTTAAGGTCGATGCCATTGTGAACGCTGCCAACGCTGACTTCAGAGGCGGGGGCGGTGTGGACGGCGCCATTCACCGCGCGGCCGGGCCCGAGCTCAGAAAAGCCTGCCGCGACTTTGTCAATCAGTTCGGGCGCTGTTTTGCCGGAGGCGCCGAGATGACGGAGGCGTTTAATCTCCCGTGCCGCTACATCATTCATGCCGTCGGGCCCGTCTGGTGCGGGGGCGGCGAAGGGGAGTCGGCGCTTTTGGCCCGTGCCTATGCGCGCTCCTTTGAGATTGCACGCGTAAAGGGAATCCGGACGCTTGCCTTTTCCTGTATTTCCACCGGCGTTTACGGCTACCCTAAAAAGGAAGCGGCCGAAACCGCCGTGGTGGTGGCAGGGCAGTTTCTGCTGACCGAGTGTCCCAACACCGAGGTGATCTTCTGCGTCTTTGATGATGAGACCCGGGGTATCTACGAGGGCCTTCTCGGTAAGAGCGCTGAAGACGCCGAAATTTGGCAGTAACAAAAAAGGACGGAAATTAAAACCCGTCCTCTTTTTTGGTTGCCTGCGGCTTAACAGATACGCGGCAGGGGGTCGGAATTCAACCAGTCCACCAGGCGGTGGCCGCCCAAAAGCGTCTTCATCCGGACCGTTCCGGGATTTTCTTCGGTCACGGCTCCGATGACGGAGGCGTTTTTGCCGTGGGGGCTTCGGCGGATGATTTCAAGGGCTTTTTCTGCCGCAACCCCTTCCACAATCACGATGAGTTTGCCTTCGTTGGCAATGTAGAGGGGATCAAGCCCCAGAAACTCACAGGCTGACTGAACTTCCGGGGAAACGGGCACCGCTTCCTCGTCCATTTCAATGCCGACGGCCGACTGGCTTGCAATCTCGTTTAAGGTGGTGGCAAGGCCTCCGCGCGTCGGATCGCGCAGCACGTGAACTTTGCCGCCTAAAGCTGCAATGAGGCTTTCGGTGATGTCGTTTAAGGGCGCCGTGTCACTTTTAAGATCAGTGCCGAAACTTAAGCCCTCACGGTGTGAGAGAATCGTGATGCCGTGGTCGCCCATAGTCCCGGTGACGAGCACCGCATCGCCGGGTTTGGCCGCGCGTCCGGAGATGTGTACGCCGGCGTGTGCTTCCCCGAAACCGGTGGTGGCGATGTAAAGGCCGTCGCCGTGCCCTTTTTCCACGACCTTGGTGTCACCCGTGACAATCTGCACACCCGCTTCTTTTGCGGTTGAGGCCATCGAGTCAACGATGGTTTTGAGGGTTGCCAGGGGCAGCCCCTCCTCCATAATGAAGGAAGCCGTGAGGTACAGGGGCTTTGCGCCGCAGACCGCAACATCGTTTACGGTCCCTGAAACTGCGAGCCGCCCGATGTCGCCTCCCGGGAAAATGAGGGGATTGACCACGTGGCCGTCGCAACTCATGACGGGCTGCCCCTTGATTGCCGGCAATACTGCTCCGTCGTGGCCCTCATCAAGGTAGGGGTTGGTGAAGGCCGGTGCAAACACTTCGGCAATGAGCTGCGAGGTGGCACGGCCCCCGGCGCCGAAGGTCATGTCAACGACCCCGTGACGGATATCAAGCGGCCGGATGTAATTGGGTTTGACAGACATTCCGAATCCTCATTGTTTGGCGGCAAGACTTCGCCGTTCGTAAGAGTAAAACGCCGCACAGGCGCCTTCGCTGCTCACCATGCAGGCTCCGATCGGGTGAATGGGGGTGCAGACCGTGCCGAAGGCCTTGCAGTCTTTGGGCTCTTTTTCACCGCGCAAAATGGCGCCGCACTCACAGGCCTTGTTGTCGGGCACAGGCTTTTCAACAAGCCCGAATTTCTTTTCCGCATCAAACCGGGCGTAGGCAGGGGCAATGGCAAGCGCACTTTCGGGGACTTCGCCAAGACCGCGCCAGCCGAAACTCTTGCGCCGTACAAAGACCTCGTCCATGAGGGCAATGGCAACGGTGTTGCCTTCCGGTGTTACAGCCCGGGTAAATTCGTTTTTCACAACGCTGCGCCCGTCGTTTACCTGCCGCACGAGCATGAGGATGCTCAGGAGCATGTCAAGCGGCTCAAACCCGCAGATCACAACCGGCATATGGTGGTGTTCGGCAAACCAGTGATAGGGCTTTTCGCCGATCACGGTGGAAACGTGCGCCGGGCCCACCAGGCCGTCAAGATGCACTTTTCCCAGCAAGATATGTTCCATGGCGGCCGGGGTGAGCACGTGCGAGCAGATCACCGAAAAGTTCGTGAGGTTTTCTTTGTCCGCAACTTTGATTGCGACCGCTGTCGGCGGCGTTGTCGTTTCAAAGCCGATTGCAAAGAAGACAACTTCCTTGTCGGGGTTTTCACGCGCCAGTTTCACCGCGTCCATGGGGGAATACACCATGCGGATATCCGCGCCCTGCGCCTTCGCTTTAAAAAGGGTCTGGCCTTTTCCCGCCGGCACACGCATCACGTCGGCGTAGGTGCAGAGAATCACGCCGGGCCTTGCGGAAAGCTCAACCGCCATGTCAATGCGGCCTGCGGGCAGCACGCACACGGGGCAACCCGGTCCGTGAATCATTTTGACGTTGGCGGGCAGAAGTTCCGTCAGTCCCCAGCGGGCCAGAACATGCGTGTGTCCGCCGCAAAACTCCATAAAGCGGTAACTTTTGTCGGGTTTTGCCTCGCGCCGGATTTCTTCTGCAATGGCCTGCGCTTTTTCGCGGTCGCGAAACTCAGTGAAGTACTGCATCGCCTGCATCCTTTAAAGCGGCCATCTGAGCAAGCGTCTCCTGCGCTTTTTGGGCGTCAATCGTCTGCAGGGCAAACCCTACGTGAACGATCACCCAGTCGCCGTGCCTGACTTCAGGCGTAAGCGACACGTCAATTTCTTTGGTGACTCCCGACATCACGCACAGTGCGGATGTCCCGTTCACCGACTCAATCTGCGCAGGAACTGCCAGACACATGATTCATCTCCCGATATTTCAAAATCTGCGCCGCAACCAGCGCCTCACCGTAACTGACGGCCCCGTCTCCGGGCGGCAGACTCTGCGGCATATAAACAGTCAGTCCGTGTTCACGCAGTCTCCGCGGTACGGATTCGGCTAAAACAAGGTTTAAAAAAGATCCCCCCGCAAGGCACACGGTTTCCCCTTCGGGCACGACGCGGCTCACCCAGTCCGAAAGGCCGGCTGCCACGGTCGCTTCAAAGTCCGCGGCGCACTGCCCGGTATTGTCGCTGGCAAGGCGCCTGTCGATAAGTTCAGCAAAAAGCGGCGTAAAGCTTAGTACGTTATCGTCTGAAACCGTCCAGCCGTGAGGCTGAACACGCCCTTGGGCGTTGACGGCTTCGCTTTCAAGACGCATGGCGGCATAGGCTTCATCGTGCATTACTTCCACCAGGCCCAGTACGGCAGCCGCGGCATCAAAAAGACGCCCGAGCGAGGTCGTGCGGCCCGAGAGCCGGGGGCTTTTGATAAGTTCACGAATAGGCTGCCCGGTAAAGGCGGGCCACAGTGTTTCAATCACCTCGCCGCGGTCCGCCTTAAGGCACATCACGGCACCCATGCGCCGGGGTTCCCGTGCGGCTTTGTCAAAACCCGGCAGCGCCATCGTTTCAAGGTGCCCGATGCGGTCAAACGTGCCGTTCGTATGCACATGAAGGAGTTCGCCGCCCCAGGCCGTCCCGTCCGTGCCGTAGCCAACGCCGTCGGCAACGAGCGCCCAGGCGTCATTAGTCACCCCGTGCTCGCCCATGACGGCAGCGGCGTGCGCATGATGGTGCTGCACGGGGATAAGCGGTATGCCGAGCCTCTGCGCATAGTCTTCTGCAAGGTGCGTCGAATAAAAGTCCGGATGCAGGTCGCAGGCAACGGCCCCGGGGGTGACTTCCAAAATGTTGAGAAAGTGCTTTACCGAGCCCGCCAAGGCTCTGCAGGTTGATTCGTTGTCAGTGTCACCGATGTGTTCGGTGACAAAGGCTTCTTTTCCGCGCGTGATGCAGGCGGTGTTTTTCAGAAACGGTCCCGTTGCGAGAATGCTGTCGGCGGCATCAGCCGGAAAGGGGAGCGCAAGCGGCGTGTAGCCGCGGG
>OMCQ01001282.1_pt1 | contig 9943 bp, 6 predicted proteins | sample 1673761 | NCBI WGS metagenome assembly OMCQ01 (sample SAMEA103958126, study PRJEB25191) | human gut metagenome | reverse complement strand
CACCGCAAAAATCTTTATCTCGCGGGCATTGCGGCGCGGCTTCTGGATATAGAACTCCGTAAACGCCGGAAACTCCTCGCCTTTCATCGACGCCGTGTCAATCGCCAGCCCGCGGGCGGAAAGCCCGTACTTGTGCCCCTGTCCCAGCGCGCGGAAATAGCTCGCGCCCAGAAAAGAAACCACTTCGTCAAGATACGTCAGGCTGTTCAGCGGATAATGCAGGCGGAACCCGGCATAGCCGCCGCCCCGGACTTCCTCAAAATCCTTGGGCGAAATCTCGTTCTTGCCGTAGTCGAAAAATTCCGGATGATATGTCAGCGGCACCGCCTTGCGGTCGATAATCTCGTTAACCGCCACCGGCGCCGTAAACATCCCGCCGACATGGAACAGCTGCAAGTCAAACTTCAGCTTGTTCTTTGCCCACGGCCCGTCCGCGGGTTTGAAGCGGATGTCGCGGTATTCGTCATAGTCGAGCCCGCGGAATTTTCCCGACGGCAGTTCTGCCGGCTTTTGGTACGGGGTTGCCGCCATCGCCTGCGCTTTCTGCCGCAGTTTCTTAAACGAAAATTCCCCCGGCGCGGTAACTTCTTCTTCCGCCTCGATTAAAGCTTTTCTCCCCTGCGCGCGGTCATAGGCGTAATATCCCGCCGCGGCCAGACACGCAGCCACTGCAATGCCGAAAATAAGATTCCGTTTCATCATATCTCCCTCATATTCCAATTTATGGTATTTGCCAATACCTTGCCGGTATTTACCTGATGGCAGAATATTCGCCCGCAAACGGTTGTCAAGCCCTTTAAACTGCCTGTCAACCGGATTTTGCCGTTCTCCCGGCCATTTCTGCACCGCGGCAATCCCCGGCTGCCGCCTGCCGTCCGCTCTGTTTGCCCCCGTTCGCTCACTCTGCCAACCACCTGTCGTCCGCTCTGCCAACCACCTATCACCCGCTCTGCCAACCACCTGTCGTCCGCTCTGCCCGCCGCCTGTCCGGCCGCACAGTTCGCCGCCAGTCGTCCGCCTCAGATAAAATATTCCAGATACAGAAACACCCCGGCCATAGCCACGCTCAAAAGCATCACCGGCACCGACCAGATGAGGAACCGGAGAAAGCTTATCGGATGCCCCTCGCGCGCCGCAATCCCCGCAACGATAACGTTCGCCGACGCGCCGATAAGCGTCCCGTTGCCGCCCAGGCACGCCCCGAGCGACAGCGCCCACCACACCGGCATCATCGCCTCCCGCCCGCCCAGCGCTTCTTCCATCGCCTTCAGCGTCGGAATCATCGTCGCCACAAACGGGATGTTGTCCACCACTGCCGATGCCGCCGCCGATACGCCGAGAATGACATACACGCTCTTTTTGATGCTTCCGCCGGTTACCCCGACGAAATAGTCGCCCATTTTTTTCAGAAATCCGCTTTCGTCCAGCGCCCCGACAATGACGAACAGCCCCACAAAAAAGAACACCGTCGTCCAGTCCACGCGCCGCAGCACGTCCTCCACCTTTTCGTCGCTCTGCGTATGCGGCAGCCCCATCGTATACAGAAGCAGCATCACCGCCGCCCCGGCCAGCGCGATAAACCCGTTTTCAAACCCGATGTCGTGCGCGACCACAAACGCCGCCATCACCATGCCCAGCACCCACAGCGCCTTTTTCAAAAGCTTAAAGTCGGTAATTGCGTCTTTTTCGTTAATGTTCATCACCAGCGCGCGGTTTTTGAGCGATGTCGTCAGGCTGTCTTTCCAAAAATAAACAAACATGCCGACCACTGCCGCCATAATCATCAGCACCACCGGCGTCAGATGGAACAGAAAATCCGTAAACGAAAGCTCCAGCGCCGACCCGATGAGGATGTTTGGCGGGTCGCCGATAAGTGTTGCCGTACCGCCAATATTGGATGCGAAAATATTGATAAGCAGGTACGGATACGGGTTGACCTCAAGCTTGTTGGCAATCTGCATCGTTACCGGCACAACCAGCAGCACCGTCGTTACGTTGTCCAGAAATGCCGAAAACACCGCCGTCACAAAGCCCATGACAATCAAGATGCCCAGCGGGTGCGCGCGCACTTTTTTCGCCCCCCACACTGCAACGTACTGAAACATGCCGGTTCTCTCCGCGATATTGATGATAATCATCATTCCCGTCAAAAGCGAAATCGTGTTAAAGTCAATCGCCGCGATTGCCGCCTCCTGCGATACCGCGCCGCACAGCACCAGCCCCGCCCCGACCAACAGCGTAACCACTGCCCGGTTCAGCTTTTCCGTAAACAAAAGAAAGTAGCACAGCCCCATCGCCGCCAGCGCGACCGTCTGATGGGTAAAGCCGAAAATCAAGTCCGTTGTCTGCATCCGTCAAATCCCTTAAAGCTCATATCCGTCCTGTCTCCTCATCCTCTCGCCATTCGCTCTTTTCGCCATTACTCCTTCGCCCGGTAATTCCGCCGCTCCCCGCGCCATCTCACCGCCCCGGTACATGTTCGCACCGCCGTTGCCCGCCGTACCATTGCTCCGCTGTCCCTCTTGCCAACCGCTGCTCTCCGCATAATTGCTCCTTCGTCCGGAACGTCCGCCGCTCCCCGCGCCTTTTCTCCCCCTGCCGTATAAAGCGTACCATTTCTTCTCCCTCTACATTCTTCTCCCTCTACATAAAATGCACAATATAAAGGTAAGCGCTCGATATGGCAATGGAAATAAGCATTACCGGCAGCGACCACAGCAGAAATTTAAGAAAGTTCAGCGCATGCCCCTCGCGCGCCGCAATTCCCGCGACGATAACGTTTGCCGAAGCCGCAATCAGCGATCCGTTGCCGCCGAAGCACGACCCGACGGACAGCGCCCACCATACCGGCATCATCGCCTCGCGCCCGCCCAGCGCCTCTTCCATCGTTTTCAGAAGCGGAATCATCGTCGCCACGAACGGAATGTTGTCAATCGCCGCCGACAGCACCGCCGACGACCACAAAATCAGAAACGTCGCTTTCTGAATACTTCCGTCCACCAGGAGCAGCGCCTTGTGCCCGAGCATTTCCAGCACGCCGGTAACTTCCAGCCCGTACACCAGCGCAAACAGCCCCGTAAAAAAGAAAATCGTCGTCCAGTCCACAAGCGAAAACGCGTCTTCCACCCGTTTGTCACGCTCCTGATGCGGCAGCCCCAGCGTATACAGCATCATTAAAAGCGCCGCTCCGAACAGAGCAATTGTGCCGTTGGCGATATGCAGGTGCTCGCCGGCGATAAAGCCGAGAATAACCAGCCCCAGCACCGCCGCCGATTTTATCAGAAGCCCCGCATCGGTAATCGTATCGCGCTCGTTAATGCTCATAACCTCATTGCGCGCCGCCGCCGTCGCCGTCATCTTCCGCCCGAAAAAGAAGTCAAACGCCGCCACCAGCAGCGCCAGGTTAATCGCCACCAGCAGCGACAGCTCTTTAAGAAAATCCGTAAACGACAGCCCGATGGCGCCGCCGATAAGAATGTTCGGCGGGTCGCCGATAAGCGTTGCCGTACCGCCGATGTTTGAGGAGAAAATCTCCATTAAAAGAAACGGATACGGGTTTAATTTCAGCTTACGGGTGATTTCTATCGTTACCGGCACAATCAGCAGCACCGTCGTTACGTTGTCCAGAAACGCCGATAGCACCGCAGTTACCACGCCGAGCACTGCAAGGATGCCGCGCGGATTCGCCTTCACCAGCTTCGCCGACTTGACCGCCGCATACTGGAACGCGCCGGATTTTTCCATAATCCCGACCATAATCATCATGCCGATAAGCAGCGCAATGGTGTTAAAATCAATGCCTTTCAGCGCCTGATCGTAGCTCAAAACACCGAGCAGCACCATCGCCGCCGCGCCAAGCATAACCGCTACCGCCCGGTTCAGCTTTTCTGAAAACAGAACCGCGTAGCTCAAAATCAGGATAACGCTGGCAATCACCGCCGCCGGAACGCCGAAAATCATCGCGCCCCTCCCGCAGAACCCGTCAGCCGAACCGCCGCCCATTCGCCGGCCGCAGCATTCATCACGCCAACCATCGCGTTCATTCCGCCCGCCATCGAGCTCACACCGCCAGCCATCGCGCTCATACCGCCAGCCATCGCGCTCACACCGCCTGCAGCCGTCCTCTCTCCCGCCGCTCTCAATCTCATATATGCCTCCCGAATAAATCTACGGGACTGAATATAAACATAAGTTATTAAAAAATAAATACCAAACCGCAAAATCTTTAACAAAAAAGTATGTATCGCCCCGCTGCCTTCCCGCTCTGCACGCTCTCCCCGCCCTCTGCCTCCCCCGTCGGCCGCACAAACTTTTCGCTCCATCCGCTCCTTCTTAACCGTATATTAACATTTTATCCCTAAACTGCCGTTTACCGGATACATGGGTATCCGCAGTGCCTGAAAAAGAGGTGCGGAGCTTTGAACGGCTCTTTATATGCTTCGGTGTTGATATAGCACCGTCAACAAATATATCCCCGACAACGGCCGGGGAGCTTTCAGCGTATGTCCAAGGATATTTCTGTCTCTGAAATAATATCCCAAAGGCTGGAAGAGTCATCTAAGCATATATGATTGTTCAACTCCCTGACCACCTCTCTTTTAGGGTGGTTTATTTTTTAGGGAAACAACAATATGAAAAACGACAATCCGGCTGCCCGCACACAACATCAGCGCCCAAACCGCCCCGCTGCGGCAGTAGCGGCCGGCAAATGCTCCGCGGCAGGGCGCAGCATGATTGAAATGCTCGGCGTATTGTCAATCGTCGGCATCCTGTCCGTCGGCGGCATATACCATTTGGGACGGATTTTAACCGAGCACCGGCAAATACGGATAGCCGAAGAATACGCCTGGCTGGTGCAAAATGTCGTGGCAGATTTTAACGCGCTGCGCCTCCCCAAAGACTAGCACAACATCAGCAGCGACATAGCCAAATCGCCGTTGATGCCGGCCGGCTGGAAATACAAAGCGGGCTATCTGCAAAACGATATGGGACAGGTGCTTTTTCTGCAGGACAACGGCAGCCGTAAACTTCAGATAAATTTTGAAATGGGCAGAAAACAGGGGATGACATACAATCAGAAAGGGCTCTGCCGCATTCTGTTCAACAACGTGCTCCGCCCGCTCGCCTCTGAAATCTATATGGCCGCAAACTACTGGGGAAATGACTATGTACAGCATTTTTACGGCACGAATTACTGCAACAACGGAAATTTAAAATGCCTGTCGCGGATTTCCGTGGAGGAAATAGAGAAGCAATGCGCCTTGTGTCTCGGGGAAAAGGGGGAATACAGAACCAACTGCGCCGTCGTTATGTTCTTTAAGATATAAGTCGGCGCCTCTCCGCTCGCCGGCCCTTCCCCCGTCACCGTCACACTGCTGCCCTCGCCGCCGTCCTCTCTCCCGCCTTCTCCCCGCACGCTCTCTCCCGCCGTCTTCCCGCTCCGCCCGCTCTCCTTTCTTGCCTGTCGCCTATGCGCCGCCCCCGCCGCCTTCTCCCCGCATGCCCTCTTTCCCGGTTTCTACTTCCACACGCTCTTTCCCGGTTTCTACTTCCACACGCCGGTCTTGAGCAGCTGCGCAATCCGTTTCGCCCGTTTCGGCGTCTGCTGCGCGTATTTGGAAGTCAGACACTCAAACGCCGCCAGTTCAAAGTTCCGCTGCTCTACGGCTTTCAACAGGCGCTTAAAGCGTCTGAACCCCCTCACTCCCATTTGGAAACACATATCCAAAAGCGCATACTGCCGCTCTTCGTCCAGCTCTTCAAACCCTTCGACTATCCGTTTCAACGCCTCAAAGCAGCGCGCGATATCGTTCCGAAGCAGCATCTTCGCCGCGTTTTCGGTAATGCCGTGCATATAGTCGCCCAGCGCCCGCGCCTCCTCCGGCGTCGGCGGATTATCCTCCAGATTGCGCCCGACGCCGATAGTCAGTTTCCCCGCCGTGCAGCGGTATGGCATCAGTTTCATTCCCTCATGCGCGATTAGCCGGTCGCACCATTTACTCAAATCATACATAAAATTTCCTCCGTAAAAAAACAGCCGGACGCCTCGCGGCTCCGGCCCGAAATTGACACAAAAAAACCGGCGCTCCCAAACGAAAGCCCGGTATATGCAAATAAAAAAGCGCCCTAAAGCGCCGATGCCCGCCCAATGCGGCAATATACCAAAAAAGCGCCCGCAACTGCCGGCGCCCATTTGTCCATTGTGATGTTATTTAAGCAGAGCCATGACACAAAGTCAAGCATTTTTCCGCCCCTCCGGCAAAAAACATCTTCCGTGCCGCATTCTGCCCGCTCCGCAAAATTCCCTCCCGCCCGTACATCCCCCGTATCTTTCGCAAAAAATCCCCCGGAATCAAAAATTTTTCTTGCCAATGCCGAAAAAACGCATTATAAATACGCCTGATGTTTTTAATCCGGATTTCCCAAGCATCGGCGGCTTAAATGATAGCTTAGAGTTTTACCGCCCTGCCTTGCGGAAAGGCGCCGTTTAGCATAACCGGCAGCCTGTCGGCGGCATTCAGCCCGCCTGCGGTGTTAAAGGCATCCGGCCGGCAAGGCCTCCCCCGCGGCATCTAATCAACAACAAAAACCCCCGCGGACAAGCCGTCTTTGCCGCCGCAGCAGCGGATTGCGGCACACTCTGCCGCCCGGAAATGACCCAATCGTATCGCCCGGACATAAGCGGCGCGATAATTATTAGTTAGGAAACAGAATATATGAAAAGAATGTTGATTGATGACACTCAGCCTGAGGAAACCCGCGTCGTAATCGTTGACGGCAACAAGGTTGAGGATGTAGAATTTGAATCGAGTCTCCGTAAACAGATAAAAGGAAATATCTTCACCGCCAAAGTCGTGCGGATTGAACCGTCGCTGCAGGCGGCTTTTGTTGATTACGGCGGCAACCGCCACGGCTTTCTGGCCTTTGGCGAAATCCACCCCGACTACTACAACGTTTCCGATGAGATAAAGGCGGAAGTGGAAAAGGAAGTCGACGAGATTATCGAAAAGAAGCGCCAGTTTCAGGCCGAACGCAAGGCCGAACAGGAGCGCCGCCGCCTTGAACGCGAGCAGAAACGCGCCGAATACGAGGCAAAGAAACTGGCCGAAGCGGAAGCTGAAGCTGCGGCCGCTGCAAACGCCGCCTCTGACACGGCCGAAATGACATCGGAAACCCCGGCTTCAGCCGAAAACGCTTCCACTGCCGGAACGGAAACCCCGGCTCCAGCCGAAACTGCCCCCGGCGCAGAAACGGAAAATGCCGAAGACGAAACCGCCGCCGACGGCTGCGGCTGTTCGGCAAATTGTGCCTGCCGTGCTGAAGACGGACATTGCCATTGCGAAGAAAACGGCGTCTGCACCTGCGATGAAGAATGCCATTGCAGCGCCTGCCGGAAAGAGGCAGCATCTGCCGCCGGCAATGCATCCGACAGCACGGCAGCATCTGACACCCGATCCGGCGACGATACATCCGACAGCGCGGCAACATCTGACACCCGGTCCGGCGACGATGCATCCGACAGCGCGGCAGCATCCGGTGAAGCCTCAGCCGAAACGGAAGACAAACCGGCCCGTCGTACCCGCCGCCGCGGCACGCGCTTTTTAGGCCGCCGTTCGTCCGGCAAATCCGCCGCCAAAGCCGAAACCAAAGACGGCTACAAAGTCTCGGCCGAAACCGCCGGCATTGAACGCGGCGAAAGCGTTGCCGAAGAAATCGGCGAAGAAGACGAAACCGATATGGAAGAAGCCTGCGCCGCTCCGGTTCAATCCGCCGATGACGACGATGTCAACGCCGCAGCGGCTTCGCGTGCTGATGACGACGATGACGATTTCGGCACCGGCAGCAGCAAAGAATTCGACAACGACGATGACGACGCCGATTCCGAACACTATCTCGAAATCCAGCGCAAGCTGATTTTCGCACGCAAGCTGTATCACCGCTCAGCGATTCAGGACGTTATCCGCGAAGGGCAGACCCTGCTTATTCAGATTGTCAAGGAAGAACGCGGCAACAAAGGCGCCGCCTGCACGACCTACCTGTCGCTCGCCGGCCGCTACTGCGTCTTAATGCCCAACCGCATCAAATCCGGCGGCGTTTCCCGCAAAATCACCTCGGCCAACGACCGCAAACGCCTTAAAGACATTATGCGCGAATTGCCGCTAAACGACGATATGTCGCTGATTATCCGCACTGCCGGCGAAGACAAACAGAAGAGCGACATCGTCCGCGACTACAATTATCTTATCCGCACCTGGAACCACATCCGCCATTCGGCGTTGAGCACCCAGGCGCCGGCACTGATTTATGAAGAGGGCAACCTGATTAAGCGAGCCCTGCGCGATATGTACACCAAAGATATCGGCGAAGTTGTCATCGACGGCGACAATGCCTATAAGACCGCCAAGGAATTCAGCAAGATTCTCTCGCCGAACATGGGGCGCAAGATAAAATGCCGCAAACCGGGCGAAATCCCCGTCTTCCAGCATTATCAGGTCGAAAAGGAGCTGGACAAGCTGCACAATCCGGTAGTTCAGCTCGCATCCGGCGGCTATCTTGTGATTAACCCGACCGAAGCGCTGGTGTCCATAGACGTCAACTCCGGCCGCGCCACCCGCGAAATGGACATTGAGGAAACCGCGCTGAAAACCAATCTGGAAGCTGCCGACGAAATCGCCAAGCAGCTGCGGATGCGCAACCTCGCCGGGCTGGTCGTCGTTGACTTTATCGACATGGAAGAGCCGGCCAACAACCATGCGGTCGAAAAGCGGATGAAAGAAGCGATGAAACCTGACCGCGCCCGGGTGCAGATTGCCAAAATGAGCATCTTCGGGCTGTTGGAAATCTCGCGCCAGCGGATGCACTCGTCGTTTGTCGAAAGCAACTATGTAACCTGTCCGTATTGCCGCGGCCAGGGCGTCCTGCGCTCGACCGAGTCCGGAGCCATGCTGGTTCTGCGCGCGATTGAGGAAGAAGGCATCAAAGGCGCATACAACCGCCTGGAAGTCCGCCTCCCGCAGGATACCGCGATTTATATCCTAAACCACAAGCGCCGCATTTTAGCCGATATGGAAGAAAAATACGGTCTGGAAATCATCATCTCCGCCGACGGCTCAATTAAAAACATCTGCGATTACAAGATTGAAAAGAGCCGCCAGCCGAAAGCGAAACCGGAAGCCGTTGCCGCGGCCACCGCGTATGCCGCCGCAGGTTATGCCGAGGATGACGATGACACTGCAGACGATGACGAAAACGAAGGCAACGACTGCACACCCGCCGATACCGAAAACGGCAACGGTTGCATTCGCCAGAAGATCCATGCTCTCCTGTCCGAGCAGAAGCTGTGTTCTGGAAAACTGATTTAATGCCATTTGTTTTCCTTCCTCCTTGTTTATAATCTCTACTACAATAATAGGTTATTTGTTTTTGTCTGTCAACACCTTACGGAACCAGCTCTGCGGAAACTCAAAAACAAAGAGAATGCCAAGCACAATCGCAACTGCATCCTTCAGTGTCAGAAATCCTCTTGCACCGGCGCGCTCCAGATCATTGGTTACCACGTAAAAAGCAGTCCAGTAGATGCCGCTTCCCGGCACCAGCGGGAAAATACCCGCAATCAGAAATACCGTTACCGGGCAGCGCTTGTACACCGCAAAGCTGCGCGACAGAAGGATGACGAGCACCGTTGCAAAAAAGATGGACACCGGCTCTGTCGTATGCGGGAGGATCAGTTTATAGCAGATCCAGCCGCAGGCACCTGCCAGTCCGCAGTACAGGTAGTATTTCCGCGGCACCTGGAACAGCAGCGCCGCCGGGCTGCCCTGGCCCCCTCCGCCCCCACCCAGGCGGAGATCGGCGCCCTGAAGGAAAAGGCACGGCAGGTCCTGCCGCCGAAAATCGCCTATTACAGTGAGAAAATGGGCCTGTTCCCTACTGGCGTCAGGAT
>OMCQ01001279.1_pt1 | contig 9957 bp, 6 predicted proteins | sample 1673761 | NCBI WGS metagenome assembly OMCQ01 (sample SAMEA103958126, study PRJEB25191) | human gut metagenome | reverse complement strand
ACTCTGTCAGGTCCAAATCTTTCTCCGCTCTGGTGTGCCAAAGCTCGACGCAGCCATCTATATAGGTAAAATCACACTTACCGCACAGATATTGCTGCTTAAAATTCATTCTCTGCACCTCCTTTTCCTTCTGTTCTTTCTCCCGAAGGGCAAGCTGCCAATCATCAAACCCTTTATAATTCGGATTCCAGGTCAGCTGACGACATGCCATTCCATTTTTTCGGGCCATCAGATAGATCTTAGATGCCCCATTAGAGGTCATTTGGTTACTGTACTTATCCATATCATGAGCCTCAATGATCTCCTCAGTGCCATTCTGTGCCAACAGTGCAAACAGCGTATCCAACTGGCTTGTGTTGTTTGCGCCGGCAATCGCCGCAAAAGTCCGGTTTGTCAGGCAATGTGAGATGTCTGCTTTCAGCAGTCCCTCAATGACATAGACCACCCGAGCAGATGGATTGCCGATAAAATGTACCGGACTCCCGGATGTAACACCCATATTTTTGGACGAGGACGAAAACCAGATGTATTTGGCTCCTGCCTTATCCGGCGGATCATCTTTTTGCTTGAGCGGACTATCCAAAAGGATCTGCAGGCCGTGTATCATACCGTCGTATCCCACAGCCGGAATCAAAATCCCTGCGTTTTTTCGGTAGAAGTTCATGGTCCAGCGCCCGCTGTCATCCAGATAAAAGCCGGGCACCCCCTCCACCTTGCATCCCTGTTTCATCAGCCGCTCGGTAATGGAGCGGCAAAGGAATGGGGGTGGAGTACTCTTGAACCCAATCCGGTCGATCTGTTCATCCGACAGTCCCCGTTTTGGGGAGTGCAGATGGTTGCGGTGGGCAGGCTGAAGAGGCAGCATAGCGAGCAGCAGCGAAAGCGTTTGATGGATTTCCTGTCCGCTGGCCCGTTCTGCTTGCTGCACTGTTTTTAGTTCGCCCCTCCTCTCATATCCGGCAAGGTCGGTCTGAGTCCCCGAAACCGGGGACCCAGTGCCAGCCTGCTGGTTTCCTGCCATCTCATATCCAGAGTTCGGCCGTTCCCTGTGAAAATCGTTGCACAGGGCTTCTCCTATTTCCCAATACGCATCGGATGTAGTCGTATTGTTTAGCCGCGCATAAAGCGCAAGCATACCGCCATGCTCATCACAATAATTGCACCGCCAGACATTTTTGACGAAATTCACATTCATCTTGCCGCGGCGGTCACCACAAAACGGGCAATCCACATATACACTGTTTGCCTGTCGGCGTCTGATTCGTAGATGTAGAAGTTCCACTACATCCATAATACCGAACGGAAAATCTCCTGGATATGAGTCCATCTGTTCTCCCTCCCTTCTTGACCCCATAGATGGGGCTGCTTATCATCCAGCTTTCTGTGCGGCCATACCATCGAGCATGATCTGCGCCGCAGCACGAACGATATTGTTGGTGCTCTTGTTGCCGGGGGTGAGGTAGAATTTCAGACTCACCGGACGCTCCTTGGCAACTGTTGCCATGGTCTTTCCTTTGCTCAGACCACTATCCACCACCACATTCTGCGCTTCTTCAAAGGTCATTACCTTCAAGATGTCTTCTACCGGAGTGCTCTCCGTATAAGAAGGCGCCACAGGCTGATCGGGTGCTTCCTGTTGGACAACAGGCGCCACAGGCAGTTCTTCCGGTTCATCCGATTGGAATACGGAGGCGGTCGGCTGCTCAGACACATCATCCTGTTTTGGACTGCTATCCAATGTAACCTCGCGGCTCGGTACCGGCAGCTCCATATTGGGAGCATTCTCCTCTACCTTGCCGGCAGGCAGTGTATCCATATTCTCCTTCTCTTCTGCAACCATCTGTTGGACAACTGGCTGTACCGGAGAAACCGGGGGCTGTTCATTCTGAACCGGCTTTGCCGCAGGTTTCTGAATAGGCGCCGGACGAGCAGGAGCATTACGGCCCTCTACGGCGTTCTGAGGCGCTCTTTCCGGCCGGGCATGAACTTCCCCGCCAGATTGCCGCAGCGCCGCTCCAGGGGCTTCTACGGGCCTCTGCGCCGCATTTGGCATCGGTTGCTGGATAGGAGCCGTCCCGGAAAGCGGAATACTGCTTCCAAACACCTTGCCCGTACTGTCAACAGCGACATCGGCAAACTGCAGACCGAAACCGGCATCCGACAGCGCAGCACTCAATGCCTCATCCTGGGCAGCCTGTACATAGTCAGTACCTTCTTCTGCACTGTGCTGCGAGATGTAACTGCTGATGGGCTCTGCATCACTGCGGTCCAGATAGACTCTGGCCTCCATAATCGCAAGCTGTTCCGTGATCCGCAGAGTAGTCAGTTTCATGCGGCCCTGGGGGTGACGCAGGCGAAACCACAGCTTCTGATAGGGCAATTCCAACTGCAGCATTTCCTCATTGGTTTTTCTGGACACCTTATGGCGCAGAAATTTGAGCGGGTCAAAGCCCGGCACCTTGTTCAGTTCTGCCACTGCCGGAATTGTTTTGTACATCATAGGCATCGGATTACTTTTTTCGTTCATGTTGGAAACTCCTTTCTGACATAAAAATAGGAGACGCCAAGTGCCATTTCTGCACCTGACCTCTCTTTTTTAACTTGCGTTCTTTAATTGTTCTTCCAACGCAGCCGGAATGGGGATACCGGCTTTCTTTGCGTAGGCTTTGAAATACATCTGGATACGCATACCCAGCAGAGTATTTCGCTTTCCAATCTCATTACGATGGATTGCCATAAACAATACCTGTTTCTGCCCAATCAGCACCACCCGCTTTTTGGCACGCGTGATTCCGGTGTAGAGCAGATTACGGTACATCATGATGGTGTGCGCTTTGAGCAGCGGCATAATAACGATCTCATACTCAGAGCCCATAGCCTTGTGGATCGTAGTAGCATAAGCCAGATCCACATTGCTCAAATCATCTACGCCGTATTCCAGTGTTCTGCCAGCGCCAAAATCCATGCCGATTTTTTTACCCTGGTCAGTGTCCTTAATATACCGGATGAAGCCCAGATCTCCATTAGAGACCTTTTCTGTGTTCTTGGTCTGCATGATGCGGTCATTGACCCGGAATATCCTGGGGCCAAACTTGATTTCTTCCTCCGCAGAGCGGAATGGGTTGACCAATTCACGAATGGTCTCATTCAGCTGTTCCGACGACGCGGCGCCTTCTGAACGGAAAGGTGAAAGAATCTGCACATTCTCAATTCCACTCTCCTGTATCTCCAAACAATACCGTTCTGTAATCTTTTCAGCGGTGTCTTCCTGACTATCACCAGACACGAAAACAAAGTCCGGTCCGTAAAACAGTTTGGTATTGCCCTCGTTGATAAATTTGGCATTATAGGCAATCAGACTATCCTTCGACTGACGGAAAATCTGATCCAGCACCGTTACTGGGACGATTTTGGTCTCGATGATTTCACGAAACACATTTCCTGCTCCTACGCTCGGAAGCTGATCTGGGTCGCCTACCAGTACGATTCTGGCATTTATCTTCATGCGTTCAAAAAATTTCTCAGCAAGCCACATATCCACCATGGAAAACTCATCCACAATGATTAAATCGGCCGACAGTGGCTCTGACTTTCTGTTCCGGCTACCCTCATCCTCTTCACTGGTCAGTCCCAGACCACTGTGTAATGTTCGGGCATCCTCAAAGCCGGTACTCTCCGACATCCTGCGGCTTGCCCGACCGGTAGGCGCCATAAGAGCAATTTTGCCATCAGGGTGCAGCCGCCGGTAAACCTCAAGTATCGTCCGCAGCACTGTTGTTTTACCAGTACCAGGAGAACCCGTAATCACTGACAAGCCATGCCTAAATGCTGCATAGACCGCAGCCTCCTGCTGTGCAGACAGGCGCAGTCCCATTTCAACCTTGACCTGTTCCAGCACCGGCGCAATATGCTCTACTGGCATCTGGGCGACCAGACGCTGGGCGATCCGGCGCGCCGTTTCGTCCTCTTGGGCAAACACTCTGGGAAGATAGATATTATCCTTCACGGAAACAATTGCTCCATTCAGGATCATTTCCTGCATCATATCCCTGACTTCCTGCTGATGCAGGCGAAGCTCCGGTACAGGTATCTTCTCATTGAGCAGTTTCAGCGCTGATTTCTCCAGTTCTTCAGAACTGATGTACAGATGGCCTCGTTTACTCTTGCCCTCATCCAGCGCACAAAAGACAGCCCCTTTGATACGCATAGAGTCATGGAGATTGCCCCCGCTCTTTTGTACGATTGCATCTACCCGCCGAAATCCAAAGCCGGAGATCTGGCAAAGCTCAAATGGGCTCTTTTCCAAAATCTCTACGCTGGTCGGGCCGAAATATTGATATATTTTCAATGCCGTCTTGGGAGTAATCTTAAACGGTGCCAGCAAGGTCATAATTCCTTGGAGCATACGGTTTTCTGCATAAGAAGCTTTGATGTCCTCCAATTTACTTTCCGTAATGCCCCGGATCTCCAACAGCCGCTCCGGCTGGTGTTCCAGAATATCCAGTGTGTCCACACCGAACCGCTCCACAATGTCTGCGGCAGTTTTGGGACCAATCCCTTTGATAAGCCCGGAGGCAAGGTAGCCCTCTACGCCGTTTTTTGTTCTGGGCACAATTTCACGCCACTGCTCCACCTGGAGCTGGACACCATACTTGCCCTTTGTCCATTCACCATCCAGTTCCAACTCTACCGCATCTGTCCGTGGAATCTCATACCCCACAGCTGTAAAGCGAATCAAATGGTCTTTGTACCGCCTGTTTGACCTGGCCTCGGCTGGCACGCTCTGATCTGCGGTTTTTACACTGACGATACAAAACTTATTGGCAGGATTATAAAAAATCGTCCCGTCGTAGGTACCAATACAATTCATCCTTTTTCACCTCACTAAGCGGCCTCCATAATCGAGGCTCTAACACTGAACCGTCTGGATTCGGATACTGTAACAAACTGCTCGTAAATATCCGGATGTTCCAGTTTCAACCGAAGCAGGTTATCCTTGTCGATGATGGACTTGCGAACAGGGGTATAGGTAACCGTATAGTTCACTCCCTCCTGCTCACAGACTGCAGTGCAGCTGGTACCCATTTCCGCAATCAACAGCGCCTTCAGACGCTGAATATCCTTGTCGATTTCTTTGGAGTACACCTCTGCATTTTTCTTTTCATCCAGAAGCCGCAAATACTGCATGAGTTTTGCAGTCATATCCAGGTCGAGTGCAACGGCCGGGGCATTTTTATCTGCCGGGCCAAAGTGTTTGCGTGCGCTCTCAATGATCAAGGCCCCACTTTCTGTATAGGGCGGCGGCACATGGCGCTGCACATGGTTTTCCCAGAAATACTGCTCCAAAAAGACCATCTCAGCCTCATACTCGAAATCACGCTTGACCTCCCGGATAATAACTTCCTCCTCGTTGTTACCATACAGGCAGCAAAAGAAACATCGGTCAATATCCGTTACTGCCATATAATGACGCCCCTGAGATTCATAGTAGACTGGAACAGTCTCCTTCCCATTCATCCACCAGTTATCTCTGGCATTATAGTTTGTGGTCTTAATCTCAAGGATCGCTGTGGTGCCATCCGGCAGTTCCACAAAGTAGTCCACATCAGCCAGCATCCAAGGATACTGTGGGTGCTGGAACATCTTTTTGATTTGGTAGACCCGATATCCGGTTTTCCGCTCGAATATCTTTGCTACCAGAGGCTCCAGCAAATGCCCCATTTCCATGGCAACCCAGTTGCCCTCATCATCTTCCACTGACGCTATGTTCAGTTTGTCGTAGTACAGATCCCTGGCTGTCCGGAATGGAGAAGTGCCAAAGATCGCCGATACATCGCTGCCGCCGATTCCACGGCGCCGGTAATCCAGCCAGTCTTCTTCTGAAAGATCTGCCGTTTCTACCAGCACCAGCGGTTCATGCCGCTTTCGTTCAGCACTACTGCTGCCAGACATATCAAATCCCCCTTCGTGATCTTCGGGGCAAAATAACTGCCCTCGCCATTGGTGCAACATTTCGGGGCCGGAGCGAAGATACTGCCTGTCTCTTCATCTTCCAGTCCGTGGAGTGTGCCGACTTGACCCGCCGACCATTCTGCTTTCTTTTCTGCTTCACATTCATGTACATGACCTGCCTTTCTCAGTTTTGATTTATCCTTAAAGCCCTTTCAGGCTTACAGGCAATAAAAAAGCGAGCATGACAGACGGCATAAAGCCTGGCGCCCATAGTTGCCTATGAACCGATGTCATTCTCGCAATGGTGGGTAAATCCCGTAAAATAAAAAAGCCAGCAATATACCGGCCTGAAAAGGCGCAGTGATACTACTGACACAAGTACAAAATTAACAGCGTGTGCAATGCAGTCATTACTCCGCAACACAAGCCCTAAAGCCTGTGTACCCTGACGGGCAACGCACAAAAATCAATTACATTGCAATTCTAACACAATATATAGTGTTTGTCAATTCAAACATTCTATATATTGATTTTTGGATTTTCTTTAAATTTTCTTTCCTCTTTGCAGAAGTTCTTTCTTCCCCGCCTATTTATAGGATGTATCGGATCATTTGGTAATACCGGATGATCCCTACGCTCTTTTAGTACCTTGACAAGTTCATAACCTCTATGGGGAGTTATACAGGAATTCTGGACAGTGTGCGATGACCACAGAAGCGCGCCCATAATCGAAGTGCTGCACAGCAGCAGCCTGAAATACACGGCAGAACCGTTCTGGCGTAGGAAATGGCCCCATTAGAGTTCTTTTGTTATTTCAATACCTCCTGACCTCAAGACCGTTTTCATTGTTTTTGTTGAAAACCTTCTTCTACAAATCGTAAGGGATCATTGTAATCGAAAAAAGGAGGACGATTATGGAGAAAAGAAAACCGAATGACCTACCGCCGGAGCAGTGCTTGGCTGTTGATACCGATACCCTTTGCAAACTGTTGTGCTGTGGAAGGCACACTGCAGTACAGATTGGGGATCTTGCCAATGCACGCATTACCATGAACACCCGTGTCCTATGGAGTGTCCAGCGTATCAAAGAATATCTTTATGATATTTCCGGCTAAATAACCATGCCAGTAAGGCGCACTACACTTTTATAATCAGGAGGTACCAGTAATGGCAAAAGTGAGAAAAGACAACAAAGGACGAAATCTTCGGCCCGGAGAAACACAACGGGCAGATGGCAGCTATATGTATGTCTACAAATTAGGCACTAAAAAGAAATATCTTTACGACTCCGATCTCGCAAGTCTTCGTGTCAAAGAAAAGCAGATCAACAAAGATAAGGATGATGGCATCCGTACTCAGGAAGCCATGAAGCTTACCCTGAATGATATGTTCAAGGTCTACATGAATAACAACATCAAACTGAAGCCCTCTACCAGAGCAAATTATCTTTACCTGTGGGACTTCTATGTGAAAGAAGAGCCTTTCGCTAACATGCCTCTGCCACAAATCCACAGAAGTGATATTCTCGCGTTTTATACCAAACTGCTGAAACACGGCTTTGCTATCAACTCACTGGAGAGCATCAACACCATTGTTCACCCTACGCTTGAAATGGCCGTGGACGACGATTACATCCGCAAAAATCCCAGCAAGGGCATTTACCGCAAGCTCAAGACGGATGGCAGCGCTCCAAAGCCTAAACGGCGAATCGCACTCACAAAAACGCAACAGCAGAATTTCCTGCGTTTTATTGCCAAGTCCCCTACATACAGCCATTGGCTCCCCATCATGACTGTACTCCTTGGAACAGGAATGCGTGTAGCAGAATGTACCGGCATTACCAAAAGCGATATTAACTTGAGCGAAAACACAATCTCGGTCAACCACAACTTAATCTACCGGGTCATTGACGGAAAAGCCGGATTTCACATTACCACTCCCAAAACTGAGAGCGGTACACGAATTATCCCTATCCTCTATCCAGAGGTGGCCGAGCAGCTTCGCCTCCAGATTGAAACCATCGACGCATTGTATCCAGACGATCAACTGGTGTTAGGAGGAGTTCACGGTTTTGTTTTCCGCAACCGAACCGGCTCATTCATGAGCGCCCACAATATCAATCGGGCGATTGAGAGAATCAGCGTAACTTACAACATGGAGGAAATGGATCAGGCTGAACTGGAAGACCGTGAACCGGATCTGCTCCCTCATTTTAGTGTTCACAACTTGCGGCACACCTTCTGTACCCGGCTCTGCGAAAGCACCAACGATGTTAAATTCATTCAGCAAGTCATGGGGCATGCCGATTTCTCTACTACAATGGACATCTACACCCATATCACACAAGAGAATATGCAGGAGAAGGCAAAAAACATTAGTGTGAACATGAAGCTGATGTAAAAAAGAAAGGCGAATCTGCATTTTATAAGCAGATCCGCCTTTCATATTGCTTCATCCGGTTTCGTAGGGTCTCGCGCAAAAGTTGTAGAAAAGTTGTAGTAACGCGATTTTTTGTAGTAAATGACCTCTTTAGTACAGCTTTGCTCCTGCCGGAATACTGTCATCCAGCATCAAAAGATTCAAGCCTTCCCGTCCGTCATACTCGTACACTGCGGAAATCAGCATACCCTCGGAATCAATTCCCATCATCTTTCTCGGTGGCAGGTTCACGATAGCGATTGCTGTCTTACCAACCAGTTCTTCCGGCTCGTAATACTCGTGAATACCACTTAAAATCACGCGATCCTTGCGTTCTCCGTCATCCAGTACAAACTTCAGAAGCTTCTTGGATTTCGGAACTGCTTCACACTCAAGAATCTTAACTGCACGGAAATCAGATTTTGCAAATGTATCGAAATCAACCATTTCTTCAAAGATTGGTTCAATCTTCACCTTGGAAAGATCAATCTGTACGCTTGGCGCGGACACGATTGCATCCTCTGCGGAACCATTTACCGCTGCTTTTTCGGCTTTGTTTTCAGCCTTCTTTGGGTCCAGGGTCTTCATTGTGGGGATTGGGTTAGACAATTTTATGTAAGTCTTTATATCCCACCAAAACCCGTTGCAGCAGCATTTTTCCGTTTGCGGGGAGTTATGTATCTCTACATAACTTATTATATATCAATCCGAATCTGGTGTCAATATTGGTGTCAATGGTGTCAGACGCTTAGTAGACATCAAATTTTCCAGAAATGTTCTGCACGGAGCGTTCCTTCAATTCCTTCTGTGCTTCCGCATAGATTTCCATTGTCGTTTTGATGTCCTTGTGGCCCATGACTTCCTGAATCACTTTAATATTTGGTTCAATCTCGCAATAGCGGGTACAAAAAGTGTGCCGCAGTTGGTGGCAACTGAAATCCGGCAGGATAACGGGAGTGCGGTTTTCTTCCGCTGCCTTTTCCATTTCCTGCGCATTGTAAGCAAGTACAAGCCGGTCAATTTCGCGGTTAATTGCTGCCGGATTGTGGGGTTGCCCGAAGCGGTTGAAAAAGACGAAATCAGTATAGCCGTCAATTACAGTTGTACACCTAACACCTAATTCCTGCTGCAGAATCTTTTCATCTTCAAGTGCCCTGCGGACACCTTTCATCATCGGGATAGTCCTGCATCCAGCGCTTGTCTTTGGTGTCGTCACGGAAAAGTAGCATTTGCCATCTGTATGCTTCCGATAGACCAAGTTATGATTGATAGAAATCGTGTTGTTTTCCCAATCAATATCGCACCAACGCAGACCGACAAATTCTGCAATGCGGCAACCCGTTCCCAACAGGACGGCGAACAAAATGCTCCAAGCGTAGTACAGCGGCTTAGATTTCAGAAACTTCACGAACGCATTCTGCTGTTCCAAGGTCAACGCTTTGCGCTTCGGGCGTTCGTAATTATTGGCCTGCTTAACTTCGCGCAAGACACCATCCGTTGGATTCTTACGGATATAGTCATCGTCCACAGCAACCTGCAAGACCTGCCGCAGTACGTTGTGAATAGTTTCCAGCGTGTTAATCGCCA
>OMCQ01001261.1_pt1 | contig 10075 bp, 8 predicted proteins | sample 1673761 | NCBI WGS metagenome assembly OMCQ01 (sample SAMEA103958126, study PRJEB25191) | human gut metagenome | reverse complement strand
ATCAGCCGCTGCGAGACCGGCCCGCAGATTGGCCGCAGGCCCCACATCCACCGTTGGGCTGTTGGACGTATGTTCCTTAACCGTCGGGTCTGCAGAGATCGGCTCCTCTGGGGCGAGGATCGTACGAAGTATTTTTCGCGGCACACGCCCAACGGAAGCCTCATGGGGGGCGCTGCCGTGAAAAAGAGATCGCCTCCGCCTTTTGGAAAGAAAGATCGTTGCGAAAGAAACCCATCCGGGGAGTCTTTCACTTTCAATCACTGCATTTTCAGAACCTTTATGAAAGCTTTGAAAATGCGCGGGTCGGAGCGAAATCTCTTTTGTCAAAAAAGGCACCGCCCTTTTTTGACAAGCTGAGAGGAGACCCCGGGCTTTTGTCCGGGGCCTCCTCTTTTATGCAGTTGAGAGTTCGGCGGAAGCCGTCACAGCCAGTTGGGCGGGACTGTGTGGTTTCGGTTGACTTTTCAGCGGGCCTTGCGCTTCAGGGTGACGGTCATGGGGATCATCACCACGGTGAAGGAAGCAGCCAGAACCCAAACGATGATGCTGCTGGTGTCGCCGGTCTTGGGGGCGTCGGGCTTGCCGGGCTCCTCGGGCTTGCCGGGGTTCACGGGATCGGGATTCTCGGGCTGGGCAACGCCCTCGTAGGCCGTCTCAGTGAGGCTGCGGGAGAAGATGAAGTTGCTGATGAAGGTGTACTCGTCGGTCTGGTGAATCTTGTGGTTCAGGACGTTGGCAAACAGGGCGATGTCCAGCTTGCCGCTCTGATACTCGAAGCCCACCACGCCGTTGTTGTACTGGTTGAACTGCTCGGTCAGCTCATCATCCGTCAGGCAGATGCAGCCCTGCAGCGGGGTCTTGCCGGCGTTCTGCACCAGAACGGTAGCGCCTTCGGGAATCTTGGTGAACCAGTTGGTGCCGTACTCGTACATCACGTCGTCAGCTTCGTTGATGTAGCTGGCGTTGACCAGGGTGTTGTTGGGATACACCACGCGGCCCAGGAAGTCGGTGCCCATGGTGCAGGAATCGAGCTTCACACCCAGACCCAGCAGGAAGTTGCCTTCTCCCATGAAAGCAGTGGCGCCGTAGGCCATATAGGGAGTACCGGCCTTCACAGCGCCCAGGGCCTCATCGCTGAGCTTCTGGGAGCCCACGATGACGTTGGCCTTGCTCAGGTCCTCGGTCATGGTGAAGCCCATGGCGGTCAGAGCCAGCCAGTCGAAGCGGTAGTTGTAGGAGCCGGAGCGCAGGGTGGTCTCCACATAGCCGGAGGTGTTATTGGCAGGCTTGCCGGGCAGGAACACCAGAGGATTCAGGATCACGGCGGCCTTGTAGTTCGCGCCGTACACGCCGGTGGCAGTGATAACATAGTCCTTGGCGATGGTGAGGAAGTCCTCGTAAGAGCAGATGAAGTTGCCCTTCTCGTCGCCCTCGGTGATCATGGCAACGGTCTTGCCGGCCCGCAGCAGCGCGTTGACAGCGGCGGCGGAATCGTTGGACACATTGTCGATGATGACGTCGGCATTCTCCACGCCCTCAAACTGAGCGGCGAAGGTGGCCAGATAGGTCACGGCCTTGTCATAGCTGATGGTCTCGGGGCAGGCAGCCATAATGGTCTTGTAGGCGGCGGGCTCGGCCACGATGATGCGGTCATAGCCGCGGGCGTTGCTGCGCTGGGCAAAGCTCTCGGAATACAGGCCCCGCCATACGTTGATGAAGGTGCCGTCAAACAGCTGGCTGTTGGCCAGGGAGCGCTTGGCCTGATACATAGACACCACCATGGTGCCGGCGGGATAGGTCACGCCGTCATAGGTGAACTCCTTGGAGGCCACGTTGACCTTCACGTCGTTGCGGGTCAGATACTTCATCTCAACGGCGGCGTCATACAGGTTCTTCTGGTTGGCGCTGTCCATGGGAATGATGTAGCACTCGGGATAGAAGTTGCCGTTCTGGCCCTCGCCGTCATACACAGGGCGCATCAGGTCCGCCTGCTCGCCGACCCGGTCGTACTGGTCCACATACAAGGGAGCCACGAACTCGTTGGAGTTGGTGTTGTTGACGCCACGGGAGAACAGCTTGGCCTGGGTGGTCAGCATGTCGATCTTATGGTTCTGGATGTACATCGCCTGGGTCATCAGACCGTAAGGCACCACCAGCTCGGAGCTGACGTCGCTGTACACGGGCAGCTCCCAGGTGATACCGGCGGTACCGATCAGGACGGGGAACTGGGAGCCGTAGGCGGTGGTCATGTCATCCCAGGGCTCGGTCCAGGCCACACCGGAGGGGGAATCCTTGTCTACCCGCAGGAAATCACGATAGGGCATCTCGAAGCTGTTGTGGTCGGGGTTGTTGGCAATAGCGCCCATACCCACGGCCTCGCCCAGCTGGATGAACTGCTTGGCGATCAGGTCGTACTCATAGTTGGGCTCGTGAGGAGGCGTGCAGGGCTCGATGAGCATGGCCTCCACGCGGCCGTGGATCTCGGTGAACACCATGGGGTTGAACTTGTTCACCAGGGCCATAGCGTTGGAATCCTCAAACAGGGTCTGGTTGGCCTCGTCGCGGTTGGGGTCATAGCCCTGGCTGGTGGTACGGGTCATGTGCTCGTAACCCTCGATATTCTGCTCGGGAACGATGACCATGAACACGTCGCCCAGCAGCTCCTTGACGTTGACCTCATTATTCTTAACGTTGTAATACTCCTCCAGGTCCAGCTGGCCGGAATACAGGCTGCCGTTGGCCTTATAGCCATTCTCGCCGCGGATAAAGCCAATGTAGGAGGCAAAATCCTTGATCTGCTCGGGAACGGCTGCGCCCTGCTTTTCCATCTCGGCCTTCAGCTGGGCCTGACCGGCCTCGGTGAAGCCCTCCAGGGTGTTGACGCTGATGGTCTCATTCTCCAGCAGGAGGTGGGCAAACTCCAGGATACCATTGACGGCGGCATTCTCGTTGGAATGAACGTTGGAGGCGAACATGGGGACCCGCAGATCGTCAAAGTCGCCGTTGGCCAGCTTGGTCAGCGCCAGGTCGGGGTCGGATTCCACCAGGTCGGTGTATGCCAGCCACTTGTCCACAGACTCCTTGGAGTCGGCAACGATCAGATAAGGCATGTCGTAGCCGTCCACGGTGGTCTGGCCCATGGACTCCTTGGCCACATACAGGTCGGTATCCGTGGCGGCCAGGGCGTCGATGTCGTCATACAGCTCATACACGGTACGGAAGCTGTCATAGGGAACAATCTTGGTGTGAATGGAGCCCACCGCCTCGTCACCGGCGGTCACATTCAGGGTATAGTAGCCGCACAGATCCAGATACGCACCGCCGTTGTTGTGCGGAGCGCTGAAATCCACGTTGCCGGAGCGGTTGCCGAAGTAGCAGTTGATGTCGATCCACAGCTTCAGAGTGACCTTGCCCGCCTCATCGGCAGACATGCCCATATCCGTAATGCGGAACAGGTTCTGGGGCTGCTTGTCCTGCTTCCACTGGGTCATCCAGGTGTCCAGAGCACCGCCCTGGTAGGGATAGGGGAACTTTTCGGGGTCCAGATAGCCGCGGGTGCTGTCGCGGTCCAGGGACAGCGTCAGGCCGCCGTTCATAGCGGTACCCAGCTCTTCCGCCGTCATGTTGGTAGGAACGGTGACCTCCGCCTGGGCATTCTCCGCCAGGGAGATCTGCCAGTCGATGTCGGTGTATGCGGGATAGGTATTTGCCAGGGACTTGCCAGGGGCACGAGTGTCCTTCGCCACGTCTGCAACGCTTGCAAACGCAGATGCGGGGAATACGAGAGCGAGGATCAGGACAAACGCCAGGATCTTCGTCGTCAGACGGGATCTTTTGTGCTGCATAGTTTTCTCCTTTTCTTCTCTTTCTTTTCCATGGTGGTCCTTGGTGGTCGTTCAGCGGGAGCTGCCGCTCCGCTCCTGGGCCTGCCGCCAACTGCTCCGGCCTGCCGGGAAACCGGCGCTGCACTTTTCCCTGCTGAATCGTTGGTTTCAGCTTAACATGCCTTGTCGGAGTTGTCAACCTGTACAGACATAGGCAGTATTGCAGAAAATACTTTGTGCAATTTGGTTATTCTGCTGCTATGCTTTTCAATCATGTATTCGCACAGATACATGATGATGCTTCAAACAGTCGACCATGCGTTCCACTATCCATGGCAATTTTGGGCCATTTTCCTCACTTTGTCCCCAAAAACTTCTATAATTGTCAAATTCCGCTTTTATATCCACTAAAAATTCCTGCATGTACTCAGGAATTTGACCCCATTTTCGTATGCAGAAAGTGAACGGACGATTTTTCAACATATAGAGAGTTCTCTCTGCACTATGCCAGGTAAGGAAAAGATTACCTGATCTTCGGCTTGCGGGGCTTGCAGTCCACAAGGAAAAACCGCCTCAGACGATCCTGCTGGATCGCCTGAGGCGGTTTTTTTATTTCTCCCGCAGCATCCGGAGTACGCGCCGGAGGGAAGGCGGGTTCCCCTTATACAGGGACATCAGCCGGTACACACGGCCTGCCAGGGCCGTCAGCAGTCCGGCGCAGGCGACCACCAGCACCAGGGACACAAGGCCCCCCATCAGGGACGTCTGCCCCAGCAGGACCCGGCTGGGCGTTACCAGCACGGCGGTGAACGGCACATAATCCAGCCACCGGGCAGAGGAGGTCATGCCGTCCATGTCCCCGGCGAACATGCAGCACAGGAAGCTGGCCACCAGCACCAGGGAAAACAGCACGTTGGTGCTGGACAGATCCTCGACCTTCCCGGCCAGGGAGCCGCCGATGGCGGACAGACTGCAATACAGCAGGAAGCCTGCCAGCAGCAGCCCAACGGCCTCCAGCATAGCCGGAACACTGAACAGACCCGCCAGCCGGCCCGCACCGCGCAGCACCTCCAGCAGCGGCAGCGTTACGCCGGGGGCCGTCTGCCGGGCCAGAGCGCCGCCGGCGGCGAAGCCGCCCATCAGGCTCAGAATCCATACGGCCAGCTGCAAAAGCCCCGCCAGAGCCGTGGCCAATACCTTTCCCAGCACCATGGCCGTGGGCTCCACGGACACCAGAAACAGGTCCATGAGCTTGGAGGTTTTTTCCAGGAGCACGCTGGCCGCCGTTCCCTGGCCGTACAGCAGTACCAGGAAGTAAAGAAGCATCAGCGACACAAAGGGCAGCACCATGGACAGCACATCGGCCGCCTGACCCTCGCCGCTGCGCCCGCCGGTGACGGACACGTCTACGCGGACCGTCAGCAGCTCCTGCTGCCTGGACGTCAGCCCGGCGCTGTCCAGGACGTCCTGGTCGTAGCTTTCCCAGGCCGTCACATTCTGATCCGGGGCGGCATTTTTCTGGTGCTGTGCCGCTGCTGTCAGGGAGACGATGGGGATGATCAGGCACGCCAGAGCCAGCAGCAGGGTAGTAGTGCGCCAGCCCTTCTGGCGCACCTGCTGGATCAGGGTGAAGGAAAACACCCGGCCCATGCCTTTGTATTGTTTCATCGCGCAGCGCCTCCCTTCGCCATGGAAAATACCTCACGCCATTTTACCCGGCTGCCCCGGTGGACGATGAGGCCCGCATATACCCGGGCAGCCAGCTTCAGCAGCCCGAAGATCACAGCCGCCTGGATAAGCCAGGACAGAAGCACCAGCCAAATGGACACATTGCCGCAGGCAAACTGCACCGGCGCGCAGAAAATGCTCAGCACCGGGCACAGGGCGGCAAATACCGCCACCGTTCCCGAGGGCACGCCGCCTACCACGCAGGAGGCCAGATACCCGGCCATGGTCAGCAGCATCACGGGTCCCGTGGCCTCGCCGGCCTCCTCCATGCCGGAGCAGCAGGCGCCGGCCACGCCGCCGATGATGGACATGGTCAGGTAACCAAGCGCCAGCGACACCAGCAGCACCGCCAGCAGGCTCACCAGGTGCCAGACATCCGGCACCGCCTGGGGCAGCGCCGCCAGCACACCGGACAGCTGCCGGTGCAGGACATCGGAGCCCATCAGCGCAGCCGTCAGGCCGCAGGACACCCCGAAGCCTGCCAGCATAGCCAGCAGCCAGCCGAAGGTGAACGCCATCACCGCCAGAATCTTTCCGGCCAGCAGGGCCATGGGCTTTACGCTGACCAGCAGCAGCTCCACCAGCCTGGAGTCCTTTTCCTCCACCACGGCCCGGATCACATAGGACGCACTCATCAGGCACACCATCATAGCCAGAATGGAATACCCATACTGGACCCAAAAGCGGCTGCCGTCAAAATTTTCCTCCGGCAGGGGGGAGCCTTCCAGCTGAGCCAGCTGCTGCGCCGTCAGCCCCGCCGCACGGACGCAGGCATCCCGGATCGCCGTCTGCACGGCGTCTGCCAGCAGCCGCAGCTCGCTCTGGTCCACGTCGTCCGCACCGCTTACCGCCACCTGATAGCCGGTGACGTCACCGCTGACAGTGACCACGGCGTCGGGGTCCTCTGCGCCGGCGGAAAAGACCGTATCCGCCCAGTAGGAATCTCCGGAAAAATCCAGGTCCAGAGCGGTGCGGTTTTCCAGCCGCACCGCCGTCAGGCTGCTGGTATCCGATACCTCCGGAGACTCGCCGCGCATCAGCGCCGTCAGCGGCATGCTCACCGCCGCCAGTAGCACCATGAGAAGCAGCGTTATCCGGTTTGCATTGCTTTTCAGCAGCTGCGACAGGGTGAAGCAGTATACCTGGCCGGTTCCGGACAGGTCACGCATCAGACTCACCCCCTACGGTTTCCACGAAGATCTCGTGCAGCGACGGCTCACGCAGGTTGAACAGCACCACCGGTACTCCTGCCTGGGTCAGCCGGGCCAGCAGACCGTTGGCCTGCTGCGCACCGGTGACCTTCAGGTGATACTCAAATTCCTTCTGTGTGACGATCTGCGCCCCGCATTCGGCAATGTACGGCGCCGGGTCCGATTCGGTTTTCAGCTGCAGATGCACCCGGCCATAGCTGCGCTTGATATCGTTGAGGTGGCCCTGCAGCACCGTTTTGGACCGGTCCAGAATGGTCAGGTCCGTGCAGAATTCCTCCACCGTGGCCATCTGGTGGCTGGACATAATCAGGTATTTCCCGGCGGCGATCTCCTCGCGGATGATCCCCTTGAACAGGTCCGCGTTAATGGGGTCCAGGCCCGACAGAGGTTCGTCCAGGATCAGCAGCTCCGGGTCCGACAGCAGGGCCGCCATCAGCTGGATCTTCTGCTGATTGCCCTTGGACAGCTGGTCCGGACGCTTGGGCATTTCCCGCTTGGCCCCGCCGCCCAGCATGCTCCGCCGCCGGCCCATCAGCGCCGTCTCAGGCTTTGCCGCGTTGGGGTAGAGGTATTCCGTCACCTCCAGGCGCTCCGCCCAATAGCGGATGCGGCGCTTGGCCTCCGCCCGGGGCACGTCCCGCAGGGCCGCGAAGTACAGCAGCTGATCCATCAGCGCATACTTGGGGTACAGGCCCCGCTCCTCCGCCAGATATCCCACGTTGCAGCGGCTGATATCCAGCGGTTCCCCGTTCCACAGCACCTCTCCCCCGTCCCGGGACAGCATATTCAGCATCATGCGGATGCTGGTGGTTTTTCCCGCGCCGTTGGTGCCCAGCAGGGCATACACCCCCGGCCCGGGCATCTCGAAGGACAGCCGGTCCACCACCGTCCTGTCCCCGTATCGCTTGGTCAGGTCCTTTACCGTCAGGCTCATGTTTCTTCCTCCTCCCAGAATAACTGGTCCAATGTCTTATCCAGCGCCCGGCAGATGGCGATGCACAGGCGGATGGTGGGGTTATAGTCCCCTTTTTCGATGGCGTTGATGGTCTGCCGGGACACGGACACCAGGTCCGCCAGCTGCTGCTGGCTCAGATCCTTGGCGGCCCGGGCCGATTTCAGCCGAAGATTCTTCATGACTCGTCATCCTCCCGCTGCCGCCGCAGCCGGACGATGGCGCAGACCGTCAGCACCAGAAACAGCGCTCCGCTGGCCGGAGACAGGGCGTCCCAGGTCAACAGGCCGTCCTCCACAAAGCCGCCGCTGCGCAGAGTGATGATGATGTTGGGAATTTGCAGCACCACCACTGCGCCGAACAGCCACAGATAGGTTCGGGGATTCTGGGCCACGGCGAAATACGCGTCCTTCCGGACGCAGGCCACGATGAACACCCCGATGGACAGAAAGATCATCATCCACACCGCCACCCCGGGCTTGGCCCAGGGGCCCCAGATGGTCTCCACGCCGGTATTGGCCAGCAGACTGAAAATCAGCGTCATATACGCCCACCGGTAGGCGATGCCCCGGGCGGCCAGCTGCCGTTCGTCATACTCCGCCTTGGGTTGGCCCTGTTTTTTTCGCACCGCAGCCATAACGGCTATGACCACGGCTGCCGAGCCGATTCCCACCAGAACTCCTGCCACATATGGATCCATAACGACCGCTCCTTTCTCAACTCGCTGGTATCCTATCACATAGCAGACAGTTTGTCAAGTATATATTACAAAAAATATGGTGTGAATAGCATTTTGACAGGTGACGCTTTTGTAATCGACAGGAGGCATGGCTTTGGATATAATGAGGATATCCCACAAAGGAGGTTCTTGGATATGAAGAAAAAGCAATGGCTCCTGATCCCCCTGTGCCTGGTCCTGCTGGCGGCGGCATATTTCCTGCTGCGCAGCCGTATTCCCCAGCGGTGGTACACCGCCGATGAGCTGGGCATCTCCCAGCAGCAAAGCGCCCTGGACGCCGACGGCGACGGCGTGGACGACTGGACGGACATGGTGCTGGGCGCCCGGTCCTATATTGCCACCAACCCACATTATGAAAGCAAGTATTATGCCGGGGGCTATCCCGACGACGGACTGGGCGTGTGTACCGACGTGATCTGGCAGGCCTTCCGGGCGGCGGGCTACTCGCTGAAGGACCTGGTAGATGCGGACATTGCCGCCCATCCGGAGTGTTACCCCAACGTTGAGACGCCGGACGGCAATATCGACTTCCGCCGGGTCAGCAATCTGGATACCTTCTTCCGCCGTCATGCTCAGGTGCTGACCTGCGACCTGGACGACCCTGCCCAGTGGCAGCCAGGCGACATCGTGATTTTCGGCGACCGGGACCACATTGCCATCTGCTCCGACCGCCGGAACCGCCGGGGCATTCCCTTTATCATTCACCACGGAAACCCCATTGACGAGGCCGTGGAGCGCAACGACATCTATAGGCAGCCGGTCACCGGCCATTTCCGGTGGATGGGATAAGCCGGTTTTTGCAAAAAAGTATCCGGTTTTCACCGAGAAAATGAAAAATTTTCTTGCATTTTCCGGCGCGCTGTGTTATTATATTTCAGCATTCCGCACAGGGGCGGACTTTCGGTCGGTGCCGCAAGGTTGGCCGGGGGGAGGAAGCTCCTGGAGGCAACAAACTAAAATCAAAGGAGAAATGAACAAACATGGCTAACCAGAACGTCGTATCCATGAAGGCCCTGCTGGAGGCCGGTGTCCACTTCGGTCACCAGACCCGCCGCTGGAACCCCAAGATGGCCCCCTACATTTACACCGAGCGCAACGGCATCTATATCATCGATCTGCAGAAGACCGTGAAGAAGCTGGAGGAGGCTTACAGCTTCGTGCGTCAGCTGTCCGAGAGCGGCCAGTCCCTGCTGTTCGTGGGTACCAAGAAGCAGGCTCAGGAGGCCATCAAGGATGAGGCCCTCCGCTGCAATATGTACTATGTCAACCCTCCTCTCTCTAATCGTTCTCTCTTAAACCAGTTTCCAAAAGAGCTGGTTGGTCTGCTCTTGATCGGATGAGAATCTAAGACCAAATATTTTTTTGTCTTGGGATTAAAATCAGCAACTGTTACATAATGTCCTGGTACATGCGAGATTGCTACACAACCTTTTTTCAGATATTCTCTTACTTCTGATGTACTGTAAGTTGTCTTAATATAAGTGAACCCATATGTGTCTCCAAATTTCTTCGCTGCCGCCTTAAAAATCCCATCATGTGTTCCGGCACCTATGATCCTGTAATGTTTCTCCACTGCATAATCTGCAAACAACATTGGATCAACAAATTGTCCATTCAATGC
>OMCQ01001259.1_pt1 | contig 10081 bp, 13 predicted proteins | sample 1673761 | NCBI WGS metagenome assembly OMCQ01 (sample SAMEA103958126, study PRJEB25191) | human gut metagenome | reverse complement strand
CGTTGCGCTTATTTTAAAATGGCGCACATCGGTGGATGCGGAGATAAAAAGGCAGTAATTTTATATTTGTTATATTAAAACGCCATGACTTTTAAGTCATGGCGTTTTTTGGTTAATGTCTTTGTATTTATAATAATATATTTTTATTTACTTTATCGCTCATGTTCATTCTTTGTAACCAAAGAACGAACCAAGAAAGTTTCGCTAGCCGCATGACTTTTCTTGCTTCGTTCTTTTGGTCACTCAAAAGAATGAAGATGTGTAAAAAAGTAAATTAAAAAATTTTAACATAAATACAAAGAGGAAACGCAAATTAAAACTAAATGACATAAACAATAACATATCCACAATTTAACTTGCCAAGCCTGCATATTTGGGAGATAATATATTTATCACCTGTTAATTATGTTTTTGGAAAGAAGTGTTGATATGCAGCAAAAACAAGTAAGTTACCTGCACATGTTCAATGTGTTTTTTAAAATAGGGCTGTTCACTATCGGCGGCGGCCTTGCCATGATTCCCTTAATCCGCGACGAATTTGTTGAACGTCAGGGCTGGATTGACGATAAGGACATTACCGATGTGCTGGCGATTGCACAATCGCTGCCGGGCGTTATTGCCGTTAACTCCGCCACTTTTTTAGGCTACCGCCTTGCAGGAATTATGGGCGCGCTTGTCTGCACCATCGGCGTAGTGCTGCCTTCGTTTTTAATTATTTTTGCCATTGCCATGCTGTTTGCCTCCAGCGGACTAGACAGCAACACCTATATTTTAAAATTCTTCGCCGGAGTTAACGCCGCTATTACCGTGCTTTTGGTAGTTGCCACAAAAAAAATGTTTGCTTCCTCCGTCAGCAACAAACTTGGGTGGGCTATACTTTTAATTTCCGTTGCGGAAATTTACGTTTTGGGCTTTGGCATTGCCTCCACCGTTATTGCAGCTGCACTGTATGCCATTGCAGCTTACCGCCTTTTGGGAAGGAGGGCTGAATGATGGGCATTTACTGGGATTTGTTTTTTGTGTTCTTTAAAATCGGCCTGTTCTCCTTTGGCGGCGGCCTTGCTATGGTCAGTGTAATTCAACAGGAGGTTTTGGCACACGGGTGGATTCCGGAGGCAGAATATGCGCGTATTATTACCATTTCGCAAATGACGCCGGGGCCGATTGCCGTCAACACCGCCACCTATGTTGGAGCGCGCGTTTGCGGACCGGATTTTGTACCGGCGTTTATGGGGTCGTTTATCGCCACGCTCGGCGTATCGCTGCCTTCGTTCATTATAGTTTATTTTGTTGCCCGCTCGTTGGAAAAATTCAGCCAGTCGTGTCTTGTTAAAGAAGCGCTGTGCGGCATCCGCCCGGCGGTTATTGCCTTTATGATTACGGCAGTAATTTTCTTTTTAGATATTACCGTTTTCCCGATAGACAATGCCACCAGTGAAAGCAGCACTTTTAATCCCATCGGCATACCGGTACTGGCCGTGCTGTTTTACCTGCACTACTACCGCAAAGTAGGGGCAATCAGCCTGATGCTCATCAGCGGCATTATCGGGATGCTGGTGTATTAAGCTGTAATTTACTGCAATTTATTTTAAACATAATAACAAATTAAGCACTGCATTTATGCAAGTGTAATAAAAAAGATATAGCCAACCCCGGCTATATCTTTTTATTGACATAATGCTTTTATTCACAAAATAAATTAAATGCTTATATATCCCATTTGGAAAGGAAACTATCCACATTTGCCTTTTGTGCAGCTTCTTCTTCCTGTATATCTTCCGGCGTTTTATATCGCGGTTCTTTGCCGGTCGTTTCTTTATACCACTTAATAGCCGCGCTCCTTGTGTCATCCGGAATGCTGCTTACTATAAATAAATCAGTACCCCAAGGAACACTTACATAAGCATTTTTAATTTCACATAAACTAAATACTTTGCCTGTAATCGGAGCTTTAATATCTGCTAAACAAAACTTCAATATAAAATGAATTTGCTCACCCCGTGATTCAGCCACAACAGCTCCCAGATTTGAGAAAAAGCCACCAGTCTCACGGAATTCTTTTTTTAGCACCTTTCCCCTCGCAATTAAGTGTAATACAGTTGCACCAGCAGAAATTGTACAACCTTCTGCAATACGTTTAGTTCCATCAAAACTATCGTCTTCATCCACATGCAATACAACATAAGGTGAAGGCGATTTACCAGCACTATCTTCAAATTTTTTCATTAAAGCACATTTCTCAATCTTTTGTTTCAAAGTTCCGTATTCAACAAGGTCTTCAGGTTTTTTTATAAGCTTTTTCATCTTATCAGTAACCATTTTCTGTTCTGCTTGAGATAACTTTGCAAAATCAGGATCTGCTTTCATCTGCTCAAGCATTTCATCCGGCATTGGTTTGCCAGTCGGGTTATAATCCGGGTCCAATTTTACTATAATTCTTTCGCCATTACTCATTTTGCAACACTCCTGTAAACTAAATTTTACGGCTTACAAATCCCATTTGGAGAGATAGTTCTCTACATTTGCTTCTTTCATCGCTAATTCTCCCTGTATATCTTCCGATGTTTTATATTTGGGTTCTTTGCCGGTCGTTTCTTTATACCACTTAATGGCCGCGCTTCTCGTATCATCCGGAATACTGCTTACAATAAATAAATCATCATTCCATTCAACTTTTACTGCTTCTTTTTGCCTCATCTGACATAAACTAAAAATTTTACCGGAAATAGGTGCTTTAATCTCTGCTATTACATTTTCGTAGTCTAAATTATAGCATCCATAGGTTTCATCATTACTATTAGCTGCCCACAATTTTAATACGCAGTGACCCGCATTAACATCGCTGCCTTCACGCAATAAATAAATTTCTTTCTCTATTGGTATTGCTATTAAAAATCCTTCTTGTACTGTAATTTTTTCTATGCGATATGCCATATCACTTGACAGTGTAACATAAGGTATTGCTTCTCTATTATTGTAAAAACCTCTTAAAGCAGCAACCTTCATAAGTTTTTCTTTTAAAGTTCCGTATTTATCAACATCTTCTACTTCTTGTATCATATTTTCAACTTTGCTGATTACCTGCATTTGTTCTTCTTCAGATAACTTTGCAAAGTCCGGGTCTGCTTTAATTTTTTTCAATAAAGTATCAGGCATTGGTTTACCGGTTGGGTTGTAATTCGGGTCTAATTTAACTATTACTCTTTCGGCATTACTCATTTTGCAACACTCCTATAACTAAATTTTACGGCTTACAAATCCCATTTGGAAAGATAGTTATCAACATTCGCTTTTTTAGTCGCTGCTTCTTTCTTTTTATCTTCTTTAGTTTTATATTTTGGTTCTTTACCGGTCGTTTCTTTATACCATTTAATAGCTTCCTCTCTGGTATCGTCAGGAACGGTACTTATAATAAACAAATCATCTCCCCAATTAACTTTCGTACAGTCATTTTTCATTTCACACAAACTAAATATTTTACCTGTAATAGGCGCTTTAATATCTGCTACAAAAAACTTTTCTTTTTTTATAATAAACCCTGCACTTCCACTTACTATACTTCCAACCATGTTAAATAAAGCCATAATTACCGTGCCTCCTCATCCATAGCTACTAAAATTAACACATTTTCACCAGCAGCAACTGTACCACCCTCTGTGATATGTTTAATCTCATCATAACGCGTAGCTTCTTCCATAGGCAATATAATAAAAGGAATTCCGTTACGATTTAGGAAAAATCCTTTCATTTCAGCGCATTTCTCAATTTTTTGTTTTAAAGTTCCATATTTAACAAGGTCTCTAGGTTCCTTAACAAGATTTTTAATCTTATTCATAACCATTTTTTGTTCTTCTTCAGATAACTTTGCAAAATCAGGGTCTGATTCCATCTGTTTAAGCATTTCGTCCGGCATAGGTTTACCGGTCGGGTTGTAATTCGGGTCTAATTTTACTATGATTCTTTCGCCACTACTCATTTTGCAACACTCCTTGTTTTAATTTTTTGCAGGTTTCATAATTTAACGCAAAATATTTATTTTTATCAATAACATTTGCCAAATATTCACGGTAATAGCGTTCTATATTGCATATTACCGGCCTGTTGGCATATATTAAGCACTTATGCGTTTTTTCGTCATAGTGCCTGCAAGTTCCGTCGCCTCTGTCCAAATGTGCATAAACTTTAGAAAGTTTTAAATTACGGCAGCATAAACCGCACATATCACACTTAAAATGAGCTGCTTGCATTTTAAATCCTTTTGCTTTGTTATTTACAAATCCCATTTATTCATAAATTTATTAACTTTTTCTTCCGAAGTTGCTAATTCCCACTCAATTTCGTCTTTATCGCTTGCAGAAGTGCTTAATTTTTTAAGGCTTTCTTCGCCAAGTTTAACGGCAGCTGTAACTTTGCCTTTTTGCAAATTGCCTTTTTCGTTTAATAAAGAAGTATCTAAAATTATTTTAATGGTTTTGGCTATTTGCGCACTTGCCCCAACAATTTGTTTTTCTTCATTGGTGTAAGTTTTCCAGTTAAGCCCGTTGGAAGTTACAGCGCTAAGCCTTGCAACCGATTGTTTAAAGTAAACGTCCAATTTTTTCAGCACAAAATCTATTTGCTTTGCCCTTTCATCAATGGCAGAAAGGTTACTGCAAATGTTTTTTGCCTGTTCTTTAAATGCCCTTGCTTTATCGTAATATTCTTCGGCTTCGTACAAAGCTTCTTTGGCTTTAGATGCCATAAACACACCGCCTACTGCCAGTGCAGGGCCGGCAACCAAACCGCCAAGCACCATCATGCCGCCTGCCATGCCAAAGCCGCCTGCTGCCAAAGAACCGCCGCCCAGCCATGCCAGCGTGGCATTGGTTGCAGCTGCGCCGCTAAGCCCTGCTATTGCCGTACCGGTTGAAGCCGCCGCACCAAATGCAGCCGAACCAACAGCGCCATAGGTTCCTGCAGCCATCAGCGAGCCTGCCGCAACACCGCCCAGCCCTCCGCTTGCCAAATCGGCAGCTTTAAAGCTTGCCTGCTGCAAATTGCTAAAATCGCAGCTGTCGGGTGTAAAATCTTTTAATTCTTCCAACCCAACACTGTTTTGAAAATCGACATTTTTGATTTTAGAAAATTCTTCAACAAATTTTTTCATTGAAGTAGACAAAATTTTTATTTTGGTTTTACCCAAATTTTCAATAGTCATTGCAGTTCCCTTACGGGATTTTTCGATAGAGTTTTCTGCTTCCGCAGACATCTCTTTAGCGCACTCAAGCAAATCCTGTGCTTCTTCCATGTCCTCTCTGGCATCAAGCCCTTTTTTTACACCAAAGGCGCCTGCTGCCACAGCTGCAGCACCTAAAATAAACGGTAATGGCATAATAAAACCTCCTAAAATAATTTATTATAAATTATAATACAAAACTTTCATCACTATTCATAAAGTCGTCAAATTCTTTAAAAGTTGTAAATTGCAGTTCCCTGCCAAATGATTGGGCAATGGTGTTTAAGCCACGGCTCAGCCCGTCAAAATCGCTGTTTATTACAGCTTTATCAATAATGGCAAAGCCTGCCATTATTGCGTTAGCTCTGTTCTTAAGCAGTTCCGAAGCTTTTTGTTCAAACTCCAGCCGCTGCCTGCGCATTTCTTTTATTGCAGCTTCGTAAAAGGCATGGGTTTGCTCCGCCCTTGCGCGAGCAAGGTCTTCTTTGTCAAACTGCGTAAGTACAGCGCCATACAGCATACTGCTTGCCATGTAGCCAACCATAGAGCCGATGGCGGCGCCAACCGGACCGCCTGCCGCAAGCCCTATCGTGCCATAAACGGTTGACAGGCATACGTTGGAACCTTGTTCGCCAATACTTTTAAGCATCTGGCTTTTGGTTATTTCGCCATTCATATAAGCTTTAATTGCTGCGCCAATATCAATTACGCCGCCAGCAATGGCTGTTAATGTGTTGGCATTGGCAAGTTTTGCGCCTGCCGAAAGAACTGCTTTTTTAGCTGTTTGGTTAGCAATCTTTTTAGCTGCGCTTTTTGTTATTGCGTCAATAGCTTCGGCAGCCAGTTCCGCACCGTGCTTTTGCATATAATTTGCTGCACTGTCCTTAGCTGTGCCAACAGCAATATCTTTTGCTGCTTCGCCAATGTCCTTTTCGCCATAAACTACCGAAACAACATTGTCTGTTATATGCCCTGTTAAAGAATCGCTTATGGTGCCTGCTGCATCATTTATTCTGTTGTTGATTTTTCTGCTGCCTTTGCCGGAAACATGCAGCCTTTTTGCTCCCTCTTTAATGCTTTTTTCGGCTATGGCGTTAATATAATCTGTACCATATTTTGTAAGGCGTTCTTTAGCCTGTTGTGCAGCCCTGTGGCAAACGGCTTCTACATCGCCGCCATTTGCTGCTGCTTGTATTATATCGCCTGCTAAAACATCAGCATCATCGCATACAGCCAATGTGTATTCATTTTCGGGAAGATATTGTTTGGCTTTTTCTATTGCCTGATGGCTAACTGACTCTGCATATTTAACAGATTTATCTTTTATTTGTCCTGTAATTTCGTCAACAGCTGCATTCCAGCTTTCTTCTTCAATAAATGAATTTATGCCAGAAGAAGCTATTTGGTAGATTTCGCCTTCCAGTAAAGCTTTTGCGCGCTCGTCAGGAACTTTTTCGGCAGTTTTATGTAAAACTGCAAATAAGCATTGTGCTGCATAACTGTTAATCTGTGGTTTTAGGTTTCTAAGTTCTGTTTCTATCTGCTGACGGGCAGTGTCTGTTAAAAAAGAAAAGTCATTATTATCCGAGTGTAATTCTTTTACCAATAACGGAACTACCTGTCCGCTATACTCATTGCAGATTGCCCGTGTTTTTTCATCAGAAATATTTTCTGTATATTTTTGTATTTCCTTCAGAATTAACTCAGCAATTATTGAATCTATATCGTTCATTAATACACCTTCCGGATACGCAATATAAATGCAATTTTAGTATTTTCTTTGCACTACCCACGCATGAGGCAGTCCGTTAGTCCTCCTTGGGCAAGTACCGGGTTCCGGTTTGCCGTCACGTGCTCCTTTTGTATGTCTTGCACCGCAATGCCTGCACATATATTCTATTCTGTTGTAATCAAGTTTGGGTTCAGTGCCTGCCCTGTAAAAATTTCGGTTAACAACCCACGAATGATGTTTGTTATTATTTCTCGGACATCTTCCCGGGTCCGGTTTGCCATCCATTTTACCTTTTGTAACTCTTGCTCCGCATCGGGAACACATATATTCTACTCTGATAATATACAAACCTCCTACAAATAAATTTACTTGCATGAAATTTGATAAATTTAAAAATTTCTTTCCATTTTAACGATACTTTTAAGTAAATTATAATATAAATACACCTCCATATCAACTTAAAAGCAGATTTATTGTTTGCAAAGCTAAAATAAAATATCTTAACTGCTCTATACATTTATTATAAAGAACCATATGGCCAAATTATGGCTATATGGTTTTGCAAAGTTTGCATTTACAAAATATGTATCATTTAAATTCATAAACGTTATCCTCCTATCAAAAAAGATGCCCCTATATTTATAAAGGAGCATCTTTTTCATTTTATTAATACACTTAAATTATAATCAATCAACAAAACTTATATTCTTCGCTTGATAATATATGCCAAGTTTTTTATCATCAAATAACTTTTGAAGACGTTCTTTTTCACTTTTTTTAAACTTCTCTACATCACCGTCCTTTGTTTTTACTAAAGTCCCATTGCCTATAATTAGAGTATTATCTTTTTTATTATATGTTATTATTGAATTATCATCATTAATAATTAGTCTATTTTCGCCACCACTTCTAGCAGTAAAATGCTGGCTTTCTCCTTTAGGTCCCCATATAAAATTAGCAGCTGTAATGATACGACCACGCAGTTCTATCTGAGAATAAGGAGGATTATAAAGTTCAAATTTTTCGTTGTATGTATACTCAGTTAAATATAAATCATAAATATTCTCATTAGTTTTAACTATTTCTAAGTCAATAAAATCATTACCAGAAAAACACGTTATTCCTTTAGCATCATAATTTATTGCATGCCATTTTCCTTCAAAATCATCTTTTCCGCTACATCCTAAAACAATAAAAGAAAATACAAAAATTATACACACTGTAATTAATTTAATTATTCTTCCCATAATAGCATCCATCCCTTTCAATTATTTAGAATATTTACTTGTAAATTAAATAACGACATCTTAGTTTATAACGATCATATAATCATCCTCCTATTAGTAGAATTTTTATGAGTTATAGATCTTCTTCATAGTAATTACATTCCAAAAAACAGTTCGCTTACAGTAATTTCTAATGCCTCTGCAATTTTAAACAAAGTTTCCATTGAATAACTTTGTCCTTTATTGCCGCGCTCAATTAAACTGAGGTAATTGCTGCTTATTCCAACCATTTCAGCAAGTTGTGCCTGAGTATATCCCTTTTTCTTCCTATAATAAGCAATTTTTAACCCGATTTCTTTGTATTTCAAAGCAAACAAAATCTTCTCCACCTCTATATAAAATTATCCCATAAATCCAAAGTTAAACAACAAAGATATACCTTTAATTTTCATACTTATACATTGACACAAGAGATTTTCATCAATAAAATGCACATATTAATTTACTCAAAATACACTAATATTACTATTATCAATTGACAGTACAATAAACTTTTATAACAGCTGTTTTAAGCTCTATATTTTTTATGCATAATTATAAAAGACGGCATAGCCAACGTTTGGCAATGTCGTCTTTTATTCAGCAAATATTAAATTTTCTATTATTGATTCGCCCTTTATTTTTCAATCTGTAAACTCTACATTATTCCCCTGGCTTTTAAGCCACATTTCCATTCCCTCACCATAAGCTTCGGCAGTAATCAAATAGCCTTTTTCAGAATGCTCTAATACTTTTGCCGTTGGAATACGGTCAAGTATAGCTTCTAAAGATGGTCCTCTAAACCAGAATTTTACCTTATGCAGTTTACCAGTGTACATAAACTGAACTCTTTGTCTAAAAACCCCTTCCTCAAATCTGTTCTCATACGGTACTTTAAAACGCATACCGGTTAATTTACAGTTTTTTATCCTGTCAATCCTGTATACAGTGGGTAATTGTTCACAGCCTTCTTTATAAATTATCTTTTTTGTACTATTATCATCAATAACAGCAATCAGATAAAAATAAAACTCAGAAAACATTATACTTAAAGGTTTAACAACCCTGTTAACTTTAGAGCCGTTTTGCCTGCAATAAATTATTTGCAGTTCCTGCTGCTCCTTTATTGCCTGAGAAATCTGCCACAATTTCCCTAAAAGCAGCGTTTGATGGTGCAGTTCCGTATAGTGAAATTTTTCATTAGCTATCATCTCATTAATGTGCCGTTGATTTTCGTAAGGAACGCAACAGGAAACTATTTTCTCTAATATGGGAAACATTTCTGCTTTCATTAAAGCCCTGCTTTCCAATAATATTTTAGCAGCGGCAAAAGCTTCCTCGTTACTTAACAAGCTGCGCACAGGAGGAATTAACTTATAGCCATTTACTTTTCTATCATACAAAAGCTGCTGAACCACGCCGGTTTGCTCACTTTGGTTTGCTATAAACGCCCGCAAATCATCAAAATCTCTTTGTATTGACCTTAAAGAACAATTAAACCTTACGGCTTCTTCCTGTTTATAAAGCGTATGCCCATCAGCAAGCCTGGCATACATACTAAGCAATCTGTTTTTTACAAACTGTAAATTTTCTTTGTGTTTTACCACATGCGACAACTCCGTTCTTGTATATAAATATGTTGTTTTTCCTTGAGTCATTATATAAATTATACAACAGAACATAGCTGCAATGTTGGCTATATAAGCTGCTTTACAAAAAAATGCCATTACTTCCGTTAAAAGAAGCAATGGCATTTTAATTCTTATTAACTTGCTTTCACCAATGGTACTTTTCCCCACGGCTTATTTTAAACGCGCGGTAAATTTGTTCTACCAGCAAAAGACGTATCATCTGGTGCGTAAAAGTCAG
>OMCQ01001256.1_pt1 | contig 10102 bp, 6 predicted proteins | sample 1673761 | NCBI WGS metagenome assembly OMCQ01 (sample SAMEA103958126, study PRJEB25191) | human gut metagenome | reverse complement strand
ATCTGCGACAGTTCTGCACTTAATTCACTTTGAGAGCCAGTTTCTATATTAAGCGGAATGGCAGGCTGGAATCCGTTTTCGGACAAGTCTATTGTCTCCGTATCTTTTTCATATAAATGCCAGTCAATGGCATTGCGCCCCTTGGTCAGTGTCCGGGCATATTCGACACCCATTTTCAAATGTCCCTCCAGATAATCCCTGAAACCTTCAAGCACCCGGTCCTTATCAAGCCGCAATCCGCTGGCCGTTTGTTTTTCAGAAATATCCCACTCGGCACCGGCCCTGTATATTTCAACGGCATCCATTCCGTTCATAAAGACATAACCATAAACTACGTTTTGTCTGTATGCTTTGTTCAATTCTGCTTTGATGGCTTTGTTCATAAGACATATCGAGTCGCAGTCCTGACACAGAATCGCATTTTTGAAACGTTCCGTTATATCCATGGCACTCCTCAGTCCGTCTCCAAAAGCGGCCATGATGGCAGGACTGTTACCCCGGGAAAGTAGCATTGCATCAAACTCCTCTCTGTGAGCTTCTCCTATAAACCACTTATATTCCATAATCCAGCCAGCCTGTGCTACTCCCACTGCATACGAAATCATATCATTAGGTGCCAGTAAGGCATTCCGTTCGTCGGGTGTAAGCTTCATGTTGTCTTTCAGCCTGCGGATGCCGTCCGGGGCTGCAGGAGAATCAAATTTTGCAATTGCCGAAGCCAGGGCTTCCGATTGGGTGATGTCATTGCTTGCTGTGGCGGTATCTATCCACTCTGGAAGAATAAGGGCATCGTCGGCATGCTCTTGACACAGGAAATAAGGTCTGTTGTGATTTGCGATGTCGTAATAGCGTTCTTTCTCTTCATTGAAAAAAGAAAACCATTTATCGGATAAGGTGTCATAGTGCCGGGATATCTCATTTTCAGAAGCAATATGCTTCCTTACCTGTTTCAGCACATCGGAAATTGCGGCATCGATATAATCCAGTTCCGGATAGGGATTTGTTGAGTATGCTCCCATAAGGGCTCCGTTGCGGAAGCAGATCCTTTCCATTCCGGTACTCTCTGCAATGCCCCGCAATTGTTTCCAGAGCGAGGAATAGTCTTTTAGAACGATTTCTTTCCAATGCTTTACGCCAAAGTCATAGCCGGCGTGGATATACGGGGAGTACTCTTTCCTGTAAGTTTTCACCTTGACGGATTTCCGGGCGAGCCTGTTATAGGCGGTGGTATAGCATAAACTGTACACGATAGGATCCAGTACATCAATTTTGTCTCCCGGTTGGGGAAATTGTACCTTGGGTGTCGCTTTCTTTTCAATCGCCACATTCCATACCGTATCCTTTGTCACCTTTATATCAGGCTCCTCTTCGGTTATCAGGTCTGTATTCTGAGCTCCGGCTGACAATACCATGCCTGAGAACAATGCTATGAATGCCGTTTTTTTCATAGCAGCTTTTACAGGATAAGACACCTTGATATCATTCCAAAGATGATTGTAGAATTTATATATTGCGAGAATCTGATTATTCAGGATAGAGAATGGAAAAGGGAAGTAGGAAAACACTTGGTTAGCAAAGGTACAGTTCGGCAAACGCAAAATAGTGAAAAGCCATCCTTTCATGGCTATATATCCGACCGATGCCTTTTGCCGGTAGTAAGAGCCGGGATTCGTCAGATAATTTTTCTTCTCCCAATCACAAAGATTGGGGATAAAGCCGGTTTTGACTTTCGGTGGAGGACTCTCACCCCAAGCGTTTTTTATTATAACAATTACGTTTTTCATAATCTTATCCGTTTTTTCTGCGTAAAAATAGCTATATTCTACATATGGGAGTTATGAATGCTGATAAATTTTACGGATTTCTGTTCATCCTGACCAATTATCCGTCAATTATCCAACACACATGGATTCCCTTATTGAAAATTGACATTCGGACTGTTCCGATTTTCGCCATCGGACTTGAATGCCACACTATCTGACAAGAAAGTGTGGAGCCGGTTTACTTATTTGTATTAGAGGTTCTGGTAAAACCCGGAAGCAAATAAATGAAAACAGTACCCCACACCTATATCGCATGTCATTCGCATACGGATACATGTGATAAGTGTTACTGCCCAGCCCTGCTTCCATTTTGAAATTTACCAGATTTCTAATACAAGGTGTTAGCGAAACACATCAACTATATATGTCAGTCGTTTGCACGACTTTACAAAGATAGGCAATGTTTTCGGATAAGCAGCAAGGGGTACTGTTTATTTTGCAAAAATACATGTACCGTTCAAAATTTCCGATATGATTTCTGACCAAAATATCGGAAAACTGTTCACTTTCCTTCTTTATGTGATTTGCCGGTTGTTTTTCTGATACCGGTACGGAAAAGCGACTCCGGAGCTTTTTTGGGGGTACGGTTTGGCGGCGTTTCCGCCGTTAAACCGTCCGGTTTTCGTTTAACGAAAACACAACTTGCTGTCCGCAGGAGCGGACCACGTTTATCCAATAATTATTGTGTACAAGCCCGTTGTATGGCTATTCTCCTGCGATTTACGGGACATTTCCATCAGATATTTACCAGCAGCTCACCCCATTAAAAGGTGGATGTCTTGCCATAACCATGTGACTTACGCCCATAGTTCAGGAATAAGGGGACGCATATACGAGAAATCTGCCCTTTCCATACCCTATTCTCCGTTAATGGATTATTATTTCTACACATTTGCAAATGAAGAACGGGCATATAGCCGTGTACGACTTATGGTTTTTCTTCATTGTCTCCATTGATGAATTGATATTTCTACACTTCTGCAAATGGGAAATGGACATGTAACTGTATACGCCTTATTGTTTTTTCATCGTCTCCATTAATGGATTGATACTTCTACACATCTGTAAATGGAGAATAACAGGTAGCCGTATACGCCTTATTGTTTTTCTTCATCGTCTCCATTAATGGATTGCTACTTCTACACATCCGCAAATGGAGAATGACAGGTAGTCGTGTGTGACTTATGTTTTTTCTTTATAATCTCCATTAATGGATTGATATTTATACACTTCTGCAAATGGAGATTTTGAGATATCTATATCCGGAAGGATGCGTGCTCCCTTCGCTCCCGGCTATCCCTATTTTGATATCCGGCTATATCGCAATTCTGTGATAGCATTATCCGGATAGCGTATCATACGGCTATATACAAATATGGCTACACTATAATTCATGGTTGTGATGGAGATGGCTTTTCCCATCCGGTAACAGACCATGATGCCACGAGGAAAAAAGCGACAGCCGCAGAGAAAAAACGGATGGCAGGAACCATTATGGAATCTGGTAAATAGAAAATCCGGTACATGCGAATTCAGGCGATCATCCCGGATGGTAATCTGTCAAAGAGGCTTTTGAGACATTTAAAATACCGATAATAAAAAAACAAAATCAGGTATACGGATGCTGTCATATACCCACAGCCTGCCATACGGCTGTTCCGATAATCATATATGGTTATCTGTGCATCCCGCTATATCCTTATTCCGATAGAAGGACATATCGTTATCGTCGTATCTCCATGTCCGGTCATATGGCTATACACATATCCGGTGGCATCATCGCCTTTCCCATCCGGGTCTGTCACGGGTTGGATTCAAATATTTTGGATAAGCTTTTAACCTGATGGTATAGGAACAAAAAGAAGTCTGTAATCATGGTATTTACTCGGGTTAGAGAAGCCACATCTTTTTATTGCCGGACGTCCGGCATTGTTTCATCCATGTGCGAAAAGGAGTTTTTTCTTTCATCGCAACGTTTCTTTCACATACCCAAAGGGGGTCGTGAATCCAGACCCGCTTCAGTTTTCTTTTTCCTCCCCATATGACACAAAACGACTATCCATGACTATTCCTGCCGGTCGTGCTTGCTTCTCATGTTTTCCTTAATCTTCTTCCTTCCGAGGTTATTCCGATGTGACGGTGATGGAGAGCCCTCGTATCCACGTAGGCCAGACCGGTCAGCGAGGGAGGATGAACACCCTGCGCACCAGCTCCATCATCAGGTCGGGCATCGGGATTTCCGTCATTCGCTTCAGTTCACTGCGGCTGATATGCTTTAATTTAGGTGCTTCTTTCTTCTCGTATGCCGTATCTTTTATCGGGTTGGGCCACAATACTTTCCTGTCTACAGCGATATATATGAGCCGGTTGGGCCAGCACACGCAATGATTCATGTGCCCGTTCCTGCGTCTCAACTCCTTCTTGAGAAAAATCTTGAACGATTCGGCGAACTCCCCGGTGATGTCTGAAAAGGTGATGTCCTTCGTTTTGCGGGATTCGATGAACTGCCTGAGATTGAGCTGTGTGGTTTTCGACTGGCGGTAGGTGGAGTTAATCTCCTTGGAGCAGTTCCTAAGACGTTCGCGTTCCACCTCTTCGGCTTACAAGAGGTATTCCGACACGGAATTGGCATCTGATACAGTGGTCTTGAGCAGTTCGACCGTAACCACTCCCTGGTTCCTCAGCAGGTTCCCATATGCCTCTTCCTGTCGGTTACGGAGGGTGGTAAGGCGGGGGTTTTCTTTGACCGTTGAAAAAATCCGTTTCCGTGAAAAAAGAAAATGGATTCAAGATAAAAACTATTTAAACCAAGAAACTTTATCGGGGAAATTTTTTCTGTAGAAATTTGCTAACGTCAAGAATATCAACTACTTTTGTAACTGAAGAGTTATTTGAGGTTATGCAGAAAAGCGCAAGTAAGCGATGGATTTTCGTCACCTAATCGTTACCTGCCTATTTTCTAAGCTCCGATTACCTTTTGACAATCAAAAGGTTAAAGAAAACTACGCTATTTTTTAAAAAACGCCCTTGTCTTTGATATGGAATTTTATTTTGGACATATAATTATACATACGTCCGCACAAGTCTGTACGTATGTATAACTATATGGGAATATACGTGTACAAACATGTTTTCTGATGCGGGAAAAACATACTTTGGCATTCCCTATATTTTTGCAAGCAATCTTACTTTGGTTTTTGCCTTTTTCATTTTGTCTCATTTTTAGTAGTGACACTTTTTTTTGGGGGGGCTAACAAGAATAAAATAAAAAAGGCTATCTATCCCAGGTAACTTATTTTTGTTCCCTAACTTTCTGAATATCAAATGTAAACTAAAGTCTCTGAGTCGAAAAATCGCATATCAGCCTACATGAATACAATTAATAATCAAATTTTCGCAAAGACGGATGTATATAGTTTACAACTTCTAAAAGGTTAGAAATGAATTATTTTTGAAAATCCCCCTATACAGAGCAAATTTCCTTCCTTGCCACTTCTGCAAAAAACTACATAATCTATTAATATTGAGCATTTCATCTCTATGTAGTAGTTTTATAGTGAAAGTCCAATAGCTGTACCATACTTCATCTGTCTTTGGGTGACAAAATAGAGCAAAACTCCCTATATTTGTCACTCCTTGCAAATATAGCTATTTTCCATGATTCAGTGCATTTATCTCATGATATTTTTCGCATAGGACATCCAACATAGGAAAATCGACCTTCTAAATCCTTATACTCCATTCTTGTTTTCAGGTTATCGAATTTGTATATAAATATCTTGTTAACCGGAAAACTCGATGTCATGAATCAACCTCCCTTATGCAAACAAATGTGTTCGTTTGTTAAATATTCATGCTGTCAAGCAATAATTTCTGTATTCTAAAAAATAACTTTCAATCATCTGCTATCTTTGTTGCTATATTATAATCCAAATAAAAATAACGATGAAAGAACTTTTAGAAAAAATGCAGGACACTTATGAAACGTTTAAAGCAAATGCTACGCTTCAATTGGAAAAACAGAATAAGGCTGCCGGAACTCGTGCTCGTAAGGATTCTTTAATATTGGAAAAACTGGCTAAGGAATTCCGTAAAGCATCTTTGGAAGCAAGTAAAAAGTAGTTCTCTTTCTGAGTAAAGAATAAAGCTGTCATAAGTTATGTTGGTTGCTTACTTTTTTATTTATGAAAGATAAAAATAATTCAGAGTTTCTTTTGTATATATTAAAAGTCTGATAGGCTATATTGCTTATCAGATTTAGTTTTTATTTATATTTTTTGTAAAAGAAAAAATAATAGAAAGCGTTAGCTTTGGTAAATTTCATTCATCCGCAAGACAAACAGTTTTCGCCTATGTTTGGCGTGGGCTTAACTTGTTTGCGGATAGGTTTACCAGAACCTCGGTGCTACAGTTATGTCCCACGTTTTCTTTTGATATCTAAAAATGCTTGACGGGACTTCAGGCCAAGAATTAAAGTGCTATGAAAAGTACATTACTGAATGAACTTATGAAGATTCCCCAAGATGCCACTTATGTAACAGTGCTAGGTGTGGAAATGCAAGTTATAGATAGAGATGAAGCCGTGCGTTTGTTAAACTTCGATCCGACTGACAGCAACATTCATGAGTGCATATTAAGTAACGGTCATTTCTTGTTTCAAACAGAAAACAGAACCCTCGTTGCTTTATATAAAGTGCTATAAGTATCAGAATAAAACACCAATCCTATTCCTTTTCTATCTAATAAAAACGTTTAGGCGGAGAAATGCCGGAATATTATGGATAACTAATTGTATTATGACGATATCCTCTGTGATGTTATATACGATTTATCCCATACAACTTTTTAATTAGATTTAAATGTAGAATCCACGAAAAAAAACTTTCCCCGTCTATTAAAGAGGTTCTGATACTCTTCATTAGATATGAGTACCTACAACACAACAAAAGCAATAATCACTTTCTAAAATCTTACCTTATAAACATTCTCAATAAACTCTATTCGATAATTGGAGCTACTCTTTCGATACAAATAGTATCAAAGTATGAAGCTAACACTCAATCGCAAATTCAGAGGTCCGACCTATACAATAGGCGACTTGTCCATCAATGGCAATTTTTTTTGTAACACCATCGAAGACACCGTAAGAAAACTTCCGGCAGCTTGCCCCAATACCCCTAATGGCCGTTCTTGTACTTGTAAGGAAAAGATCTATGCCAGAACTGCCATTCCCGCTGGAACATACAAAATCACTTTTCAGTACAGCCCCAAGTACAAGAAAAAGATGCCGTATCTGCACGATGTGCCCCATTTCCTCGGCATCCTGATTCATTCCGGAAATACCGAAGTTGATTCTGCCGGCTGTATCATCGTGGGGAATAACACGGTTAGAGGGAAAGTGTTGGAATCCCTTGCTACTTTCCAGAATTTATATTCCATACTTGAGTCCGAGGTCGATATAACCATTCAAATCGTATAAGGAATGGCGGTCAACAAGCTCAAACCGCCTAAAAACCTGCATATCGAGTTCAAACCGTCACCACGACAATATGAACTGTGGAAGTTGTTGCAGCCTAATTATTGTCCCCACTGCGGCGGAGAAATAGAGCAAATCCTTGTCGGTTACGATCCGCAAAGGAATCCGCAGTATAAGCCGCAATGTAAGCAATGCAGGTCGCAAAACCTCCCACAGTTGATATTGGGTGGGGGAGCAGCGGGTGGCGGAAAGTCTTTTATCGGTAGCGTATGGTTGGTATCCTCGTGTATCCGATTTGAGAATATTCGTGCGGTCGTCGCCCGTAAGACGCTCAAATCATTGAAGGAGTCGACCTGGAATACCATCAAGTCTATACTGAAAGATTGGGGGCTTAAAGAGGATATAAATTACAAGATAAACAATCTCGAAGGCACACTCACATTCTGGAATGATTCTGTTATTATCATGAAAGAGATGGCGGATATCCCCAGCGACCCGAACTTCGAACGTTTTGGTTCGTCCGAATATACCATTGCCATGGATTTCAGAACGGGCTGTCGAGGTGCTGTTTTCTCGTCTCCGTTGGAGAACCCACGAAACGTTTAAGACGCCACGAATGTTGCTCACGACCAATCCGACGATCAATTGGGTGCGCTCCCGTTTTGTACAGGATGAGAATGGTGAAAAAGTTATGTGCCGTGAAGGTGAATCCTATATTCCGTTTTCCGTATTTGATAACCCGAACATTGCTTTTCGCCAGGTTTATGAAGCCGCATTGAACAAAATTCGGGATCAGGCCACCAAGGAACGCCTGCTTTATGGTAACTGGGACTTTGTGGAAGCCAACGATATGGCCATTTATTGCAATTTTGATGGTTCCAGACATCTTGTTACCGGACTGAAAGAAAAGGTATATGATCCTACCAAGCCGCTTGTTACGGTCTGGGATTTCAATGTCGCCCCCCAAATGTCTGTACTTTCCGCACAGATAGACTACGACAACAAAAAGGTATATATACTCGAGGAAATACTTGGTAAGCCGGAGACAAAAGAGAATAATACGCCTGCGCTGGCACGAAAAGTACGTTTGAAACTTTACCGTGACAAACATATCGGCGGAGTGGATGTAACGGGAGATCCGTCCGGATTGCAGCGCTCTACCACCAATGAGGACGGAATTAACAACTACACCATAATTGCGGACATTTTTGGAAAAGGAGTTCTACGCGCCAAGGTGAAACTGTTACGAAAACAGCCTCCGCAGGCGACACGCTGTGAGTTTGTAAACGAGATATTTGATGGTTACAATGGCTGGGAAATACAGATAGACATCAAATGCCGGAGACTTACACAGGATTTGATTTATCAGCTCCGCAATGAGGACGGCTCAAAGAATAAGCAGAAGACTACCGATCCGAAAACCGGTGTAAAGTGCGAGCGTTATGGCCATTTGTCCGACTGCCTTGACTATCTGCTGTGTTTTTATCTGCGCGACAGTTGGTACAAGTTTAAGAGTGGTGGGGACGGAAACGGATATGTAGTCTCCACTTCAGTAATTCAGGAAGGATTTTCATATTAACAACAAAATAAAAAATGTACAGACGGTTTCTTAATAATAACGATTATCTGGGTGTCATCACTCGGGAAGCCCTTACGCAGCTTACACGAGGCAATGACGAGCGGTTTATTCAGGCTGAAGAATCAGCAGAGATAAGTATTGTGGAATATCTCTCGGAGAATTACGAAGTGGAGAAAGAACTTGCCAAAGGAAAATATATCGCCGAATATGATCGGCGCATTACCTATCCTGTGGGGGTGCATATCTATTTTGAAGGACAAATTCATGAAGTGACACGCTCCATCAGCGGTTACCGTAAACCATCAACGGCCATTTATTGGGAAGAGTGTTCCGATGCCAATATCAGTGTGACACAGGTGGTAAATTACTCCCAGTTCGGTACTTACTATCCGGGTGATAAGATAAGTCATAATGGCGTTTTCTATACCTGTCTTTTGGAGAATGGTTACAAGTTCAACGACATACGCATCCCGTTAGTCAATGGCTGGAAGGAAGTAGAAACACCATCATGGCAGCCCATGAAATATCCATTATGGAGCGTGGTCGAATATAGCGGAGAGTTTTACACGTTGACGACACTTGACAGCTTTGACAGCAACCTCGATCCAATGGTTTCCGACAATTGGGGTGCCGTCGCAGATTATGATCCGGCATACAACACATATGAACTTTCGGATCACGAGTACGTAGTCTACAAAGGACGGGTGTTCAGTCCAGAAACAGACGTAAACGCAGATATTCCACAAGCAGGACAACATCTTGTGTTACATGACCCACGTAATCCTAACCTCAAGAGGCACATGGTAAGACTGGCTGTTTATGAACTTACAAAACTCATAGCTCCCAATAATGTAAGTGTTGTACGGATACGGGATTATGAGGACAGCATGAAATGGCTTAACGATGCGGCCCGCTTGCGGCTCAACCCACAAATTCCCCGTAAGCTTGATGAAACCAAAAAGCCAGTTACCGATTGGCAACTGGCTACATTTCAGACTGACTATAATCCGCATCGCAATCCATGGTTTATATGAAATCTTTAACATTCATGCATCTTGCAGATTATACTGTGGTTTGTGTGGAACCATAGTCCCGGATATTATTTATTTTCCTGCAAGGTACAGATACTGACCCTGTTCCAATCAGGTTCAGAGAACATATCCCCTATACCTTGTCCTTCCGCAGTAATGCGTGAGACGGCTATCCGGTATTTCTTCATAAGAA
>OMCQ01001253.1_pt1 | contig 10145 bp, 7 predicted proteins | sample 1673761 | NCBI WGS metagenome assembly OMCQ01 (sample SAMEA103958126, study PRJEB25191) | human gut metagenome | reverse complement strand
GGGCTGCGCGGCGGGACATCTTGACCACCGCGTTCTTCGCCTGCTGCAGAGCCACAGCCGGGCTCTTGAACAGACGCTCATCCAGCACAGGCATACTCAGCTCCTGCGCCTCCTCCGCGGGGAGGGATGAAGTTGTGTTGTCTATCCTGTGCAGCATCTCATTTGTCTCCTGTCATATGGATAATGCACGGCAGGGCGGTTTTATTGCGTCCCCCCGGAGAATTTTTTTATTTATTTTATCACGTTCCGTTTTTGTTTTCCACTCCTTGTGCCAAACAGGAAAAAGAGGTATAATAAAACGAATACGCAAAGGAGGTCGTCCCCATGAAGCTGATGGTTGTCGACGGCAACAGCATATTGAACCGCGCCTATTACGGCATTCGCCCGCTGTCCACCCGGGAGGGCCTGTATACCCATGCGGTATACGGCTTTATCACCACCCTCCAGCGGCTGCTGGACGAGGAGGAGCCGGAGGCCCTGTGCGTCACCTTTGACCGCCGGGAGCCAACCTTCCGCCACCAGGCGGACGCGGACTACAAGGCCCAGCGCAAGCCCATGCCGCCGGAGCTGGCCATGCAGCTGCCGGTGATGAAGCAGGTGCTGGCGGCCATGTCCGTGCCCTGCTATGAGTTGGCCGGGTACGAGGCCGACGACCTCATCGGCACCATCAGCCGCAAATGCCAGGCGGTGGGGTGGGACTGCGTCATCGTCACCGGCGACAAGGACAGCCTGCAGCTGGTCACGGACCGGACCAGGGTGAAGCTGGTATCCACCCGCATGGGCCAGACCACCACAAAGGACATGACCCCGGAGACCTTCCGGGAGCAGTACGGCTTCGATCCCATTCATATGATCGACCTGAAGGCCCTGATGGGGGACACGTCGGACAACATTCCCGGTGTGCCGGGGGTGGGGGAAAAGACCGCCATGGCCCTGGTGCAGCAGTACGGCGACATAGACGCACTGTACCGCCGCCTGCCGGATATCGACGCCAAGCCCAACGTCATCCGCAAGCTGACGGAGGGGGAGGAGTCCGCCCGGCACAGCTATTGGCTGGCCACCATCGTCACCGATGCGCCCCTGGCCTTCGACGCGGCGGAGAACCTGCGCAGGCCCTTCCGGCCGGAGCTTTACGACCTGTTCCTGCGGCTGGAATTTCAGAAGCTCATTGACAGATATCACCTGCGGCCCCACCAGGAGACGGCAGAGAAGCCCGAGTACACCACCACGGTGGTCCCCGTGGAAACGGAGGAGCAGGCCCGGACTCTGCTGGAGGAGTGGCGCAGGGCCGATCACGTGGCCCTGTACGCCGCAGCAGACCTGACGGCCATCTCTGTCCATTGGGATACCGGCGAGAGCACGGCACAGACGGCGGAGCTGTGGTCCGGGGGCTATCAGGGAAACTGGAACGCCCTGCTGGGGGCGCTGCTTTCCGGGGACATCCGGAAAATTTCTCACAACGTGAAGGATCTGATGCGGACGCTGCTGGACGGCGGCCTCCCGGCGGAGGGCTTCGTGTTTGACACGGCCCTGGCGGCGTATCTGCTGGATGCCACGGCAGGGGGCTATGACCTGCCCCGGCTGTTTGTGTCGTATTTCAACCAGGAGCTGGAAAAGCCCGCCCATCTGGAGCCGGACGCCTTCTCCCCTCTGGGAGACCGGGCTGCCGCCTGGGCGTCGCTGCACAGCTATGGCGCAGCGATAGAGGCCCTGTATGGTGTGCTTTTGCCCCGGCTCCGGGAGCAGGGCATGGAAAAGCTGTACTTCGGTGTGGAGCTGCCCCTGTGCCGGGTGCTGGCGGATATGGAGCGCAGCGGCTTTCTGGTGGACGGCGGAGCCCTGGCCCGGTTCGGTGCGGACCTGTCCGACACCATCCGCCAGCTGGAGGAGCGCATTTACGCCGCCGCCGGACAGCAATTCAACATCAATTCCCCCAAGCAGCTGGGAAAGGTGCTGTTCGAGGACCTGGGCCTGCCCCACGGGAAAAAGACGAAAACCGGCTGGTCCACCAATGCGGACGTGCTGGAGAAGCTGAAGGATCAGCCGCTGGTGGCCGACGTGCTGACCTACCGGCAGTATGCCAAGCTGAAAAGCACCTATGCCGACGGGCTTCTGAAGGTCATCGACCCCGACGGCCGCATCCGCACCAGCTTCCAGATGACGGTAACGGCCACGGGCCGCCTGAGCTCCACGGAGCCCAATTTGCAGAACATCCCCACCCGCACGGACTTGGGCAGCAAAATGCGGGAGATGTTCGTGGCGGCCCCGGGCCATGTGCTGGTGGATGCGGACTATTCCCAGATCGAGCTGCGGCTGCTGGCCCACATCTCCGGGGACGAGGCCATGCAGCAGGCGTTCCTGTCCGGGGAGGACTTCCACACCGTCACCGCCGCCCGGGTGTTCCATGTGCCCCAGGACCAGGTGACCCATCAGATGCGCTCCCGGGCCAAGGCCGTGAACTTCGGCATTGTCTACGGCATCTCCGCCTTCTCCCTGTCCCAGGACATCGGCGTCACCGTGGCGGAGGCCAAGGAGTATATGGAACGGTATTTTGCCACCTATACCGGCGTGAGACAGTATATGGAGCAGGTGGTGTCCCAGGCCCGGGAGCGGGGCTATGTGGAGACCCTGTGGCACCGCCGCCGGGCCCTGCCGGAGCTGAAAAGCTCCAATTTCAACATGCGGTCCTTCGGCGAACGGGTGGCCCTGAACATGCCCATCCAGGGCACGGCGGCGGACATCATCAAGCTGGCCATGGTGCGGGTCCACCGCCGCCTGGCGGCGGAGGGCCTGGAGGCCCGGCTCATCATGCAGGTTCACGATGAGCTGATCGTGGAGTGCCCGGAGGCGGAGGCGTCTCGGGTGGAGCAGCTTCTGCAGCAGGAGATGCAGGGGGTGGCAGAGCTGTCGGTGCCCCTGCTGGCGGAGGCCCACACCGGTCACAACTGGCTGGCGGCCAAGGGCTGACCGGTTTTAACGAGAGTAAGGAGCAAACGCAATGACTGATTATTTTGCTGTGCAGCTGCCCCCGGAGCAGATCCGGGCCATCAGCTCCATCGGCCTGGCCCACCTGGGGGACGCCGTGTTTGAGCTGTTGGTGCGCACCTGGCTGTGCGCCGGGGGCAAGGCCACGGGCAGAGGACTTCACCGGGCCACCGTGGCCCTGGTCTGCGCCCCCCGGCAGGCGGAGCTGGCGGAGAAGATCCTGCCCCTGCTGACCCAGGAGGAGCAGGACGTGTTCCGCCGGGGCCGCAACGCCAACGTCCATTCCATCCCGGCCCACGCCAGCCGGGCCCAGTACCAGCAGGCCACGGCTCTGGAGGCCCTGCTGGGATACCTGTATTTACAGGGCAGGCACGACCGGGTCAACCAGCTGTTCTGCCGGATGATGGAGGAGGAGTAACATGCCGCTGGACGCCATTTGCCTGAGCGCCGTGGTCCGGGAGACCGCCGCCCAGGTGGAAAACACCCGCATCGAGAAGATCCAGCAGCCTGCCCGGGATCAGGTGGTGCTGCTGCTGCGGGGCGGGCGGCGGCTGCTGCTGTGCGCCGGAGCCACCCAGCCCCGCCTGCACCTGACGGCTCTGCTGCGGGATAATCCCTCCCAGCCGCCTATGTTCTGCATGCTGCTGCGCAAGCACCTGGCGGGAGGGCGCATCGTGTCCGTGGAGCAGGAGCCTCTGGAGCGGGTGGTGACGCTGCACATACAGGCGGCGGACGAGCTGGGAGAGCAGCGGCCCTGGCGGCTGATTCTGGAGGCCATGCCCCGCCATGCCAACCTGATCCTGGTGGATCACCAGGGACGCATCACCGACTGCCTGCGGCGGGTGGATTTCGAGATGTCCCAGCAGCGACAGGTGCTGCCGGGCCTGTTCTATCACCTGCCGCCCCGTCAGGAAAAGCACTCGCCCCTGGAGGTGAGCCGGGAGGAGTTTTTGGAGCTGCTCTCCGCCCTGCCGGAGGGCGCGCCGCTGGACGGCTGGCTGCTGGACACCTTCACGGCCCTGCCGCCGCTGCTGGCCCGGGAGCTGGTTTGTGCCGCATATGGGTCTGTGGACGCCGGCCTGTCCCGGGACAGGGGCGGGAAATTGTGGGACAGCTTCGTTCTTTGGCGGGACAAAATCACCCGGGGGGATTTTACGCCCACCCTGCTGCGACGGGCCGGCCGGCCGGCGGATTTCACCTATTGCCCCATCACCCAGTACGGCGCTGCCGTGGAGCAGGAGAGCTTCGACAGCTTCGGCAGCCTGTTGGACGAATTTTATGAGGGCCGGGACCAGGCGGACCGGGTCCGGCAGAAGGGTCAGGACCTGATGAAGTCCGCCTCCGCCGCCCGGGACCGGGTGCGCCGGAAGCTGGCGGCCCAGGAGAAGGAGCTGGCCGCCACCCGGGACCGGGAAAGGCTCCGGATATCCGGCGAGCTCATCACCGCCAACCTCTACCGCATGGAGCGGGGCATGAGCCGCCTGACGGCGGAAAACTACTATGAGGACGGCTGTCCGCCGGTCAACATCCCGCTGGATGTGCGCCTGGGGCCCCAGGAGAACGCCGCCCGGTACTTCAAGCAGTACGCCAAGGCGAAAACCGCCGAGAGGGTGCTGACGGAGCAGCTGGAAAAGGGCCGGGAGGAGCTGACGTACCTGGAGAGCGTGGTGCAGGAGCTGTCCCAGGCGGAGTCGGAGCAGGATTTCAACGACATCCGCGCCGAGCTGGAGAGCGGCGGCTATCTGAAAAACCGGGGCAAAAAGCAGCCGGGGTTCCAGCGGGCCTCCAAGCCCAGGCAGTTTACCTCATCCGCCGGACTGAGAATCCTGGTGGGACGCAGCAACCGGCAGAACGACCGCCTCACCGTCAAGGACGCCGACCGCCGGGACATCTGGCTCCACACCCAGAAGATCCACGGCTCCCATGTGATCCTGTGTACCGGCGGACAGGAGCCGGACGAGACCAGCCTGTATGAGGCGGCGTGCCTGGCGGCATACTATTCCCAGGGCCGGGAGGCCGGAAAGGTGCCGGTGGACTATACCCCGGTGCGCTATGTGAAAAAGCCCGCCGGGTCCCGGCCAGGCATGGTGGTGTACACCACCTATCAGACAATATATGCTGTACCGGACGGCCAACTGGTGAAAAAGCTGGCGGCGAAAGCCTGACATCGAAAGGAAGCTTTGCTGCCATATGCCCGAAAGAATGGCCCGGGTGCTGATCATTCGGACGCACGGAGCCGGCAGAGAATGCTTCTGAGTCTTTTAAAAAACCGCAGAATGCGGTTTTTTAAAAGGTCAACAGTTAGCACCCTCTAACCATTGGATGCATATGCGACGGAGAGAAAGATGTGCCGGGCAGCTGGCGGATGGGGTTGGCTTTTGCCGGGAACTGTGATATAATGGCCGAAAAATACCCATTGGAGGAGGAAACGGCATGCGGATCGGAACGGTGGATATCCCCTCGCAGCTGGTGCTGGCCCCTATGGCCGGGGTAACGGACCTGGCATTCCGGCTGATCTGCCGGGAGCTGGGGGCGGGCCTTACCGTAACGGAAATGGTCAGCGCCAAGGCCCTGTGCTATCAGGATAAAAAGAGCCGGGGACTTCTGAAGCTGTCCGACGGGGAGCACCCGGCCAGCGCTCAAATCTTCGGCAGTGACCCCGGGTGCATGGCCGAGGCGGCGTGCATCGCGGCGGAGCTGTCCGGCGCGGACCTGATCGACATCAACATGGGCTGCCCCGTGGGCAAGATCGTGTCCAACGGCGATGGCAGTGCGCTGATGCGGGACCCGGAGAAGGCGGCCCGCATCGCCGAGGCGGTGGTGAAGGCCTCACCGGTGCCGGTAACGGTGAAAATGCGCCGGGGCTGGGACAAGGGAAGCGTCAACGCCGTGGAGCTGGCCCGGATGCTGGAGCAGGCGGGGGTGTCCGCCGTGGCGGTCCACGGCCGTACCCGGGCCCAGATGTACGCCGGACAGGCGGACTGGGTCACCATCCGCCAGGTGAAGGCGGCGGTGTCTATCCCGGTCATCGCCAACGGAGACGTGTTTACCCCGGAGGATGCGGTGCGTATCCTGCACTTTACCGGGGCAGACGCCGCGATGATCGGCCGGGGCTGTCTGGGAAATCCGTGGCTGTTTCAGCAGGCCCGGGCGGCGCTGGCCGGGGAGCCTATCCCGCCGCTGCCGCCCCTGAGCCGGCGGTGTGACACCGCCGTGCGGCAGATTGAGCTGGCGGCCCGGGACAAGGGCGAGCATATCGCCATTCTGGAGGCCCGGAAGCAGTACGCCTGGTACCTCAAGGGCGTGCCCCATGCCGGATATTACAAGGAGCAGATCGTGCGCATGAACACGCTGGAGGACGTCTATCGGGTAACGGAGGGCATCCGCCGGGACCTGACGTAAAAATTTCAGTCGGCGGGGGAACCTTTTGGGCTCTCTCACCGTCTGATAAGGGAAGGGGGGCGTGGACCGTGGTGGAGGAACAGTGCGTGGCGCAGGCCCGTGGCGGGGACGCGTCCGCCTTTGAGGAGCTGGTGCGGATGTATGAGGCGCCGGTGTACCGGCTGGCGCTGCGCATGTGCGGCGGCCGGGCGGAGGACGCCCAGGAGGTGGCCCAGGAGGCGTTTTTGGCGGCGTGGCGAGGGCTGCCCCGCTTTCGGGGCCAGTGCCGGTTTTCCTCGTGGCTGTATAAGCTGACGGCCAACGCCGCCGTGGATCATTTGCGGAGGGAAAAGCGCCGGCCGGCGGCGGTGCCCCTGGAAAACGCCGGGGAACCGGCGGATCCCCATACCCCCCAGGAGGAGCTGGAGCGGCGGGAGCTGCACCGGGCGGTGCAGCAGGCCCTGGACCGGCTGACCCCGGAGCACCGGGAGGTGCTGCTGCTGCGGCAGATGCAGGGCCTGTCCTATCAGGAGATCGGGGCGGCCCTGAGTCTGGAGGAGGGGACGGTGAAGTCCCGGATCAGCCGGGCCAAGCGGCAGCTGCGAACCATTCTGGCGGAGGGGAACCTTTTGGGGGAACCGGACGTCATACAGGATAGAAGGGGGGCGGGAGAATGACGTGTGATCTGGACCGGGTGGACGCGCTGGCGGACGGCCGGCTGGACGGCCCGGAGGCGAAAGAGGTCATGGAGCATCTGGCCGGATGCCCCCAGTGCCGGGCATATTATGAGGGCGCCTTGGCGGCGGACCGGGTGCTGGCGGATACCGGCATCAACCCTCCGGCGGATTTCGCTGCGGGGGTCATGGAGCGGATCCGGCCCCGGCGGCAGGTGCAGTGGCCCCGGGCGGCGGCAGGACTGGCCGCGTGCCTGCTGCTGGCGGCGGGGGCGACTCTGGCGCTGCCCCAGGCGGTTCCTGAACCGCCGTCATTTTATCGGGAGTACCCTGAGCTGTTGAGCAGCGAGGACCAGACCCTGGTTTTCACCTTTGACACCAAGGGCACCGACGTATTTGAGGAGGAGACCCGCAAGGAGACGGAAATGCGTTACCGGCAGCTGCCGGAAGAGAGCGTCCCCGTGGTGGAGGACGCGGGCCTGTGCCGCCGGACGGCGGCGGCTCTGGCGCGGCAGGGCATTGCCCCGGACGACGGGGGGGTGTACCGGCTGACGCCCCGGCAGATGGAGACGATGTATATCCAGGCGCCGGAGCTGGCGCTGGTCCACATGGGATCGGTGTTTCTGCTGGACAGCCTGGGATAGAATACAAGGAGGAGCTTATGAAAAAGAGAACGCATTGGTTCGTGGCGGCGGGGCTGGCCCTGTGCGGGCTGCTGCTGGCTGCGCTGACCCTGGGACAGCCCCGGGACGTTCCCGAGAGCAACCGGGACAATGAGGCCCGGCCCGTGGTGCGGGTGATTCCCGCCTGGAAGGGCGCACAGGACCTGGAAAAGCACGCGTATTAAGGAGGAAGCGCATGAAATATGCCTTTTGATGATGGGAGATTTCGGCCCGGGGGACCGGGCGGACATTGGTGCATAAAAAAGAAGGGACCACACAGGTCCCTTCCTTTTTATGCACCGCTCTGCTCATATACGGCCCGGACATAGCGGCGGCCCCGCCAGATGGTGGCCAGGCACACGACCATAGAGAACCCGCCGCACAGGGTGACGCACAGGCGGTAGTCCAGCACCTCCCCCAGCGCCCCGATGACCAGGGACAGCACGGCGGCCGCGCCGGTATACAGCATGGATTCAAAGGCGTTGACCCGGGCCCGGAGCCTTTCCGGAATATACCGCTGCACCGCCGCCTGGCGCATGGTGGCGCTGTTGGTCCCCAAAAATCCGCACAGGCCCCGGCTGGTCAGCATCAGGGGATACGGCAGCCAAAGCAGCAGCATGTCCATGGCCTCGTACACCATGTACACCAGGAAGGCGAAGCCGTACCGCTTCTTTTCCGGGATCTCCATCCGGTACTGCACAAAGCCGCCCACTGTGCGGCCCAGGAATTCCGCCACGGAGAACAGAGAGTACATGGCCGCCGTCATGCCGGGAAACGTCCGGAAGAACGCCACCAGAATGGGGGAATATCCGCTGCCCACGCCGTTGGTGACGGCCATGTAGCCATAGATGTTCATAAGGCCCTTTTCCTGCCGCAGGTACCGGGCGGCCTCCTTCACATCCGCCCACCAGGCGCGGAGGGAGGAGCTCTCCTCCGGCGGGCGGCGCTCCTCGTGAATACGGATGCCGCTTTCCACCGCCGCCGCCATCAGGGACAGGACTCCTTGTCCCACCAGCAGCCATGCCGCTCCCACGGCATCCAGCAGCACCGCCGACAGGGGCAGCATCATCACCCGCAGAACGGGGTACAGGGTGGAGGCCACGGCATAGCCCTTCTGCTCCGCCCCCTCCGGCAGCAGCATGGGGAAAATGCTGTTGTACGCCAGCTCGTCAAAGGCTCTGAGGGATGCCAGCACCAGGGAAAAGGCCAGGTAGCCCACATAGGAGAACGTGCCCCGCAGAAGATACGCCCCCAGCAGCAGATACATGACGCCGTTGAGCATGTCGCCGCCTACCAGGAAGGGCTTGCGGGGCATCCGGTCCATCCACGGGGCAATGAACAGGGGCAGCAGAAAGCCCGGGATCAGCTCCGTCGCCAGCACCAGCGCCGAGGCCAAGGTGCTGCCGGTCTCGTCGAACACCAAAAACGACATGGCAAAGCCGCCGACGATGCCGCCTACGGCGCCCAGTCCGCTGGCGGCGATCAGCAGGGTAAAATTCCGTGTCCAGAGTCTGTTTTTCATCGTTTCTCACCTCGGGAATATCATAGCACACTGGTAAGACGATGAAAATGGGGTATATATGGGAAATGTTTCTTATAAGAGCCCTATTAAATCAGAAAAACAGGGGGATATATAGGAAAGCTGCTGTGCTGCGGGGTGGAAGGCGAGCGGGGAGAGACGCTGTGCAGCAGAAAAAACGTAAAAAAATCGCGGCTCCTACCGCATTTTTTTGTAAATAAAATATATAACAGTTGACTACCAGAGGATCATCTGCGATAATACAAGTGAAAATATTAGAAAGGAGAATATCCATGAAACGTAGGATCTCTGTTTTGCTGCTGGCGGGCATGCTCCTGCTGCTGACCGCTTGCGGCGGCGTGGTACGTCCTCCTGTCCGTATTGGGGAAGCTACTGGGAATGCCTCCTTTAACAGGTCGTATTCTCTGACGGAGGCCTTTGAGGAGGCTGACGTTGTGGCATTGGTCCAGGTAGGGAACTGGCTGGGGGAAAATACGGATGGGTTCCCCTATACCTATTACGAAGCCGACGCGTTAGAATGCTACAAGGGCGATATCCCCGCCCATTTTACACTGATGCAGTCCGGTGCATCCACGTCAACTTATGAGGACTACCCACTATATACCTATGGCAACCAGCTGCTGCTGTTTCTGGATCAAACTCAGACAGACTGGGGCGAATCATACATACAATATCCGGGCGCCTATGTGAATGTTTGCTCCTTTATCACCATGATGTACGTGGCGAACGCAGACGACGGCAGCCGCTACTTTGTGGACCGCTTCGGCCTGATGACTTATGAGGAGCTGATGAATAATCCAGGCTCCGCGACACTGGGGCAGCCGGCCGCTCAGCTGCGGGACCGCGGGCTGATGGCGGAGCTGAGCGACAATGTGAAGGGGACGGATAAGCTGCTGGCGGAGA
>OMCQ01001244.1_pt1 | contig 10186 bp, 9 predicted proteins | sample 1673761 | NCBI WGS metagenome assembly OMCQ01 (sample SAMEA103958126, study PRJEB25191) | human gut metagenome | reverse complement strand
GGGGGCTGTACGGCTCACGCTTTATCGCATTCCTCTGCCGCAGCGACAAGGTCGTGCGTCCCTTCTTCGTGGTGTACTCCTTCGTTTCCATCCTGGGTGCTACGATGGACCTGGGCCTGATGTGGAGCATTGCCGATACCTTCAACGGTCTGATGAGCATCCCGAACCTGATTGCGCTGCTGCTGCTTTCCGGCACAGTGGCGCAGCTGACAAAGGAATATTTTGAAAAGGAAAAGGTGTAAGAAATGTTTGTAGGAACTTGGTGGTCCCTGATGCCGCCGATCATCGCCATTCTGCTGGCGCTGTTCACAAAGGAAGTCTATCTCTCGCTGTTCGCTGGCTGTGCGCTGGGTGCGCTGCTGGTGGCAGAGTTTCACCCCTGGGTCGCGTTTGACACACTGTTCAACACGATGATCGACAGCGTCGACTTCTCGATTCTGATGTTCATGATCCTGCTGGGCATGGTCGTTATGCTCATGCAGGAGTCCGGCGGCACCCGCGCTTATGGTGAGTGGGCGGCGAAAAAGCTCAAGAGCAAGCGCGCCACGCTCGTGGCGACCTCGCTGCTGGGTGCGCTGATTTTTGTGGACGACTACTTCAACTGCCTGACCGTCGGCTCCGTCATGCGCCCGGTCACTGACCGGCAGAAGGTCTCCCGCGCAAAGCTGGCCTACCTCATCGACGCCACCGCAGCACCCATCTGCATCATCGCGCCGGTGTCCAGCTGGGCCGCCGCCGTCACGTCCTCCGTCCCGGAAGGCTCGGGCATCAACGGCTTTACCATGTTCCTGCGCACCATCCCTTATAACTACTACGCCATCCTCACCATGGTGATGAGCCTCTTCCTCATCTTCAGCGGCCTCGACTACGGCCCCATGAAAAAGCACGAGGATAACGCCCTGCTGGGCGACCTCTTCACCACCGACGACCGCCCCTACGGCGACGACGCGGACGACGGCAGCGACACCCGCGGCCATGTGGTGGACCTCATCGCGCCGGTGCTGGTGCTCATCGCGGCCTGCATCTTCGGCATGGTGTATACCGGCGGCTTCTTTGAGGGCGTGGACTTCGTCACCGCTTTTGCCAACTGCAGCGCCTCCATGGGCCTCGTGCTGGGCAGCGCCATTGCCCTGATGTTCACCTTCGTGTTTTACCGGGTGCGGGGCGTCATGACCTTTCAGGACTTCGCCGCCTGCATCCCCGAGGGCTTCAAGGCCATGGTCAGCCCCATGCTCATTCTGACGCTGGCATGGACCCTTTCCGGCATGACCGGCCTGCTGGGCGCAAAATACTACGTCGCAAGCCTGCTCAGCGGCTCTGCGGCGGCTCTGCAGTACCTGCTGCCCATCATCATCTTTGTGGTGGCGGTCTTCCTCGCCTTTGCCACCGGCACGTCCTGGGGTACCTTCTCGATTCTGGTCCCCATCGTCTGCCATGCCTTCCCGGATGGTGAGATGCTGGTGGTCTCCATCGCCGCCTGCCTGTCCGGCGCGGTCTGCGGCGACCACTGCTCCCCCATCTCCGACACCACCATCATGGCCTCTGCCGGCGCGCATTGCAGCCACGTGAACCATGTCTCCACCCAGCTGCCCTACGCCATGACCGCCGCCGCCATCTCGGCGGGCTGCTATCTGCTCTGCGGTGCAGCACAGGCTGTCCTCGGCGATGCCGCCAACACCCTGACCTCCTTCGTGCTGCTGGCCTGTGCCATCGCCATCGAACTCGTCGTGCTCAGCATCGTCAGGGCGCGGATGGGCCATACTGGGAAGGAAGAGGTCACAAAATCTTAACGGAATCGTAGATTTTTGTCTTCCCCTCCGGCGCAAATCATGGTATACTTATCAAAAGAGTAAATTTTTTGAGCTATTTGCTCACTGGAGGAAAACCCCATGCTGGAAGAAGTCTTTCAGGACGTCTATACAAAATTCAAGCTGCATTTTTATCAGAATGTATTTCAGCGCTTTGCCACCCGCGAAGCCACGCTGACTACGGTGGAGTCCTTCTGCATGGAGGGCATCATGGCGATGGGAGAGCCCACCATTGCAGAGTTTTCCCGCATGATGGACATCTCCACCCCCAACGCGGCCTATAAGATCGGCAGCCTTGTCAAAAAGGGCTATGTGGAAAAAATTCAGTCCACCACCGACCGCCGCGAATACTTCCTGCGCCCCACCCAGAAATACATCGATTACTACAGCATCAGCTATTCTTACCTGCACACGGTCATCGAGCGTGTGCGCAAGCGCTTCCCGGCTGAGGACTGCGACAAGATGGAGCAGATGCTCTCGGTCATCAGCACCGAGCTGATGCCGGAGCTGGATATGCTGGCCAAGTGCCGCCACCCTGAAGCTCCCAAATCGGAAGAATAAAATACAGCACAACGAAAGCCCCCGGCAATGCCGGGGGCTTTCTCATTATCCCATAAAAGCGAAGCGCGGCCGCCCCGACGGAACGGGACAGCCGCAGCTTCATGGGAATGTAAAAGACAGAGCTTGTCTGGATGTTGGGGTTATGCGTTCTCCTTCGCGGCGTTTGCAGCAGCACGCTTGTTGATCTTGCTCTGGTTATAGACCGAGTAGATGATAACGAGGATGGCTACGCTTGCAAAGACCATAGCGATGGGAGAGGTGGTGATGGCGAAGAAGTTTCCGCGCTGGATGTTCATGTAGCGCACGAAGTTCTTCTCGCACATGGGTCCCAGAATGAGGGCCAGCAGGATGGGAGAAAGCGGGAACTCATACTTGTTCATCAGCCAGCCGATGATGCCGAAGGCGACACAGACGCCCACATCAAAGGCATTCTTGTTGATGGAGAAAGCACCCAGCAGGGAGATGACGAGGATGATGGGGTAGAGCATCTTCTTCTCGACGGAGACGATCTTTGCAAAGAAGCGGACGCCCAGGCAGCCAACCACCAGCATGCAGAGGTTTGCCAGCATCAGAGCCGCAAAGACGCGGTAGACGGTGGGCAGCTCGGTGACGTACATCATGGGGCCGGGGGTGATGCCCTTCATGATGAAGGCACCCAGCAGGATGGCGGTGACGGAGTCACCGGGGACGCCCAGAGACAGCAGGGGGATCATCGCGCCGCCGGAGCAGCCGTTGTTGGCGGACTCGGTAGCAGCAACGCCGTTGGGGATGCCGGTGCCGTACAGCTCGGGGTGCTTACTTGCAGACTTGCTGGCGCCGTAGGAGACGAAGACGGCGATGTCACCGCCTGCACCGGGGATGGCACCGATGAAGGTGCCGATGAGGCCGCCGGAGAGGATGTTGGGCCAGATCTTCTTGATGGTCTTCCAATCGGGCAGGACGTTGGTGATCTTCTCGTTGGACTTCTGCTCATGCTCTTCGCCGCGGATGATGCGCTCAACGCCGGCGATGACTTCAGAGACAGCGAACAGACCGATCAGAGTGGGGATGAACTGAAAGCCATCCAGCAGGCCGGTCTGCTTGGTGGTGATGAAGCGGGGGATGCCGTTGGTGGGGTCGAGGCCGACGGTGCAGAGCAGCATGCCGAAGAAGGCGCTGATGAGGCCCTTGGCCACAGACTTGCCGGAAATTGCGACGATGACCGACAGGCCGAAGACGGCCAGCATGAACATCTCGCCGGGGCCGAAGTTCATGGCCATGTCAGCGACCAGCGGAGACAGGAAGGTCATGACCAGTGCGCCGATGACGCCGCCGCAGAAGGAGGCGAACATGGCAACGGACAGTGCCTTGCCGGCCTGACCCTTCTTACACATGGGGTAGCCGTCCAGCAGGGTGGCGGCTGCGGCGGGCGTGCCGGGGGCGTGGATGAGGATAGCGGAAATGGAACCGCCGTACATACCGCCGCAGTAGATGCCCAGCAGCAGGCCGATGGACGGGATAAGGTCCATGCCGAAGGAGAAGGGGATGAGCAGCGCCACGCCCATGGTGGCGGTCATGCCCGGGATAGCGCCCAGCAGAACGCCGCCCAGTGCGCCGATGAAGGTCATCAGAAGGACCTCGGGGTTGGACCAGACAGTAGCATAGCTGGAAAGAAGCAGACTAAAATCCATAACTGTGCTCCCTCCTTATATCATGTCCACGAGGGTGCGCAGGAAGTTCAGCGGACCCAGCGGAATATTGACGGTAAGCACCTTGTAGAACACCAGCCACATCAGCAGCGGCACCAGAACGCTCACAAGGATCATCTGCACCCAGTTGCGCTTGCCGATGAGGAACATGATGATCATCGACAGCACCATTGCGCACAGGATGTAACCGCAGCTCTTGAAGAGGGCGGCAAACAGCACGCAGAGGATGATGACGAAGTAGGCTGCGGCCAGCCCCTTGTCCTTCAGGGGGTTCAGGGTGCCGACCTCAACGGCGGTGGGGTCGCCCTCCTTCATGGTGCCCATCAGCTTGAAGATGGACTGGATGAGCAGGACCACCGAGAAGATGAGCATGCCCACAATCATGACGCGGGGGAAGGTGGAAGCCTGCACATAGGTGTTGGCCACCTCAGGGAAATTATCGGTCTGGAACCACGCCCAGATGCCGATGGCGAGGAAAATGATGGAGCCTACCAGATTGGAGAAGGCCATCGTTTTCATTTTGTCTTTGTTCAAAAGGGGTTCCTCCTCTCTATATCTTCTCATAAAAAAGGGCAGGCATGAACTGCCTGCCCCAGCAAATACTCAGAGAGACAAATCAGAGGCCGACAGCGTCCATAGCAGCTGCGACATCGACAGCAGCCTGCTTCAGGTAGTCAGCATAGCCCTGTGCATCCAGATAGGAGATCGCCTGACCGTTGTTGTTCATGAAGGTCACGAAGTCAGGATCCTCGATGGCAGCGGCGCAGGCCTCTTCCAGACGGGTCATGATGGCATCATCAACGCCCAGAGGAGCGGCCATACCGCGCTGGGTGTAGTAGGTGATGTCGTAGCCCTGCTCCTTACAGGTAGGAACATCGGGGAAGACGGGGTTGCGCTCTTCGTCCATGACGCCCAGGCAGATCAGGTCGCCGGACTCGATGAAGCTGCGAGCTTCGGCCAGAGAGACGGTAACGCCCTGAATGAAGCCGCCGGCTGCATTCTGGACAGCGGTAGCAGCGCCTTCCTGATAGGTGATCATCTGGATGTCGATGCCGGTAGCGCTCATCAGGTAGCCGCCAGCGATGTGCCAGACAGAAGCGTTGGAAGAACCGCCCATCTGCACCTCACCGGGGTGAGCCTTGCAGTAATCAATGAAACCGGGCAGGTCGGTGATGCCGTTGCTTGCAGCCCACTTTGCGCCGACGGTGATGGCAGCTGCGTCGGTGTTGACGCGGCACAGGGGAGCGTAATTCTCCCAGGTCAGTTCACTGGTGCCCAGCTTCTTGTAGGTAGCCAGCTCGAAGGTGATCATACCGATGGTGTAGCCGTCGGTGTTGGCGTCTGCGATCGCCTGATGGCCCAGGATGCCGCCGCCGCCAGTCTGGTTATCGACAGTCAGGGTGACGCCCAGGTTCTTGCCCATAGCCTCGCAGAATGCGCGCAGGCAGGAGTCCGTGCCGCCGCCTGCAGACCAGGGGCAGATGACGGAAATACCCTTGGTGGGGTAGTCGGTGGACTTGCCGCCGGCAGCGGAGCTGGCTGCAGCAGAACCTGCGGTGGATGCTGCGGTGCTGCTGGAAGAACCGCCGCAGGCGGTCAGGACGCCAGCTGCACCCACAGCAGCAGAAGCTGCGAGGAAGTCACGACGAGAGATCTTTTTCATTTCTTGTTACCTCCGATTCACGTTGCGTTTATCCGTATTATGGCAGCGCCGTGCTTTGCTCACAGCGCCATTCCTTCCGCATACGGGTCGCCTTTGGATATTATGATAGCGCATATTTTCTCATCCCGCAATTAGATTCAAGCACAAATTTTTCAGGCAATGTTTGTACAAAGTGACCCGTTTGATTAGTTTTTGAAGCCTTCTGCAAGCCTTCCTTTCGATTCTTAGCTCTTGTGCTCAAAATTCTTTGCTGATGTATTTTTGATGCATACAGTCATTCTGAAATTCCATCTGTTCATCGTCCGGATCTCATTGTATCCATCCCGCAGGCAATGCCCGCAGGATGGCTTTATTTCCTGTGAAATCATACCTTCCCGGCGCCCTTGTCCAGTATCTTGTCGAAGCGGGAGAAGAAGGTGATGGCGGTAATGGTCGCTGCCAGAATATCACTGACCGGCTCGGCGAGAAAGACGCCGAAGCACTTATCTGCCGTGAAGCAGGGCAGGATAAAAATCAGCGGGATCAGCAGGATGATCTTCCGCAGACAGGCCAGCAGGAGGCTGACTTTGGCCTGACCCAGCGCCATAAAGCTCTGCTGGCAGGCGATCTGAACGCCCATGGCGAGGATGCCCGCCATGTAGATGCGCATGGCCCATGTGGTGTATTCGATGAGGGCGGCATCCGAGGTAAAGATGCCCGCCACCACGCCGGGGGCCAGCATCATGAGCAGCCAGAACAGGGTGGTATAGCCGAAGCAGAGGGTGAGCTGGAAGCGGAACGCCTCCTTGACGCGGGGCTTTTTGCCTGCGCCGAAGTTGAAGCTCATGACCGGCTGGCCGCCCTGACAGATGCCCTGAATGGGCAGGGTGCAGAGCTGGGAGGCGCTGGTGATCACCGTCATGGCACCCACCGCCACATCACCGCCGTAGCGGGCCAGACTGGAGCTGAAGCTGATGGAGAGCAGGCTCTCGGTGGAGAGCATCACAAAGGTGGAGATGCCCAGCCCCAGCACCGGCAGGATGATGTTCCGCTCCACTTTGAGGTTTTCTTTCCGCAGTTTGAGGATGGTCTTGGGGCCGGTGAGGAACTTCAATATCCAGCAGGCACCCACGGCCTGACTGAGCACCGTCGCCACTGCCGCACCCCGGACGCCCCAGCCAAGACCAAAAATCAGGATGGGGTCGAGGATGATGTTGATGACTGCGCCGATGACCGTCGTGAGCATACTGATCTTCGCAAAGCCCTGGGTCGTGATGAAGGGGTTCATGCCCATGACCAGCAGCACGAACACCGAGCCGAGGATGTAGATGCGGCCATAGGCCACCGCGTAAGGGAGGGTGGCGTCGCTGGCGCCAAAAAGCCGCAGCAGGGCGGGCGCACCGGCATAGAAGCCCGCCGTCAGCACCACAGCGAAAAACAGCAGCATGGTAAAGCTGTTGCCGATGATTTTTTCGGCCTCGTTTTTATTGCCCTGCCCCAGCGCGATGGCCGTGCGGGGCGCACCGCCCGCGCCGATGAGCATGGCGAAGGCGTTCAGGAGCATAAGGATCGGCGCAAACAGGCCCACGCCCGTCAGCGCCGCCGCGCCGATGCCCTCGATGTGGCCGATGTAAATGCGGTCTACGATGTTATAGAGCAGATTGACCACCTGCGCCACCACGGCGGGTATCATCAGCTGCAAAAGCAGGGGCTTGACCGGCCCGCTGCCCATATCCTGTCGATTCTGTGCCATAGGTTCTCCTTTGAGCATATACTTCAAATTTGAAATAAATATAGCACATCCCGTTCTGCCTGTCAAGCACAAGGGGAAGGGCTTTTTGTATTTCCAGTTGACGGAAAGGCGGGATTTTGCTATAATAACTAAGCTGTATTGTGAATATGGAGCATTACTCAAGTGGTCGTAAGAGGTCGCACTCGAAATGCGATAGGCCGGGAGACCGGTGCCAGGGTTCGACTCCCTGATGCTCCGCCAAATCGAATGGACAGATGAATTTTATTCGTCTGTCCATTCTTTTTTTGCCGGAACATCGCCCGTCCACCCTGTCTTGTGGGCGTATGGCATCATGCTGACGCATTGCCATAGCCCAGCCCCTCCAGCATCGCCTGTGCAGACGAGAGCTTGGAAGCGTAATCGAGGTGGGCGTAAATATTGGCGGTGGTGGAGAAGTCGCTGTGACCCAGCCATTCCTGAATCTGCTTCATGGGAACGCCGTTTGCCAGAAGAAGGCTGGCGCAGCTATGACGCAGGTCATGAAAGCGGATAGGACGCAGACCGTTTTTCTCCAACAGCTTCGGGAACTGCTCGGAAACGTAGTTGGGGCGGATGATGTTCCCGATCTCGTCCACACACAGATAGCCCAGATAATCCCGGTTGTAGCTTTTACCGCACAGGCGGCGGTAGGTTTCCTGCTGACCTTTCAGCATCAGCAGGCGGTCACGGATGGGCGGCACAAGAGGCAGCGTCCGCAGGCTGGACTTCGTTTTTGCACGGTCTGCCTGTACCAGAACCTTTTTGCCGTCGATGGATGCCTGCGTAACGATGTGCTTGATCTCCAGAGTGTTTTCCTCAAAGTCGATCGCATCCCACTTCAGCCCCAGCACCTCGCTGCGGCGCAGGCCGTAGAAGGATGCCAGCAGAACCGGGATCTCCAGCTTGGTGCCCTCTGCGACCTCCGTCAAAGCATGGATCTCTTCGGCACTGTAATAGCTGCCCTTGAACGCATTCTTCTTCGGACGCTCGACCTTATCTGCCGGATTGGTGGGGATCAGGTCGATCTTGACCGCATACTTCAATGCCTTGTGGATGTTTGCATGGTAATGGATCACCGAATTTGCCTTGACCCGTTCAAGCTGTTTGGTATAGAAATCCTGCAAATCGGTGGCTTTCAGGTCTACCAGCTTGATGCCGCGCTTGCGGAAATAGGGAGCGATGATGCGCTCCACCATTCCTTGATAGCTGGCATAGGTCGTGATTTGGACAGAGCTTTTCGTGACTTCCAGCCATTTCAGCATGAAGTCCGAAAAGAGAATGTCATCGTCCAAGCGGATCTCCGCAGGTGCGGTGGGAACCATGAAGTTCCGCCGACGTTCCAACAAAAGAGCCTCGGCTTTCTTCTTGTTCCTCTTGACGGACAGACCGGTGGCTTCCCACTTGGTCTTTCGCTTTCCGTCTGCGTCCTTGTAACTCAGAACGATGTAGTAGAAGTCGTTTTTTTCTTGCAGATGCCCTGCTACCATAATGTTTCCTCCTGTCTTTGCATCCACCTGAATATGTAACTTCTGCCGCTGACACCATCAGTGTACCCAACGGCAGGAGAGAATGCAAGGATGTCACGCCCGGATGGTGTGACCGGGTGCGAATCCGATGAGATAGGTCAAAAGATGTGCCTTGGGGATGCGGTAGGAGCGTCCGACCTTCAAATGCTGGATGCTCCCCTTTTTCAAAAGCGCATACCCGGTTTTTGTGCTGACGCTCAATATCTCGCACATCTGGTCGATGTTCAGCACATCCGGGTAATCCCGGAGCATCACACGGTACGCATCACGGGGATTCAGATTTTCCTCACCCAAACAGATTCCCCCTTTCTTGGTTCATATTCTCCCGATCCAATGCCAGACTGCATTTCAGGGCTTTTTCAATTTGCGCCATCTCCCACTCACTGGTCATTCCCATAAAACTGTTGATGCGCTCTTTATCAATGGTGAAAATCTGTTCCAGCAGCACCACAGACGGACGGCTGAATGCAGGGTTCTGCTCAATGAGAACATGGGTGGGCTGGTTTGGCTTTTTGGAGACTTTTGAGGTTACAGCAGCCACGATCACAGTCGGCGCAAATTTATTTCCTGTATTATTTTGAATCACAATAACAGGGCGTTTACCGCCCTGCTCGGAACCATAGTGCGGGTCAAGGTCTGCAAAGTAGATCTCGCCCCGGCGAAAGCCGAAATTCTTTGTTACATAAACGGTAGCAATCATCCCCCTCTTTCTTATGTAGGCAAAAGCCGCCCTGTGGACGGCTTCTGCGACGTTTTAGGACTGTTACCATAGGAGAACATCACTGCTTGATAGGCAGATTAAAGCGGCGACTGGCACCGTTGTAGGTGCGCAGGATCAGCATCATATATTTGTAGCTGACCGTGCCACTCAGAGATTTCTCGTCGTTTACCAACGTCATGGGATGAACAGTGTGCAGCCGCTTGACCAGACGATCCGGGTCATATTCACCCTGATACAGAGCCACAAAGCGAACCATGCCCTGCAGGATGCCGGAGCGGAGGGAATCGGGGTCACCCTCCCAGCCCTTTGCGAGCATGGTCAGGGCTTCTTTGTAGAGGTCTGCGCCGTAGGCTTTGTACTCCTTGAAAGCCGTGCGGATGCAGATGATCTTCCACGGAGCACGGTAGCTGTCCAGACCAAGCTGCAGACCTGTGCTTTCGGTGGCTTTCACGAATGCGAGAGATTCCGG
>OMCQ01001239.1_pt1 | contig 10201 bp, 7 predicted proteins | sample 1673761 | NCBI WGS metagenome assembly OMCQ01 (sample SAMEA103958126, study PRJEB25191) | human gut metagenome | reverse complement strand
TCAGTTTGAGCGTATTCCAATCTCTGATGAGAGGCAGGAAGCCATGCTGCGGAAGCAGATTGATGATCTGGAAATGGCAATCCAGAGTGCAAGGTATGAACAGGACGGCGGGCGTTATACCGTCAAACAGATTGAAAAGACCAGAAAAACATTGCAGACAAGATTGGAAAAACTGAATCAGAAGGAGAAAAAAGATCAGGTAGTTACGTTTGAAGAACTGGGCGTGGATCATTTGTATGTAGATGAAGCACACAGCTATAAAAATGCGTTTCTCTATACAAAAATGAGAAATGTAGCCGGGATTGCACAGAATGAAGCACAGAAATCCGCAGATATGTTCAATAAATGTCAGTATCTGGATGAGATTACCGGAGGGAAAGGCATTACCTTTGCTACAGGCACACCAATCAGCAACAGCATGACGGAATTATATGTTATGCAGCGGTATCTGCAGAACAGCAAATTACAAAATATGGGACTTGGATTGTTTGATTCCTGGGCTTCCACTTTTGGAGAAGTTGTCACGAGTATCGAACTTGCACCGGAAGGAACAGGTTATCGTGCAAAGTCCAGATTCGCACGGTTTTATAATATTCCGGAACTGATGAATATGTTCAAGGAGATTGCAGATATCAAGACTTCCGATCAGTTAAAGCTTCCTGTGCCGGAAGCGGAATATGAAACAGTGGTGCTGAAACCAACGGAACAACAGAAAGAAATCGTAGAAAGTCTGGGAGAACGTGCAGAAGTTGTCAGAAACGGCGGGGTAGATGCCTCGGTCGATAATATGCTAAAAATCACCAATGACGGAAGGAAGTTAGCATTGGATCAGCGTTTGGTGAATGAATTATTGCCAGATAATCCAGAAAGTAAAATATCAGTTTGTGCAGAGAAAAGCTATGAAATATGGAAAGATACAGCAGCACAGAAATCCGCACAGTTGATTTTCTGTGATTTGAGTACACCGAAAGGCGATGGCAGTTTTAATGTTTATGATGACTTGAAGCAGAAACTGATAGAGAAAGGTGTACCGGAAAAAGAGATTGCGTTTATTCATGATGCAAATACAGAAGCAAAAAAGACGGAGCTGTTTGGAAAAGTGAAATCCGGGCAGGTTCGTTTTTTGATTGGCTCAACAGCAAAAATGGGTGCGGGAACTAATGTGCAGGATCGTCTGATTGCCCTGCATCATCTAGATATTGGCTGGAAACCATCTGACTTGGAACAGAGGGAAGGACGTATTATCCGTCAGGGAAACCATAATAAAAAGGTTCATATCTTCCGGTATGTAACAGAATCCACATTCGACAGTTATATGTGGCAGTTAATCGAGAACAAGCAGAAATTCATCTCCCAGATTATGACGAGCAAAGCACCGGTCAGAAGCTGCGAAGATGTGGACGAAGCGGCACTGTCCTATGCAGAGGTCAAAGCACTGGCAACCGGAAATCCAGCAGTAAAAGAGAAGATGGCATTGGATGTGGATGTGGCGAAATTAAAGCTTTTAAAAGCGAACCACATGAATAACCAATACCGACTGGAAGATGATATTGCAAGGAATTTCCCGCAACAGATTGCAAAACTGATAGAGATCATTGACAGCTACAAGGCAGACATCGCTCATTTTTCTGAGCATAAAATCACAGATCCAGAGCAGTTTTCTATGAAAATCAGTGGCAAAGTGTTCACAGAAAAGAAAGAGGCAGGTATGGCACTTCTGGCGGTCTGCCAAGACATTAAGTCTGTAGATGCAGCTATGGACATTGGAAGTTATCAGGGATTTAACATGAGAATCCAATTCGACAGCTGGAGAAAAGAGTTTATCCTGTCTGTAAAGCATGAATCGGTAGCTAAAGTTCGGTTGGGAGCCGATGCTCTAGGAAATATCACTCGTATCAACAACCTTTTGGAAAGCTATCCGGAGAAACTGGCAGAAGCAGAACAACGGCTGGAAACGGTTCAGGAGCAGATGACAAATGCCAAAGAGGAAGTCGGGAAGCCATTTCCAAAAGAAGAGGAACTGAGCCAAAAACTGGAGCGGCTGTCAGAATTAAATGCACTTCTCAATATGGATGAGCGGGAAGATACAGAAACAGAGCAGTCGGAATCAAAAGAGAAAGAAGAAAGACCGGCACGAGGTTCTATTCATGAGAAACTGCAGATTTATAAAGAAAAGAGTCAGCGGGAAAGTGAAACTGGCAAGGAAACCAGAAAACGGGACTTCGGTCTGGAATAAATAAACAGGAAAGATGGCATAATTTGGTAGAAGAAGGTTCTGCCGGTTATGCCTTTTTTTAGAACACAGGAGGAATTTATATGGCGAGAAATATGATAACAGGAAAAGAAACGCAGAAAATGCAGGAATTTACGCAGGAACAGATAGACCGTGCAGAACACATGGGAATAGCGCTTCCAGTAGATGTAAAAGAACAGATTTTTGAATATGCAAATCTGATTGGCGAGGAAGAGAAAGTAAGGACGTTGGTAAGAAATCTGACAGATGCAATCAATCAGGCAGATGAAGATAAAGTAGAGGAACTTCTGGATGATGCAAAAATGGATATTCAGGACCTACCAGATCCAACCATAGGCAAGCTGAAATTACGTGATTATGGATATACAGCAGAAGACATGGTGCCGCTTAGAAAAGAAGCAGCTTTGGATTATCACAGAATGGGTTCTAAAATTTATTGCCTGGGCAGCGATGGTGACAAGGGAGAAGAGTATGCAAGTAAAGAAATGATACAGGCGCATGAAGGTCTGTTTGGCATGGAATTACAGATGTGGGAACGGATAAGGGATCAGGATCTGGATTATGCCGATGAAGATTTTGGAGCATTTCAGGAGCCTATGAGTGTCATTGAGCAGGAAGAAGCACTGAAATTATACGATGCCGGAGCAGATATCTATCTGATCACTAATTTTTCATCACCAATCTATGTCACGGAACGCAAGGAAATCGAACGAGGACCGGAGCATTATCAGATGTCCATGGCAGAACGGGAGCGTTTCCGTAACCTGGAATGGGAAATGCAGAAATATCCGCAGATTCAGTCTTTGAAAGAGGCAAACCTGTTGTTAGGAACAAGGCGAACCTTTGGTATTTATCAGATCAAAGATGATTTAACGGGCGAAAATTATGCATTTATGAATATGAGTTTTATTGAAAGTCATGGTATGCAGATAAAAAAAGAAGATTATAAGCTGGTCTATGTTGGAGAATTACTGGGAAATACGTCACTGGATGATATTTTTGAAAGGTTCAACATTGATAGACCGAAAGACTTCCGTGGGCATTCCCTGTCTGTCAGTGATATCGTTGTTTTGAATGATGGGGAAAAAGTAACAGCTCATTTTGTAGACAGTATCAGTTTTGAACAGCTGGATTCTTTCTTGAATCTGGAAGAACAGATTCTTAGTGAACTGGCATATGAGGTAGGAGAACGGTATTTTGCTATTCAGAGGACAGAAGAAGGATACGATTATTCCTTTTACGATGAAGATTTCCGTCTGATGGATGGTGGCGTCTATGAAAATGATGAAATTTCTATTGAAGAAGCGGCAGAGGAACTTTTGGAAGACGAAGGATGGACTGGAGAACGCATCCGTGGGGATTATGATCAGTTGATGGAAAAAGTGAAAGAAATGGATGAGGTTGTAATGGCAGAGATTCAGAAAAGCCAGGGCGAATATAAGCCACTGGCTAAGGTAGAAGAACTGGAAGAGGCGAATTATAACATGATTGACAATGTACTTAACAATATGCCACTGAAGAAAGAACCTTATCTGGAATACTTTGCCACAGAATGTGATGAGTTCCATGATATGGGAGCTTATGAAAAAAGTACCGATGTTAATCAGATAGCTGCAGTCTATGAAAAATATAAGGAGAATCCAGAAACTGCGTATCTGGGATGCTCGATGGGAATTATCTATCGTGATCCGGAAGACAGTTACTATGATGAAGCCGAATTTGCAATCGTAAAAGGAAATACAGTACTTGGAAATCTGATGGATGATGTTCAGTTTTATGGAGAGCTTGCACTGGTACGGGAAGGGATTGAGAAAATTCATGAAGCATTGCCAGACTACAAGTATGTACCGATGAGGGATGTTCGAGAAGCAATGTATCCAGAGAAGATGACCACAGAACAGCTGGCAGAGGCACTGGATGAGATTGCAGAAGCATTTGATCCGTATGAGTATCGAGATAATGTGGAGATGGGAGAAAATACGATACAGGAAGTAATGCTGGATTTGCGAAGTGGAAATATTCATTACTATGTTTCTTACTTGAAGGATATTGTGGACGAAAAATGCGACCTGTCTGTTCGTGCAGGCGTATTGCTGGAAAGACTGAAAGCCTATGAACCGGAGCTTCCAAAAGATATAGAACCGATGGTGTATGTAAATTATTGTGAGAAAAGTGATTTGGGGAATCCAAGATGCCAGAAGTTATCTGATTTGGATTCCAAAACCGTAGAACAGGACAAAGCCTGGTATGCTGACCTTGATCCAAACACCAACGAACCAAAAACGACAGCACAGATGTTTTTTACAGTATATTATGCTGAGAAGGGCGACAAGATGCTGCATCATTTTCAAGGTAAGATAGAGATTGGTACCGGAAACGGAGGTATCATCAGTCAATTAAAGATGCAGAATGAAATGAAATTGACGGATGAAAGCTGGATCAGTTATCAGCAAGGAAAAGGCAATGAAGAGTATCAGAAGTATATGGAAGATCTGACGGATATGCAGAATCATGTACTGCCGTATTTGCAGAGTTTTTGCAGCCTGGAAGAAAAAGGTGTGCAGGAGAGACGAGAACAGAAGATAGCAGAGAAAAATGAGAGCAGAGAAACTGTGCCAAGAACTGGCGTTGAAGCAAATACAGCAGTTAAGGATGCAGGGAAAGCAGAAAGAAAGACAGTGGAACAGAAAAAGGCAATGGCAAGGAAAGAGAAAAAACCATCGATTCATGAACGCTTGGAAATCAATAAGAGAATCATCCAGGAAAAACAGGGAAAAGATAAGCCGGCGAGAGGAGCTGATTTGAGTGTAAGGACAGTGTAGTATAAGCAAAACGAGTCGGAGGTCACGGATGACAACGTGGCTTCCGGCTTTTTTTGTCTTGGTAAAAATGCTGAATTATCTACCACGAAAGTATACAAAGCTTACAAAGATGTATCTTTGTTCAAAAAGACTATATATGGGCGACCTTTTACGGGCAATTTATATAGAATAGAGAAAAGGTGGTAGAAATCATGGATATGAAAACAGCAGTTATATATCGTCTTGAAGAATTGATAAGGCAAAAGGATATTACCGTGAATGAGGCGGCGATACGTTCTGGTGTTCCGCCATCAACGCTGAAGAATATTTTGTATGGGCAGAGTAAGAATGTAGGCGTAGTTACAATCAAGAAATTGTGTGATGGATTAGAAATCACAATACCAGAATTTTTTGGAGATTCCATCTTTGCAGAGTTGGAACCGGAGTTATAGAAGTAAGAGATAATCTCATGGCAAAATTCTGCGGGATGGTTTTTTTATGAAATAAGGTTAGCTGTAACTAACAATGAGGGAGGATTATGTATAAGATAGCGATTTGTGATGATGATAAAAGATATAGAAAAACGATCAGAGAGATTATAGAGCATGAAAATAGTTTGCCTGAAAATGAAATCAGATTTTATGAATACGAATCAGGAAATGAACTTTTGAAACATACGGATATTCTCCACGAATTAGTCTTTATAGATATCCGTATGCCGGGGCTGGATGGAAACCAAACAGCATTAAAATTGAGAAATTATAACAAAGATGCAGTTTTAATCTTCTATTCCAGTTATTTTGAGCCGACAGTGGACAGTATAAATTTCGGACAGCCCTTTCGGTATATTATGAAGGACTTACACGATACCAGCTTACGCCGGGAAATTGCAGCTATTATGACTGAGGTAAAGAGACGCTTTCTGAATGACTATGCGGTAACGGTGACATCGGCGGGGAAGATAATACGCATACATGTGGAAAATATCTTATATGTTTCCAGAGCCAAAAGAGGATGTGAGATAACCATTGTGAAAGAGCAAGAAAAAGAGACAGTTCGGTGCAGAGAAGCGTTTGGAGAATTATGTGAACAGCTAAAAGATCAGGGATTTGCACAGGCGCATTATAGTTACATTGTTAAGTTGGGAAAAGTAGAAGGGTTAGAAAAAGGCGTACTACGGTTGAAATGCGGAATAGAACTGAATGTTTCAAGAGCAAAGAAAGAAGAGTTTACCGAGGCACTGTTTGAATATCTGAGGGAAAGGAATGGTTGATCTGATGAGTTTACTAAGAGATGTTTTAGTTTGCAGCCTTCAGGTATGGATGCTGAATGATTTTGGGAAAAATATGTTTCCGTATAGGGTAGAACCTTTATGGAAAAGAATTGGGGTGTACTTTGCTGCGGCACTTTGTATTTTTATTGCAAATCATATGGGAACGACGCTATTTAATATTGCGATTATTCCCGCAAGTTATACGATTGCTGCTATTATTATTTTTCAAGGCAGTAAGTGGAAGAAAGTTATCATGGCCTGTTGTTATTATATGTTGGCAATCGTACCAGAGTTTTTGTTTGCTGCGATTACTGAAGCCTATGGAATAACTATCTACTACCCAGTGGATTACGTGGATCCAGAATGGAAAAGTATTCCATATGGTAAACCATTGGCAAACCAGACTTATTATGTTCTGAACTATGAAGGTAGCACATCATGTAAATCGAGATTTTAAATTATTAAAAAAAATGTTGTTATATACAAAAGGGAAAAATGTGACGTTACGTTTGATTGCGAATAATTTATGCTTACATATGTGTCCATACAGTATTATGCATGGGACAGTGCAGGGACATTTTAGTTGTTCAGATAGTTGCTCTCGGGGAGATATTGACTACTGTTTGATGAAATGTTTGAGTACTAAAATTGAAGATATGTCAAATTTGATAAGTTCAGATTGGATAAGACCGGAAGATTTATGCTATTACGAGAAATTATGTGAGGAAACCGATAATTTTAATTTGTCGATAAAATTGGTAGAGCGAACTAAATCAACAAAATTTCTAACAAGAGTTGTCGAAGCATATGCGAGGAGACAATATAAGGGGAATCTTTTGGATATATTGTTATGGCCAAAGTCGGATGATATGGTCGTAAAGACAGAGCCTACTGCTGAGGAAATGAAAACTATGGCAGAGCTATATAATATTTCTCAAATGTTTAATTATAGTAAGATATTTGATCTTCCAAATATTTATATTGATAATACTAAATTAGATGGATTCCTTAAAAAATTTGTAGATGATTATGCATGTAATCATAAAATATGTGTCTCAAAACAAAATATAGATGTAACAGATAGCAATTATTGTTCCTATTGTAGTTCTTGGGTACAGCGTGCAATTATTTATAACGGTGAACAGGTAGAAAAATGGATAGACAATTGTAGAGAATTTGAAAAAGCACTTGATAGAAGTGAAGTATTTAGAAGTGTATTATAAAAGTTGCAGAAAAATTAAATAAGCGATTAGAAAACTTAGTGGAAGTATAAAACAGCCATCATTCTTTTAGATGGCTGTTTTTATAAGAGAAATAAATTTATTTTATATTATGATTAGTTCGGTATTCCTTTGGCCCCATACCATAGGCATTTTTAAATAGCTTTGCAAAATGGCCTGAATTGTGATAGCCAACCTTTGCGGCAATCGTAGCAATCCCATAATCAGAGTTTTTCAACAGGAATAGCGCCTGATTCAGTCGCATTTCTTTTAGATACTCATAGGGAGTAGTGCCGTAATACTTCCGAAAAGCAAGCTGATACCGGGCAGGGCTCATTCCTGCGATTTGCGCAAGTTCTTCCCCGGACGGATAAGCAGACAAATCCTTTTTCATATAGGTAACTGTTTTTTTCAGATCACGGATGTCCTTATAATCTAACTTGACAGAAATATGATTTTCCTTTTGCTCCATGCCCTTAATGACAAGAGAGAGTAATTCCAGAACTTTGCTTTCCAGATATAAGTGCAGCGTTTGTCCTACCGCCTGACAATCCCTGATCTGCTGAAAGACAAAGTTAAGCTCCGGCAGATTTGGATTTTTCAAAAGGTATTCCTTTGCCACTTTTGATTGTTCATAATCTTTTCCATAATGCACCCGGAAATAAGTATCAAAATACTTTCTTGTCAAAATGATTTTTGTAAATCTTACCGGCTTTCCTTTTTCGCAATAGACATAGGTGGTCTTTTGGGTGTTCACATAGCAGTAAATCCCTTTACCGACGGGCTGTGTTTTCCGTCTCCCGATTTTGAAAGAACTGCTGTCGGTTTCAAACTGGCTGATTTCCATATATTCTTCAGAAATAGTTGCGATTTTTTCAAAGGTTTCCTTTGGCGTGTAGTCTGCAATCAGAATCATAAGCAGGTCATTCTCAAAGCGTATCAACTGAAATGAGCCGCTTCCGTAGTCGGAAAGCATACGATAGTAGAGTGAATCCTCTCCTGATAATTCCTGTACTTTTGCAAAGTTCATATTTTCTGGAAGCTGTAACAAGTAGTCTGCAATCGAAAGAGCCATTTTTTCATTCCTCCTTTAGAGCTTCAATAAAAAAGTCACAATCCAATTTTTATTAGTCACGATTTTATAAAAAAATAAATTAAAAAACTCCATAAAGCACCGAAAATACAGTACTTTGAGTTGCTTTTAAAAATTAAATTCCCAAATAGTATAGCTGTTGATTTTTTTATTCTAACCTGTAAAATGAATTGTGTCAAGGTTAGTAATTTCTAACCTCAAAAAAAGAGAAAGGAGGTTCGTTTCTTATGGAACAAAAACGAACCGGATTATCCTATGTTTTTACCCTTGCGAGAGGGGAACGTGGAAAGCTGGGCGTGGGAATGTTGTTGGCTGTTCTTTGCTCGGCCTTATCGCTGATTCCTTATCTGGTGGTGTATCAGATATTGCTTCTGATTATCCAAAATGAAGTGACGTTTGGCGCTATGGCTATGTGGGCCTGCATTGGAATTGCGGCAGCCATCGGGCAAGCCATCCTCATGTCTTTTGCGGGTATCTGCTCCCATGTGGCGGCGTTCAATACCATGCACAAAATCAAAGTAAAGGTGCTGGAACATATATCCAGATTCAACCTGGGCTTTTTTCAGGAACGCTCTCCCGGACAGATCAAGACAACGCTTTTTGACGATGTGGACAGAGTAGAACAATTTTTAGCGCACAGTACATTGGAACTGGCACAGGCGATTGTCGTTCCGCTTATGATGTTTATTTTCATGCTGCGCCTGCACTGGGTTATGGCCCTTGTTATGCTGATTCCTATGATTTTGGGAATTGCTGTTCCGATGATGATGGTTAAGAATTACCCGGATATGTCGGTGGAACTTGCAGAAGATACGGAAAAACTCAATGCTTCTGCCAATGAATTTATCACGGCCATGCCAGTCATCAAAATGTACCACTTGACAGCGGAAAAATTCGAGCAGTATCGGAACGCGCTTCACCTTTATACGACCTGTTGGAAAAAGATGTGCGTGTCCTCCTGCAATCCTCTGTCGATTGCCCTTGTAGTATTAGATTCCGCCATCCTCTTTACGCTGCCCTTTGGCGGCTGGCTATACTCAAAAGGCTCTCTGTCAGTAGCTTCTTACCTGTTGTTTATTTTGCTTACCATGTGCTTTTTCACTTCGTTCCTAAATCTGGTTACGATTGTTATGCAGTCGATGGAGCTTGGCAGTGGTTTGGACAATATCAAAAAGATTATGGATATGGACGAAATGAAAAGCGGAAGCAAGACCCTGAAAAAAGACGGCTGCTATGGAATTGATTTTGAGGATGTAACTTTCAATTATACCAGCGGAGGAAAAGACGCGCTCACTTCTGTAAACCTGCACTTGGAGCCGGGAACGGTCAACGCCTTTGTCGGCCCGTCCGGGGCTGGAAAGACAACGGCGGTTCAGCTTCTTGGGCGCTATTGGGACACCACAGGCGGAACCATCAAAGTAGGTGGAGTACCAATTACTGACCTAAAAACGGAAAATCTGATGGATTTGACGGCTTTCGTCTTTCAGGATGTTTTTCTTCTGGAAGATACATTACTGGAAAATATCCGTATGGGAACCAATGCCAGCGAAGAAGAAGTAC
>OMCQ01001234.1_pt1 | contig 10244 bp, 9 predicted proteins | sample 1673761 | NCBI WGS metagenome assembly OMCQ01 (sample SAMEA103958126, study PRJEB25191) | human gut metagenome | reverse complement strand
GTGTACCCTGTGAAGTGGAAGAAGAGGGTACAATTGGGTTGCAGTTCTCGGTGTTTTCCGATCTTCTCAAGTTGCGCAAGAAGACCATTCTGCTCAACCACCATAAGGGTGAAAATACGCTTAACGTTGAAGGCGGTTCTCGCGTAGGTGTATTCATTCTGGAGGCTACTGAGGATCAGTACGAACTCCCGGAAAAGACGTGGGACTCCACGATTAAAATGTCTTCGGAATCCATTGCGGTTCTTCGCCGCATGGTGAATGATGTATCCTTTACGTATATCCTTGCAGGTGAGAACGACCAAGCTCGTCTGGTAAACAGTGAAGACGGGTTCACGATTCAGTTCGCAGATAGTGCGCACTGTGCGTTCTACGAGTACAAGAAGCCGTTGTCCAAGGTTCAGTTTGAATTTCAGTCCTTTATTGCCCCTCTCAGGACTATTCTGAGCTTCATTGACGAGAAGTGTACGATCAACGTCAGTGAGTCCATGTTGATGTTTGAGAGCGAACAACTTACGGCAACCATTGCGGCGAGCCAGACGGGTCAAATCGACTACATCAAGCAGAGCATGGAGTTCATTGAGGATAGTTACTACAGTAAGGGTTGTGTGGTGTTCAGCGTAGAGGATTTTTCCAAAGTTTTGGAGTCCATCAGCGTCGTTTCTGATGACAGTGAGCCCTTCCAGTTCAAGATGAGGGACAAGCGTATTCGTCTCAAGATGAAGACGGTTCAAGGCTTTTCGGAGGACTCCTTGAAGATTGAGAAGAACTCCGTGGGCGATCTTGAACAGAGTCTGTCGTTGCCCCTCATGCGTAACGTCCTGGACTGCTGTGCCTCTATTGATGACAAGATTACCATGAGTGTCAGTCACGAAGAGAAGTTTTACAGGCTTACGGCAAGCACGGAGAACGTAACCGTAAAGTGCTTGGCTCCGTTCACGGCTAACTAAGGTCAAGGGAAGCTAATATGACCACGAAATCCTCTGTAAAGACTAAAGACTCTAAGAACGTTAGTGCTAAGGCTTTGGACAAAGAGAAACTGAATCATATACGATGCGCGTGGTCAATGTTTCCCCTTCATGAGCTTTACGCGACTTCGGACTCGCAAAACCTTCACCTACCATATGAGGAGCAGATGTTTGTTTTTGCTCTACAGAAGGTAAGTGATGTTGTACCCACACTGCGTAAAGACATAGAATCCAAGTTCTTTCGAGTTTATGAATTTCACGTACTGGGTTATACTAAGCCCGTAGGCTATGCCTTTATTCCCCGTAATATATGCAAACCTTGGGTTATTAGGTATACTCCATATGCTTTGAGTGTAACTAACCCCGAAATGACACCTTCCGTGGTTGAAGCCAGTCAGAAATCATTGCTTTTTGGTTCGGACTACTTTGAAATCATGAGTATGTCTTGCGGGTGTGAAGTTATACATAGTCTTGGGGCCATAATGGGTGTGGACTTGGTTGGCTCCGAGGCTTAACCCTACAATTAGGAGGTACTATGAACGCTAATGATCGTGCCTTGGTTCTCAAGGAAGCTGGTGTGACTGAGGCTCAATGGAAAACAGCGGTTTCACACGTAGGGCAAGCATTCAAGGCTCTTAGAATCGCTGAAAAGACTCCGCAGAATAAACTTGAGCACCTCGAAGATACCCCACGGCGTATCGTGGACGTCTGGCTTGAGTTCACCAAAAACTTGGGTCATGTGCCGGAAGCCAACACAACCTTCCAGTCGAACTGCGATAACCTCGTTACGTGCGCCAACATACGGTTTTCCAGTCTGTGCAGTCATCACTTTTTCCCTTTTATGGGGACTTGCCACGTATCTTATCTTCCCGATAAGAAGATTATCGGAGTCTCTAAGCTTCCGCGTATCGTGAAGTTCTTTGCCAAAACTCCACAAGTTCAAGAGAACCTCACCGACGACCTTGCCGACTACCTGTTTAACCTCATCAAGCCGAAGTTTATTCTCGTCATGATGATCGCCAAGCATACGTGCTGCGCCAGCCGGGGTGTCGAATCGGATTCCAGTATGGTTACTTCCGCTCGTCGTTCCGCCCCTGATTTGGGTGAAATTGATGCCATTACACGAGAAGCTTACGAAGCCGTTAAAGCCCAAGCTGGACAGAACTAGCGTTCGCCAGTTTTGTAGGAGTAGTTATGCCGCCGAAGCGTAGTGAAGGTTCCCGACTTCCTTCTCGAATTGACTTATCGGAGTTTAAGGAGCCTCTTGAGGACGTCCTTAAGTACGTGAATGATACTGGGCTCGATGAGCAGGTTACGCAACTCAATCAAGTGCGCAAACGGTACACCGGAGTTCCAAAGTTGAAGTCCGTGCGGGAGAAGTTGGACGCCCTCATGAACGCTCTTATTGTTGTTAACTCACATGAAGAACGCCTCGTGGAGATACGAGTACAGCTCTCACGATGCCAACGTATAGCAGACCGCCAGTGGTCTGCTGCGCAGAAGCGCGTTATGTCAAAGTCATCTCTTATAGGTCTTCCAAAGAAAGACCAGGATGCCATTTTCGACGTTCAATTACGTTACTTCAATGAGGTGTGTTCTGATGTTTCTGCTAAGATAGAGCAAACTGATTTTGTTCTAGAGCAAGTCAGAAATACTTCATTCAACTTGAAGACCATGATTTCAACGCTGAAAGTACAAATAAGCGAGTAGCCCAATGAGTACAGAGTATACATTGCCTCCTGACTCCACTGAGTCTGCACGTACACACGAAGAAGCTACTCAGGCTTCACAGCAAGAGCGCGAACCCTTAGTTATTCCTGAGATGAAGAAAGCTCAAGCTGTTTGCCTAAAATTGAGCAGTCCTTCTGATACCAGTGAAGACGATGAGTCCGAGCAAGGTCTTGAGCCAGAACTGAGTTCCGACGAATCCCGGGAAGCTGAGACTAATGGAGTCAGCAGTGTATACTCTGTGTCTCAAGAGGATGTAAAAGAGGAGACTAGGCCCAGCACGAAACTATTTGAGGATTTGCATGAGCAAATCATAGCTCGTCGCAAGGAGCTTGCTGAGGTCATGGGTTTGGACTCCAGTATAGCCAATGACGAGGATAACTGGATTGAAGACCCAGTCAACGGTATGCCTAAGTACCAGCCCTTACCTCCTATGGGTAATTACGCGCAACACGTCAAAAACAATGTAGGGAAGACGAAAGAAGAAGTACAAACCGTGGTGAATCGTATGAAGAAGCGATACTCCGCGCTTTTACAAGCACTTCCCCTTGCTCGTATGCACAGAGACGTTGTTAAGAAAGGTCTTGACGATATTCTGAACTTTGATGTCGGTGTAGGTGTTGCTGTTGATGAAATCGCCATTGATCTCGAAGCGGCAGGACTACCGAGCTTGACCCCATCTACAGTCGCTACGCTAACCAAAACGCAAGAGCGAATTGAATCCCTTCTGCTGGTACAAACATTTATTCGAGCCTCTGGTCTTACTCTATACGAGGATGAAATCATGGAGGCCTTTATACCCACGGTATTCAGTAACCGTTCGATATCCAGAAATGATATTCTTGAGGCCGTAAAGTCTTACGCCAAGGGATAAACCTTTAAGACAGGAGAATCTTTGTGATGACTCAGACTTCCGCTGCGGTTAAAGTGGAATTGAAGGCCGCCAACTCAGAGGAAAAGTTGCCGTTGTTTCGTAAAGATCATAACTTGCTGACTCACATTCAAGCCTGCAAGGATGATCTTACGGAGCGCGGCTACACGTTTATTACTGCTAAGGACATCATGCAGCAGATCGTCGATAACCAAGTTGGATTTAACCTCGTTGAGTTCTGCCATCAGGCGGGCATAACGGTTCACCAGTTGCGGGAGTTTATTCAGAACAACCCGCAAGAACTTGGTTTGCAGCACAACCCTAGCTTGCAGAGGTTACCTCATACTCGCAGTCAAGAAGTTACGTTGTCCTCTGCTGGTGCAACACTGGTGTTACGCAACGGAAAGGCTTATCCTCTATGTGCTTCGTGCAAGTCACGGGCCTACGCCGAACTTCCCGTTTGTCCTGTATGTGGCGCAACACTGGAGCTTAACGAAACCGCTCAAGCTCTTGTTCGGGCGGCCTCTGCACGTAATGGTAGAGCCACGAAGGTGGTTGTTGATGACGGTGATGTCTACGTTACCGAAGACGATGTGGCTCGCGCTGAACAGGACTTGCAGATGTATAAGAGAATGTTGTAGGCCACATCCCATAGTCTACCCGTGGAACTCAGTAAAGGATTTGTATGTCTACAAAGAAGGTAAAAGTTGTCCGATCCTGTGACAACTGCATAGTTCCAGAGAAATTACCAGAGTACTGCAAGACACAAGGCACACTATGTAAACGATGGATGTACACGAAGTCCAGTTGCAAGTGGTGTGAGAACCTGAGGTCTTGCTATGACCTTGGTCGAGAACTTGAACCCGACCATGTGTGCATAAACTTTAAGAAGAGGCCAAAATTGTGGAACCCTAAAGTGTGGGAAACCATACTGGGTCGACAAAAGGCACGAGAGCTCCTTGGCCTTGAAGATGAAACGCCAAGCGAAAAGAAAGAACAAACAACGATTATCGTAAAGAAGCGCACGGGGACGAAAGTCGAGGAGGATGCAGATAAGTTTGATCCCGTCAAGCTTGTCGAAGACATCATTACATCCGACTACGATCCACGTGCGCTTTCGCTTGTAGATGACCGTGATTTGCCGCGCCCTGGAAATCCTATAACGTTTTTGACTGACCCCAAGTTTATGGGGATCAAGCCTTTCCCCCGACAGCTCCAAATAGCGTCAGAGTTTTGGTCAGCATACTGCCCTTATTGCAGTGACACACGCTTCATACGAAAGGGTATTCAGGTAGATACCAAACTGGACGAAATATGGGACCGCATGGTACTGTACCGCAACGGTATTTGTCCCAAATGTGGTAAGACACGTGCAGAAGCCATTGAAGACGGCGATCATAATTTCTACGGACGACTCGTGGGCGTTGCAGGTCAACGTTCAGGGAAGTCCGTTTTTGTTTCTATGATTGCTGCCGTTCATACCGGGCAGTTTCTCATGTTACCCGATATACACAGTATGTTCGGACTCCTGCCCTCCGTTATCTTGCACGGTACTTTCGTTGGTCTACGATATACTGACGCCGTGCAGAACCTTTGGGACCCTTATTTCGATAACGTCACCAATACGCCTTGGTTTAAGCAGTACATTGATTTTCTCCACGAAGAAGGAAATCGTATAGGCAAAGAGCTGGTAAAAATCAACGGGTCTGCTATTGCTTGGGCGCACAAACGTATGCTATGGGCTCCCGCTGGTCCTGATAAACGTATGCTGAGGGGTCGTACCCGTATCTTCGCCGCAGGTGACGAAGTAGGTTGGTTTTTCGGTGGCGGGGATGGAGTGAAGTACAACTGGGATGAAGTGCAGAAAGCCTTAGGTAACTCGTTGATGACGATACGACCAAAGGCTCGTCAATTACTTCATGAATACCCGGATATGCCTAACGCTATAGAGTGTGATATTAGTTCACCGAGCTCTAAGCTTGACCCCATCATGCGAGCTTACAAGCAGTCTCAAGGCTCTAAGGTATCCTTTGGTTGGAAGTACCCTACATGGGAAGTGAATCCCAACATTAGAAAGGAAGACCTTGCAGAAGAGTTTCGTGTCAACCCTATTGAGGCTGAACGTGACTTCGGGGCTAACCCACCGTTCTCTACTGACCCCTATATTAAGTCACCTGCTTCACTCGTGCCCTTATTTAAGCACGAGTGGAAAAACTCGATTCGCTTCAAGGGTTTGAGATTTACCAAGGACAGCCTCGGCGGTGTTGTGCAGTATCCTGCCATCGAAATACGTAATCCCGCAGATGCTCCCTGCTGTTTAAGCCTCGATTGCGGGTACAACTGTGTTACGGGTACTACCTTGATTCCTACAAGCAAAGGTCTTCTGTACATTAAGGATATGATTTCAGCAGATGAAAAAAGTCGTACTCTGGACTTAATCTGCGGGAGTCATGGAGAGGCCCATAAAGCCGTGGAAGTACTAAATAAGGGGGTAAAACAAACTTATAGAGTAGTAACTAAAAGTGGGTTAACGATAAAAGCTACCCAAGACCATAAATTTTTGGTTTTGCGTAATAATCAATTGGAATATATTCCGTTGATTGACCTTAAACTGGGTGACTTCCTTTGCTCCAACATGAATCAACCTCATAGGGTTAGTAAGCTGCCCTTGAGTCTATCAGAACCTACACAGCAAGTAGAGAGTGTGTCTAAGAAAGGCCGGATTTATACGAGAACAGATACAACTATTACTGTTCCTAATAAACCAAGCCATATGACTCCAAGCTTGGCTTATCTAATAGGTGCTATAGTTAGTGAAGGTAGTTTCAACAAATATCAAATAAGCATAGCCAACAGTGACCCTGTATTTTTGGATTATATATCCAAATACAGTCAAGAAGTTTTTGGCCTTAGCCCTAAAATATATACAACGCATAAGAAAGGTGACAAATACAAGATACATAATACCGTTGGAACTATAAATAAGGATGTTTATAGAGCATATTGGTGTAATTCTATCATTGCTAAGTGGTTACAGGAATTAGGGTTAAAAATTTCTAAAGGTAGGTCTTTTAGTAAAAAGAAATCTATACCGTGGTCAATATTACAAGCTGATGAAGAATCACAAAAAGCGTTTACGGCAGCTTATATAGAAGCAGATGGGAGTATTGAAGAGAAAGTCAAGCGTATAACTATTTGGAGCTCGTCTCCTGCGATTTTGCATGAGTTCCAATGTATGTTACAGGTACATGGTATATACTCCTCAATTGGCACTTCTAATAATTTAGTTACAAACTCTTCGCAACATGCTGTAAGGTTGTTAGACTGGATAAGACCATATCTATCACCTAGATATAGTAGTCACGAGATATGTGCGGATAGAACTATTAGGTGTCGTTTGCCTATAGAATCACGCTTCTTCCGGCAAAGAAGTTTATCTTACGAAGACTATCGTTCCGGGGTATATAATGATGTCTTAGACAAGATTCGCAGAGAAGATGAGAATGAATATGTCCGCATAACGACCTTACTTGATTTAGGTTATATTTATTCTCCTATAGTCTCAATAGAAGAATATAAAAAGACACGTGTGTTTGATATACGTATGTCAGATGAAGGCGAGCACGCCTTTATAGCTAATGGTCTGATAGTGCATAACTGTAACAGTTTTGCTATATCACTGCATCACTGGGTTGATGAGGATGGTGAGAAAAAGATTGTGACCTCGGGTCTCTTGGAAATCATACCGGACCCGAATCCTATCGACTACGTTGGGGTCTACAGAAATGTTATTGGCCCTATACTGGAAGCCTACGATGTACGCCTTGTGGTTTTTGACCGCTGGCAATCCATCAACCTGCAACAGCAGATATACCAAGACTATGGTATTGATGCTCTTCAGTATAGCGTGAACATGGACGACTTTGATCTACAGCGTTCCCGTATTTATGCCGGGGAATGGTTGTTCTGTGGGCTTGAAACTCGTCTTGATGACTTGCTAGAACTCAACAAGAACCTTAAAGACCTTATTGACCGTAAACCCTTCAGCCATCTGTTTCTACAGTTTCTCACCAGTAAGGACACAGGTAGAACCGTTACCAAAGGTGATGAAACAACAGATGACCTTCTGAGAGCTTGTGTTCTCGGAACTTCTATCATGTTGGATGACGAGTATGCCGGTCGTTTTGACGGTAGTGCAACCAACATGAGGAAAAAGTACATCGGTATGGCCCTCGGTATAAGTGCCGCACGCTCTATAGGAAGTTTATCCCTTGGGAGTTCAGTGGGGTCGTCTGGGCCTACAGCCAGCGTTCCCGGTGTTGGCTGCATGGCTTTTCTCAATACTGTGGGTACACGTTAGTAACCTTTAAATCTTTGGGATATGGATGCTACAATGGCTAGGAAAACCCTCACGAAAAGAGACTTGGTGTCTGTAATTCTTGAATTAGATACCCATTTGCCACATCAGAGCCCACGCAGTGAAGATGCGCCTCGTCCGCAGTGGTGTCGTATCTTTGCGGACTATTTTGGCATCAAGGGTAAAGATTGTTGCGGCATATGCTCTGAGTTGAGTGAGACTACTGTAGCAGTGTTGGATAAACTTGTAACAGATAAATCTCACGGAGAACAACAATGAGTTTCGACAACAAGGCTTCTCTATTTTACACTGTTTTGGGCAACAACATCACCGTGGACAGCAATACCGTAACCGATGCGTGGGCTATAGGAGCCACGCTGACCATCACGTTTCAATGCACTCGTAATGCCTCATAGGTGCTTGCGCATACGCTCATATGAGAACATAGCGCATCTACATGTACCTCAGCCAGTGGGGGTCTACTGACTTTGCCACTCAGGCCGTTGTCAGTAAGCCCTGCTGGACTCTTATAACGTGTAACAAATGTAGGTGTAATTGTGAACATTTCCCAATTTGCCGAACAACATGGTCTGTCTGTTAGTCAGACAAATATGGCTAGGGCAATGCTTATTGCTGGTGTTCCTGAACCTGCTGTACTTAACGCCGTTAAGCGTGTCATTGGAGCGGAAGACCAGAAGCACGAAGAACTCACAGGTAACTCCTTGGGGTGTCCACGTTGTGGCAGTCTCATGAAGATCGTCACTCTTGCCGACGGTCGTAACTGCAAGTATTGCATGGTGGATCGAGTTACGTTACCCATGTAGGAGAGGTTGATGAAACAGCTAACCATTGTACCCGTACCACTACAGGTAGAAAACATAAGTGACCGTATCGATCTCGATAGCAGTACTACTCAGGCTTCAAGCAAGGCTGTAAAGACGCTACGTGATGCTGCTCTGCTCAAAACAGGTGGTACGGTCAGTGGTGATCTAACAGTTACCGGGGCCTTTAGTGCCCCGGTACTTAATTCCAATTCCGTTCTTTACAAGGATACTGCGAACAACATTGTCGCATACAATGATGTCCTTATGTATAAGAACGATGCAGCCTCAGTGACAGGTACCTTAAAGATTACGTTGCCCGTGTCATGGACATCAACTATGATGTGCATCGACGTAGACATTTACAATTGGGCCGATCAAACAAGTACGCAGTGCTTTCTAAGTGGGTACAACTACGCTGACACTCCTACTTGGAGGGAGTGCTCAGTTTACATGTTAGGTCGTGGCGTAACAACCCGTTTCGCTCACGACGGAACTCATTGTTGTATACTGCTAGGAGCTACAAATACTGTATGGAAATATCCGCGTGTTTTCATCAAAAGAGTTACTGGCTCTTACAGAACGGGCTCTTTTCCAAAAGATGGGTGGACTGTTGACTTCATCACGTCGGAAGACGGTATTGACAACATTAAGGCTGTAACTGTAAATAGCAATCTACAGGCTCCTACTTATTTACCTAGAGCGGGCGGTACTATTACTGGTAATCTGGCGTTAAACGGCACGGTTTCCTTTAACGGAACCACTCAGTACAAAACAACAGATTCTAAGGGAGATACTAGTACTACGAGGTACTTTTCACCTTTCCTTCTGCAAGGCTATGATGCCAACGGTGGTGGCTTCTTTCTAAAGGGTGCAAATGGTTTTTGTGCCCTAGGATCAGGTGAAGCTGCGGAAGCCATTAGAACTAATCTGATTGAGGCTGAGGGTGCCACGTTAAACTATGGAAGCGAATATCTGTACTTGGGTAGTGACCAAGACATAGTGTTCATATCAGGGTGTCAAACTTGGGCTAACCGTAAGACAACTACATTGAATGCCCAGGGTGAATTGATCCTTGAAAACAACATAGGCCTTGACATCAAAACGACCGCCATAGGTACAGCGCCTAGTAAAGACACACCTGAACGAGGGGTATTCTTCCGAGACAAGGATGGTAATCTCCTAGGTGGTTGTGATGTCATACATATGGCATCTGGTAACAAACACGTACAACTATTCGCAAAAAACAGTAAAGGTGCTTATGCAGCACTGGGTGTAAATATCAGCGAAGCGGGTGCCACCAAGATACAAGCGGGTGCCGACATATACATGGACAGCGGTAAAGTCCTAAGAGGTAATGTTGTTGGCAACGTAACAGGTACGGTTTCCGGTAATGCAGGATCAGCAACTAAGCTAGCTACGGCCAGAACTATCAATGGAGTTTCCTTCGACGGAACGAAAAATATAACTGTAGCGGATAACACCAAGTTACCCACTACAGG
>OMCQ01001231.1_pt1 | contig 10263 bp, 13 predicted proteins | sample 1673761 | NCBI WGS metagenome assembly OMCQ01 (sample SAMEA103958126, study PRJEB25191) | human gut metagenome | reverse complement strand
CAGTTAAGCACCCGCAAGCCACATTTGATTATTCGTTTTTAGTAGTAAAAGTAGATTATATCTGCCATTGATTTCGTAGAAGCAATATTGAATTATTGCAACTAATTTGCTACTAAAGTTTTTAAAAATGATATGAAAAGAGTAACATTTGATGAAATAGATGCGGTGGAATGCCGCATAAAATCAGCATTTTTGATTTGATGATACTTCCTTTGGGAAGAGTTTGAATAATTTTCAAAAGCTCGCAAAGCCTAGTAAAATGGGCATTTGCGAGCTTGTTTTTTGCCTTGTGGTACTATTTTGGTACTAAAGTGAGCTGTGCAGGAATAGTTTCATTTATGCCTGAGGCCATGTTATTTTCCACTCAAAATATTCATTTGGAGAAATCTCTCCATTATTTAATTTCGTTTTCATTTCACACCATTCCGAAAGGAAATCATTTACCAATCCATATTCAAAAGTTAATGCAACAGGTGAGCCTGCACTGTCATAATCATCTTCATTGTAAGTTGGTCTGGCAGCCTCGGAAGGTTTTGCCGAGTCATTGCAGTCAGATGAATCAGGTTGCTGGGAGCTGTGTACTCTGGGAATCTTGTACCTTTTCCACGTGCAGGAAGTGATGTGGCACTTTCTTCAAGCCAGAAAAGTGTTTCAATGATATCTTCAGCAGCACCAAGGCTGTAATCAGAGATTGCCTTGTAATTGCAGTGCAAAGCATCAGCAAGCTTTAGAATCATATCTTCACCGGGAATGCGGGCACCGGTTTCATATTGGGATATGCGGACTGACATATTTTTACCCTCAAATCCAAGTGCACCACCCAGTTCATCCATTGTCATTTTACGGAATACCCGTATTTTCTTTATTCTTTCACCAATTGTCATAGTGTAGTTACCTCCGTTTATCTGTCCCTGATGGACTGTTAAAGACAGTATAACACGGAAAAAATGAAAATGGAAGTTTTTCTATACGAGAACATTAGAAAAACTTCTTGACAATTCAATACCGCACAGTATAGAATAATATCAATTCAATTATCTATACGATATGGTATTGAAAAATAACTGAATGAGCGGTATCAGAAATCTAACAGGCATTTGCCAGGACATTCATAGGAATCGAGCGAATGTAGACACTCCCCCAAGCGGACCGAGTACCTCGAGCAGGAGCGGGCGGTATTACAGGAGATTATCTCAGGTAAGGAGGCTGGTTGTGACATCAGCAGAACTGGTATGGAGAAACGCCAAAACAAATTTATAAAGGAAAGGTGGTGAAAGGCATGAACGAAAAGTTTTTAGAAGTAGGAGATGTGATGCAGATTCTTGGAATTTCAAGATCAGCAGCATACAAGCTTATGAGACAGATTAACAGTGAACTTGAAAAGAAGGGTTACATTGTAATCCGTGGAAAAGTAAGCAGAAAATATTTTGAAGAACGCATTTATGGTATGAGTGATGCAGGATAAGCAACAGGCAAGAAGATTGAGACAAAGGCAGGTGCAAAAGTTATATGGGCTTAAGCATCTGCTTTTGTATATGAAAAGAAGGAGATGATGAATATGCCAGCTTATAAAGACAGTAAGACAGGCACCTGGTTCGTCAAATTCTATTGTAAGGACTGGACCGGGGAAAACAAACAGATAAAGAAAAGAGGCTTTGCAACAAAAAGGGAAGCACTTGATTATGAGAGAAATTATAAAATACGGCAGGAAAATAATCTGGATATGACATTTGGAGAGTTCTGGAAGCTGTATACAGAGGATGTGAAAAATTATGTCAAACTCAACACATGGATTACCAAAGAACACATTGTGGATACAAAGATACTTCCATATTTTAAGAATCTTAAGATGAATGAGATTACACCGGGAGATGTACGCAAGTGGCAGAATGAGATGGTAGCATTCCGTTATGAGAATGGGAAATGTTATTCCCAGACTTATAAGAAGACAATGCATAACATCTTAAGTGCGATATTCAATCATGCGTGCAGGTTTTATAATCTGAAATCAAATCCGGCAAGGCAGGCTGGAAATATGGGCAGGGAAGAAAAGAAGGAAATGCTTTTCTGGACGACTGAGGAATATAAGAAGTTTTCAGAAGCGGTGATTGACAAGCCGGTTTCATTTTATGCATTTGAAATGCTGTACTGGACGGGAATGAGATTAGGTGAGCTGCTTGCACTTACGATGGAAGATTTTGATTTTGAAAAGAACACAGTCAGAATAAATAAATCGTATCAGCGACTGCAGGGGCAGGATGTTATTACAACACCGAAAACACCTAAGAGCAACAGGACAATCAAGCTGCCGAAGTTCCTTGCCGAAGAAATGCAGGAATATTTTGCAATGTTATATGACCAGACACCAACAGACAGGATTTTTCTGGTAACAAAGAGTTTTCTTCATCATGAGATGGAGCGTGGATGCAAGTTATCCGGCGTGAAGAAAATCAGAATCCACGATCTAAGGCATTCGCACATTTCACATCTGATTGACCTCGGGTTTTCCGCAGTTGCAATAGCTGACAGGGTTGGTCATGAGAGCATTGATATCACATATCGTTATTCGCATCTGTTTCCGTCAAAGCAGGTGGCAATGGCGGACAGACTTGATGCTGTCAATGCAAGCTTTGAGGATTGTGAAGAACAGGATGATGATGTAGAAATCATGCAGACAGAGAAAATAGCACCTATGATTGATATGGATGCGGCTGCGGAAAAGATTATAAGCATTGATAAGTACAAGGCAGTCTGATAATGTGATGCAAAACATTATAAATCATGCCGGTATAATTTTTGCGGGATATAAGCAACAGGAATAAATAATAGATTTTATATTGGAAGGAGCAGATTATTATGAGCGAGAAAAGGCTGGATGCCAAGAACAGATGGAGAAATGTTGTGGTAGCATTTCGGATGTCACCGGAGGAAGCGCAGGAGCTGAATGTGAAGGTTTCACTCAGCGGACTTTCAAAACAGGATTATATCATCCAATGTCTTCTGAAGCATGAAATCAGGGTTGTTGGTGGAATGAAGGTGGCAAAGAAAGTACAGGTTCATCTTGATACGATACTGGAAGAATTACAGTCATTAGATGAATCTGACAGAAGTATAGATGTTGAAGAACTGCTGGTCCCATTAAAGCATGTGCTTGATATTCTGCAAAGTGATGAGAAAGGCGGTAATCATTATGAGTAAGACAACATTTGAAAAGCTTGGTATCCCGTATGAAGAAAGGGACGGAATTTTTTATCCGGTGCTTGTCGCAGGAACAGAGCAGACTGATATAGAAGCAGGAAAGTATGGGCGAATGTGGATTAAATATATCAAGGAAGAATATCCAATGAGATATAAGAATCTGGTGAGGTTCGGGGAGCTTGAAGATAGAGCAAATGAAGTCAATGAAACAGCATATGAGCTGCTTGATGATATTGAAGCTAAGTGGCTGAAAAAGCATAAGCCGGGAAATCCGAATTCTTTTACTGAACAGTTACAGCTAAGAACACAGACCAGAATGATGGCAGAGGAAATCGTTATTATGGATGTGGTGATGCAGTTTCATTAGTGTGGGGGCAAAAAGTGCCGTCAAAATGCAAAAGTGGGGGCAAAAAGCGCCACCAAAACAGTAAAGTGACGGCAAAAAGCGCCACCACTCAGATAAGCGAGAAAAAAGCCATGGTGGCGGAAAGTGCCATCAAAATGGAAAAGTGGTGGCGGAAAACGCCACTAAAGCAGCAAAGTGATGGCAAAAAGCGCCACCATATCAGTAATTGTGGTGGAATATTAACCACCACATATCATATACAGGGTGCAGGTGCTCCTGCCAAGACGAAAAATTATGTAAACGCTGATGGCGTTTATATTTTTTCGGGAAAAGGTCCGACCTTTTCCGCATCTTGCAAAACCTATGAACACAATTTTAAGAAAGGTTGAAAAAGCAATGGTACAGATAAAAAGAGATTGGTTTGATACAGCATTAGAAAACTACGAAAGGGGAGAAACGTATGGCAGATGGAAAGAGAAGATACAAGTCTGACAGGAAAGATCATAAGGTATCTGTGAAGCTGTCAGAGAAAGATATGGATATTCTAAAAGCAGCACTTAAACGAACAGGAATGACAGCAAGTGCATATATAAGAGAATTGATCCGGACAGGCGGCAACATTGATACAAATTATCCAGAGGACAGGGCAAGAGTAATCCGTGTTATTGCCGGTATTGCAAATAATATTAATCAGGCAGTAAAGCTTGGCAATTCACAGGGGAGGTTGTATTACAGCGACATTGACAAGCTGCAGAACAGTCTGGATGATGTAAAGAAAACATTCGGGGAGGTGCTGGAAGTATGGCGATTACAAAGATCCTGAATATCATGGAATCGGAAGGTAGAAATCCGGCATCGCACCTGAAGAATGCTTTGGAATATATCCAGAATCCGGATAAGACAGAAGAATGTGTACTGGTGGGCGGTATTAACTGCCTGCCGGATACGGCATTTGAGCAGATGGAGGAGACAAAGAACATTTTTAATAAGACGGGTAAAAGGCAGGGGTATCATGTGATCATATCATTTTCACCGGAAGAAAAAGTGACGGAAGAGCAGGCAATGTATGTGCTGGAGCACTTTGCGAAGGATGTGCTTGGTGATGATTATGAGGCTGTGTATGCGGTTCATACTGACAGGGAGCATATGCATGGACATCTTATCTGGAATAGCGTCAGCATGACGACGGGCAAGAAATACAATTCACCGAAAGGCAACTGGAAGAATCATCTCCAGCCTATTACAAATAAATATTGTGATGAACTTGGACTTTCCATAATGCCGGCAGAGTACAGCAAGAATCCAAAGAATATCAGCAGGGACAAGTGGGAAAAGGAAATGTCCATGAAAGAGATAATTCTCAGGGATGCCAAGATGTGTGCATATGCAGCCGGGAATGTGGAGCATTTTAAATATCTGATGAAAAGACTTGGATATGTATTTAAGAAAGACGCATGGATGGAGGTGCAGGCACCGGGATTTCGGTATTATCATAAACTGGCAAAGCTGGACGAGATGTTTTCAGAAGATATGTTACGGCATTATGTGGATATGCCCTGGATGTCAAAGCCTTACTTTTATTCGTCGGATATCAGGGGATTGCACAGGGCGAAACTGTCACCATTCCAGAAGAAATTTTATGCAAAGCTATACAGATTAAGGATTGTAGAGCAGAAGCGTTTTGAGGTTGGTGGAGCAAAGTATACAGAGGATTTGAAAAGGTTTCATCAGTTACAGGACGAATATCTGCTACTTGTAAATAATGACATCAAAAGTGTTGTGGAGCTTGTGGATTTCATAAGTGAGCAGAAAGAAAAGATTCAGCAGATTGAGGACAGACAGCATGAGATATACAGAGAAAACTCTAGCCGGAAACGCAGTATTAAGAACGAAGAGCAGTACCGGGAATATCAGATATGGCATGTGGGAGTGCAGAAAGAACTGGACGAATTGAAGCAGGAGAAAAGAGGGATTAAGAAGCAGTTGCAGCTTGCTGATGGCATTGTGAAAGAAGATTTGTATACAGCTTATTATGCGGTGTCGGAGAATGAGGAGATTGTTGCTGACAGGGATGTTGAGATACCGGGGATGGAAAAGGAGGCTGTGTCAGAGAAAGATGTGGCTGTTGAGCCGGAGACGAATGTTGAGGTAGTGAATCCAGACAATAATCAGAACGATACGTCTGTAATGCCAGATATTCGTAATGTGTCTGATGTAAAGACGGCAAGAATGGATGAAGATATTACTGACGTAATAGATAAAGGTGAATATGTGGTATCTGAAGAAAAAGTGCCTGTGGACAAAGCTGGCTGGATTGTCAGAAGGATATCAGAGCTTGGTGGTTATGAGAATATTAGTGATTCTGTTAAGGCTGATATATTCGGATTTGATATTGCTGATATTAGTGGAAGCATAAAGTTGTTTTCGGATGTGATGAAAAAACTTGGAATAAAGCTGGATGGGGATGAGCTTTATGAGGAGTTCCAGAGGATTTATGATGAAGCAGTTAGCAGAGATGTTAATAAAGGTAAGGCGAAAGATAAAATATGGAATAAGGGCAGAGGGAGATGATTCCTCTGCATATCCCCGATTCACTTTACACAGCTGAATTATATATTAAAAACTAGGAAACAATCGCAAGATGTTGCGATTGTTATTGATGATGTAGTGATTCTGTGATATCATATAAAAATATGGTACATGAAAGCGGAGGTCAAAATGAAAGTATTGGTAATGAATTGTTGTCCTGTAAGAAATGGAGCAACAGCAGAAATTGTTAATATAGTTACTGCTTGTCTGTAAAAGAAACATGATGTTAAAAACATATGTATTGATGATTATGATATAAAATTTTGCAAAGGATGTAGAACTTGTCATAATACAGCAAAATGTGTTCAGGATGACGATGTTGATAGGATAATTGAGCAATATGAATGGGCTGATATAGTTATATCTGTGTCTCCATCATACTGGGCAGATATACCGGGACAATTTAAAGTTTTTATTGATAGATGCACTCCGTGGTGTAACACACATGAACCGCATGCCAAAATAAGTAGTGGTAAGAAGGGATATGCCATTGCATTAAGAACGGGACCAGGAATGGGAGAATGTGAGAGAATTATCGCAAGCATAGAACATTTCTATGGACATATGGAAATTGAGTGTTGTGACAGTCTTGGTTTATGATCAGTGGAATATAAGGAAGATTTGGAATGCAGGAGAGAAGAGATCGAGGAATTCTGTAACAGTATAGATTAAATGATTTATTATGGATATTATTCACATATAGATGGAATGTTCTTGTTTGGTATTACAAGATTTTTATATCAAAGAAGGGTTGTGATGATATTGGAGACAGGTATTATGATAGAAAATGCTATAACATATGTGAAACAAATATTTGCTGCTGATTCCAGTGGGCACAACTACCATCATACCATTAGGGTTTATCGGTTGGCGGTAGAAATTGCAAAGCAGGAAAATGCGGATATGCAGATTGTGCAGTTAGCAGCATTATTACACGATGTAGATGATGCCAAGCTTTCACCGGAAACTTATGCTTTGAAGAGAAAGGCAGTTAATTTTATGAAAGGCAACGGTGTGGATAATGAAATTATTGAAACTGTGTGTAAGATTATAGAGGAAGTATCATTTGCAGGAAACGATTCAGTTGTGCCAAGTACGATAGAAGGTAAATGCGTGCAGGATGCGGACAGGTTGGATGCAATCGGAGCAATTGGAATTGCAAGAGCGTTTGCTTATGGTGGTAGTAAAGGTAGAAAGATTTATGATCCGGAGATAAAACCTTTGGTTAATATGAGTAAAGAGGAGTATCAACAAAATTAAGATTCTACAAGTGTCAATCATTTTTATGAAAAACTATTACTGCTTAAAGATATGATGAATACGGAAACAGCAAAAAGAATAGCTGAGCATAGACAAGTAATTATGGAGAATTATCTAGAGGAATTTATAGCAGAGTGGGAAGGAGAACGGTGATATGTTAGAAGTAAAATTTTATGATACAGTTGATGACGATTTATTGAAGTTTGCAGTGATTATTTCACAGAGTAATGGGAAGTGGGTAATGTGTAAACATAAAGAACGCGATACATATGAAGTTCCGGGTGGACATCGTGAAGAAGGGGAAGATATTTTAGAGACTGCTAAAAGAGAACTTCAAGAAGAAACAGGTGCCGTTAAGTTTGATATAGAACAGCTATGTGTATATTCAGTAACTGGAAAAAATAGCGTGAATGAAACAGGTGAGGAATCTTTTGGATTGTTATGTTTTGCAGAAATAAAAGAATTTTCAGGTGAACTTCATTGCGAGATGGAGAAGGTGGTACTTATGGATGAATTACCAGAAAATTGGACTTATCCATTGATACAACCAATACTACTTGAAAAGTTTTGGCAAATGGAAAAGCAATCATACACCAAGATACAACATGCAGCAAAAAAGACTATAGAATACATACAGAGTATTATCAAGCCGGGGATGAATTTACTTGAAATCCGCAGGTTGTGTGAGGATAAATTGCTGGAGTTAGGTGCAGACTCTTTTTGGTATTGGGATGTTGGAGCATTTGTATTTGCGGGGGATGAGACGACAGTTTCTGTATCCGGTAAACAGTATGTAACATCGGATAGAGTTATAGATAATAACGATATTCTTACCATCGATTTAAGCCCACAGATTGGTAATATCTGGGGCGATTATGCAAGAACTATTATTTTGGAAAATGGTAAGGTTGTAGATGATATAGAATTAATTCAAAATCAGGAGTGGAAAAGTGGTTTGCAGATGGAAGAAAAATTGCATGCAGAGTTATTAACTTTCGTTACGAAGGAAACTACCTTCGAAGAACTTTATTATTATATGAATGAATTTATATTGAAAAATGGATTTGTTAATCTTGATTTTATGGGAAACCTCGGGCATTCAATTGTGAAGGTTAAGAGTGACAGAGTTTACATCGAAAAAGGGAATAAGTCAAAGATAGGAGAAGTAAAATATTTTACATTTGAGCCTCATATAGCATTTCCAGATTCGAAGTATGGATATAAGAAAGAGAATATTTATTATTTTGAGGGAGATAAGTTGGTAGAATTATAAAAAATATATTATCAGATTGTGAGGAATAAAATATGCCACATATTATTGTAAAATTATGGCCGGGAAGAAATGATGAAATCAAAATCAAACTGGCAAAAAATATAGCGAGTTCCGTTGCGAAAGAACTTAAATAGGGTTACTTTAGTAATGGTTTGCAAAATGCAAAATCGGAGGTGCAAGAGTGTCAATTGGCTTAAAAAGAGGAACTGTTGCAGTTGAGCCGCACAGAATAGAATGGGATATGGCTGCACAAGAGGTTATGAATAAACTAAAGGATATATTGCAGGAAGATATTGTGGATTTGCAGCATATTGGAAGTACTTCAATAAAAAATATATGTGCAAAGCCCATTATTGATATTGTTGTTGGTGTAAATAGTTTTGATAGAATTATGGCACATAATGAGGAATTGAAGGCATCTGATATTGTGTATCGAAGACAGGATCACCCGGGGCAACATTTATATGTGTGCTACGATACAGAAAATGATATCCAAACACATTTTATTCATGTGGTAATTTATGGTGAAAAGCAGTGGAATAATTATCTGAATATGCGTGATTATTTGAATGCTCATGAAGATAAAGCAAAGGAATACTCTAATTTGAAAGAACGATTGGCAAAGATGTTTCCGCAGGACAGGCAAGCATATACGAATGGTAAAAGTTCATTAATAGAAAATATTTTGCAAAGTGCACAGGAGTGGAGAAATACAAATTCAGATATGAGGTGATAGAACATGATTCGAGAAGCAAATAGGGATAACTTACATGAAATATTAAATCTATACTTGTATTTACATGAGACGAATATTCCGGAGAATTCGCAGGAATTGCGAAATACTTGGGATGATATTATAAATGATAATAACCATCATCTTATCGTTTGTGAAGTGGATAATAAGCTTGTGGCATCCTGTGTCAGTGTGATTATTCCTAACCTTACGAGAAATGTGCGTCCATATGCATTTGTGGAAAATGTAGTGACACACGGAGATTATCGAAAGAAGGGGTATGCAACAAAATCAGGAAATACATAAAGATGCTGATTGGCAGGATAAAAAGGTGGAAATAGAGATGCGGGTATCGGAAATGGATGGATATAAAGACATCGCATTTTTTCATCACTTGATAATTGAAAAGAGATAGGAGACACCGTATGACGAGAGTGTATTTCGTGTGTCACGCACAGCCGGAACATAATTGGAAAGAAGACAGAATAAGACCTTTGACGGAGAAGGGAAGAAAGATTCTGCAATTGTACATGAATTTTTGAGGGATAAGAAAATCGATGCCTTTTATTGCAGTCCGTATAAGCGTAGCATGGATACCATTGCAGAGGCAGCAGCATTTTTCGGAAAAGAAATTATAACAGATGAGCGATTGAGAGAGTGCGAAAAGGTTCAGATGGAAACAATCACGGAATGTCCCAGAAACGATGGGCTGACCATGATTATCATGAAGAGGGCGGAGAATCCATTGCTATGGTTCAAAATCGTAACATAGAGGCACTGAACGAGATTTTATCAGATAATGCGGATAGAGATATTGTTATAGGAACCCATGGTACTGCCCTTAGTACGATATTGAATTTTTAT
>OMCQ01001229.1_pt1 | contig 10270 bp, 9 predicted proteins | sample 1673761 | NCBI WGS metagenome assembly OMCQ01 (sample SAMEA103958126, study PRJEB25191) | human gut metagenome | reverse complement strand
TTTTGTATCTGTTTTTTTATTGCAACAACTTCTGGTCACGGCGTCCAGAAGTGGAAAGGAAAAGGAAATGAACAGAAAAGATGTGAAGAAATTATTGCTTGCTGTTATTGCTGTGGTAATTGTGGCAAAAATAGCAAGAGACATTATGAAAGCGAGAAAGCAGAAAGAAAATATTCCTGCTGATATATTCGAGGATTTTTATGAGGAAGAAATGAACTGGTGGGATAAAGACCTTGAGGAAGGGGAGGAGCAGTAAGTATGGCAATGAAAACACAGCTTCACAGGCTGTTGGTTCCACCCTAAATCAAGTTGGTGCAGATAAGGAAGGAGGTACACCGTGCAGGAGGAAACAACACAGAAAACCATTGCTCTTGCAATCAAGACTTCCAAACTGACCGCAAGCGTGTTACAGAAGGCGATGAAGATGTATCTGGAACACCAGAAGCATAAGGAGCCTTCCCATGGGAAAATCCCGGTAAAAAAGCTGGGAGAGGGTGCAAAGTCCATTGAGGTTACGGATAGCAATATTAAATCCTTTGAGCGTGTTGCAAGGAAATACAATGTCGATTTCGCAGTAAAAAAGGATAAGACCATGGAACCACCCAAGTATCTTGTATTTTTCAAGGGCAAGGATGCCGATGTGATTGCACAGGCATTCAAGGAATTTGTCAAAGTTAATGAGAAAAAACAGCAGCGTCCGTCACTCAGACAGAAATTGAAAGGACTTCAGAAGATTGTTGCACAGAATAAGAATAGGGAGCGAAGCAGAGAGAAAAATAAGGACCGGGGACAGAGCTTATAAGCAAGGTCATTGACGGAATTAAAAAGGATTTACAGTCAATTCCGAAAACACTCAAAGAAAAAACAAAAGGGGTAAATAAGAAACAGCTTGCCCTGAAATGCGCTCCCTATGTGATTTTTGGATATGTTCTGAATAAGGTTTCATGGCTGTATGGACAGCAGGCAGGTGACAATACACTACAGAAGGTGTTGGACACAATCAATGGGATTGGAGGTGCGTTCCATAATCCGCTACCAAGTTTTCTGCCGAGGGATTTACTGGTAGGAGTGGGTTGCGGAATTGGATTTCGTATGGTAGTTTATTATAAAGCGAAAAATGCAAAGAAATTCCGGCAGGGAGTAGAATACGGTTCGGCAAGGTGGAGTGCATAATTTTAAGTGTAAATGACACATACATGGACGCACAGGAGGTTATGCACATGACTGATTATAGCAAAATTACAGCCCTTTACTCCCGCCTTTCCGTGGGCGACGAGGACAGGGACGGCGGCGAGAGCAACAGCATACAGAACCAAAAAATATTTTTGGAGAACTATGCCAGAGGGCAGCACCTGACCAATATCCGGCACTACATCGACGATGACGAAAGCGGCAGATTTTTTGACCGTTCCGCCTACTCCCGCATGATGGACGATGTGGAAAACGGGAAAATCGGTGTCTGCATTATGAAAGACCTTACCCGCTGGGGGCGCGACTATCTCCAAGTCGGCAACGCGATGGAGATATTCAGACGGAACAATGTGCGCTTTATCGCGGTCAACAACGGCATTGACAGCGAGAAGCCCGACACATTGGAGTTTGCGCCCTTTATCAATATCATGTCGGAGTGGTATGCAAAGGACATCAGCAAGAAAGTGAAAACGGGCATTAAGACCAAAGGCATGAGTGGAAAGCCGATTGTCACCGAAGCCCCTTACGGCTATATCAAAGCCCCGGATAACAAGGACTTTTGGATAATCGACGAGGAAGCCGCCGAGGTTGTACGCCTTATTTTCCGTCTGTTTTTGGACGGGAAAAACCGAAACCAAATCGCCGTATATCTGACACAGGAACAAATCCCGTCCCCCACTTTCTACATGAAAGACCGCGGGCGGGGAACCTGTAAAAATAAGACACTCAACGAGGATAACCGCTGCAAGTGGAACAAAGCCACCTTGACCAATATCCTCACACGGCAGGAGTATTGCGGCGATGTGGTCAACTTCAAGACTACAAAGCATTTCCGGGATAAACATAACCACTATGTAGACCGGAGCCAGTGGCACATCACAGAAAATGTGCATGAGCCGATTATCAGCCGCAGCGATTTTGAAACCGTACAGCGGATTTTGAAAAACGCGCCCGTCAAACGCCCCAACGGGGACGGGGAAATCCACCCTCTGTCCGGCTTGCTTTTCTGTAAGGACTGCGGCGCAAAAATGCACATTCGTATAGATTACCGGAACGGCGGCAAGCGCCATGTTGCCTATTGCAGCGAGTACCACAAGGGAAAAGCCAAGAACCCTAAATGCCACTCCCCGCACATCATGGACGCGGACTTGCTCATGCAGACCATCACGGAAGTGCTGAAGAAAATCGAGGACTATTCTATCAGCAATCGGGCGGAGTTTGAAGCCTTAGTGAAAAAGAACCTTGCCATGCAGCAGACCGACCAGACCAAGAAACAGCAGAAGCGTATTCCGCAAATCACGACACGCCTTGAACAGATTGACAAGGTGCTGAACAAGCTCTATGAGGACAACGCCCTCGGCACGATCCCGCAAGACCGCTATGAGCAGATGTCGCAGAAGTATTCAGAAGAATACTACGCGCTGAAAGCGGAACTTGCCACGCTACAAGAGCAGCTATCCGCTTATGAGAACGCGGGAGGACGGGCGCAGAGGTTTTTGAAGCTGACGGAACGCCATGCCGCCTTTACCGACCTTACACCCACCATTCTCAACGAGTTTATCAGCCGGATTGAAGTGCATGAGCGCGACCAGAAAAGGGCGAGATACGCAATCCAGCACATCAGCATATATTTCAATTATATCGGCAAGTTTGAGAATGAAGTGACACAGCTTGCAGAACCGACCGAGCAGGAAATCCGGCAAATGCGGGAGGAAATCGAAGAAGCCAAAAAGGAAAAGAGCCGCGCCTACCACCGGCAGTATTCAAGGGAGTACCGGGCGCGAAACCTTGAAAAGCAGCGGGAGTATGACCGCATGAAAGCGCGGGAATACCGGGCAAGGAGAAAGGCGCAGGCAGCCGCCGCACAGCCCACACAGTAAAACAGAATAACCGTCAACCAAGAGGGATTTTCCGAACTACGGGAAATCCCTCTTTTGCGCCCAAAGAAAGGAGCCGCCTATGGCAGAACAGACCCCCGACAGTATCATCACGACCCAGAGGAACGGGCAGACCATTGTTGCGGAGTTATTTTTCAATCACAGCAGCACAGAAACATTCCGCGACAAGCTGCTCAAACTGGTACTTGCCGACAGCTCGCGTTTATCCGCGTCTGACGGTCAAGAGCCGGAAAAAACAGAAATCTTGCGATAACAGCCGCCCCGACGATACACTCCCTGTCCGGGCGGTTTCTATTTGAAAATCCTCATTTTCCCCAAGTCAAGAGCCAAGAAAAACACCCGAAAAATGCCCCTATTGCGTAACAGGGGCGCAGAAAGGAGAGTTTATGAGAACAGGGCTTACGAAGCAGGAAAAGACCACCGATATTTGGTTTGACGAGAAAGACCCGCTAATCCATATCCGCACCCACAACACCGACTTGAAGAAACGGCTTGCCGCCTACGCCAGACAGCACCCCGACCAGTGCCGCCAGACCGACGCAGACCCCGAAACGGGCTGCATGGAGTTTGAAATCCGCAAGGGGCGCTTCTCTTTCCGTCTGACCGCCCCATACAGCGAGGAACGACGGGAAGCAACGCGGCGATATGCCAGAGAAAACAGCACTACAAACTTGTTGAAATAATGTGGATTTGTTCATATTCTTGTGCTATACTTTTCTCAAAGGCACAGAATGGCAGATATAAATTCGTGGGAGAAAAAATATGAAGAAGCATAGAAAATGTAAAAAGATAATAGCTTTTGTAACAGTGTTGTTTATAGCATTTGTTGCAGTAATTGGGCTACACAAAACAGGGATTTATCGTTTTGATTTCTTAAAGGACATCTATAAAAAAATTGATTTTCAACTAAGTACGAACGAGCTTAACATTCCGCAGGACGCTCTTTCATTTTCTGTTTATGATATTGAACAGGAGGAATATTTATTTTACGAGGGCGATAGCCAACTTCCCACAGTAGCAAGTTTGGCAAAACTATTTGCCATTGATTATGCTTTGGGAAAAGTAGATTTGGAAGATATTGTTGAAGTAAATCAAGAGGTATTAGAACTTGTTCCGGCGGGTTCATCTTTAGCAAATCTGTATGCTGGGGAATACACAGTTAAACAAATCATGGAGGCTATGCTTGTTCCTTCCGGAAATGACGCAGCCTATGCGTTGGCATATCATATCGCTAAAAACGAATTAGGCGAAGGTTATACAGCAACGGAATATATAGATTATTTCATGACAGAACTTAGTGAGTATTTAATCGAAGCAGGCTATTCCAAAACAAATTTATATAATGACCCAAGTGGCGCGTCTATGCAAGCTGACTCTCATTTAGATGACATTAACCGCGTAGCGTTGAAGCTCCTTAACTACGATTTTGTTAAAGAATGTATTGGAAAAAGCGAATTTTCAATTCAAACTCCGCAAGGTGAATTTACATGGAAAAATACAAATGAATTTTTAGATGAAAATTCACCGTACTATAATGCAAATGTTAAAGGAATGAAAACAGGAACAATGGCATCTTCCTATAACATTGTTGTTCTGTATGAAAAAGATGGAAAAGCATATTTAATTACCTGTTTAGCGGCACACTCAAATGAGGGGAGATATAAAGCGGTACAGTCTGCTATCAACACGATTATTGAATAATGATGATGAAATATCCCGTTTAAGTAAAGTGTCAAAACAATAAGGGTAAGATAAAACAGCACACAATAAAACTTAATACCCATCCAAAAGGGCAGCCGAGAAATCGACTGTCCTTTTTCTACGCCGACAGGCAGAAAGGAGCGACCAACTATGACAAAACCGAGAGAGAAAACCCGTGAGGAGCTGCAAGCCGAGATTGAGGACGGAAAGAAGAAAATCCGGCAGTTTGAGAACCGGGAAAAGATGTTGCGTCAGAAGCTATCCAAAGAAGAACGCAGAACGCGCAGCCACCGCCTTATCGTCCGGGGCGCAGTCTTTGAAAGCATTGTGCCGGAAGCAAAGAACATGACTGACGAGGAAGCCGCCGCGCTTCTCCGGCTTGCCTTGACGAGTGAACCAGCGCGGGAATATCTGAAAAAACGAGCAGAGGGAGCGACAAGCTGAAAATCCCTTAGGAACTAAGGGCGCACTTATACACCCTTACGGGCGTGTGCGCTCTGCCGAGGGCTTGTCTCCGCACAGGGATTTTATCCCGCGCTCCGATATGGCGGCTTTGCCGCAACAAGGGGCTGCACCCCTTGCGCCGCTTCGCGGCTATCCCTGCACACCCACAAAAACAGTACACCCGCCGTTGGCGTCTGTACCATTTTTGCGGGTTTTATTATCCTATCCGGGAGGTGATACCCATAGCCATTTACCATTGGAACATCGGCATTGTGAGCCGAGGAAAAGGCAAATCAGCCGTTGCCGCAGCCGCCTACCGAAGCGGCGAAAAGCTGACAAACGAATGGGACGGAATGACCCATGACTACACCCGCAAAGGCGGCGTTGCCCATACAGAAATCATGCTGCCGCCCCACGCACCGCCCTCATTCGCTGACCGTTCAACCTTGTGGAACAGCGTGGAGCTTTACGAGAAAGCCGGGAACGCCCAGCTTGCCAGAGAGATTGACGCGGCGCTCCCCATAGAATTATCCAGAGAGGAACAGATCCGGCTTGTCCGGGAATACTGTTCCTCTCAATTTGTTTCCAGAGGAATGTGTGTGGATTTTGCCATTCACGACACCGACAGCGGCAATCCCCATTGTCATATTATGCTTACCATGCGCCCCCTTGATGGGCGCGGAGCATGGGCGGCGAAATCCAAAAAGGAATATGACCTTGATGAAAACGGTGAGCGTATCCGCTTACCAAGTGGCAGATACAAAACCCACAAGGTTGACCTTACAGGCTGGAACGACAAGGACAACACCCTCTTGTGGCGCAAGGCATGGGCTGACTTTACCAACGACTTTTTGGAGAGGAACGGAAGCCCGGAGCGTATCGACCACCGCAGCAACGCCGAGCGCGGCATAGACGAGATACCCACCGTCCACATGGGCGTGGCGGCTTGCCAGATGGAGAAGAAAGGTATCGCCACCGAGAAAGGCGAACTGAACCGAAATATCCAAAAGGCAAACCGCCTTATCCGGGAAATCCGGGCGCAGATTGGGAAGCTCAAAGAATGGATTGCCGACCTGTTCAAAGCGCGGGAAACCGCCCCAGAACAGCCGTCGCAATCTCCCGACCTCGCAAATCTGTTGATGAAGTATTTGAGCGTTCAGAGAGAAAAGAGCCGGAAGTATTCACAGCGTTGGCAACAGCAGCACGCAGCCGAAGAACTGAAAACCATAGCGGCGGCGGTCAACTATCTTTCCGAGCATGGTATCTCTAATCTTGATGAGCTGGACGCAGCCCTTTCCTCTGTCAGTGATAGAGCCTATTCAATCCGGGAGGGAATGAAAACCGCCGAGCAGCGCATGAAAGAACTGCAAAAGCTCATGGAGTACGGCAGAAATTATCAAACCTACAAGCCCATACAGGACGAGTATCGGCAAATCCGCTGGAAAGGAAAACAGGAGAAGTTTGCGGAAGCCCGCCGCGCCGAGCTTACCCTATGGGACGCGGCAAACCGCTATCTCCATGCAAATCTGCCGAAAGGAACAAAGACCTTGCCTATTGCGGAATGGGAACAGGAATATGCTGACCTCAAAACGCAGAGGGACAGCGATTATACCAAACTGAAAGATACCCGCGCCGAGGTTGCCGAGCTTCAAAAAATCCGCAAATGCGTGGATATTGCACTCCGCGCCGACCAGCCGGAACAGACACAGAACCGCGCCAAGCGGCATGAACAGGAGCGATAAAGGAAAGGACGGGCAAGCGGTTTTGCCTGTCCGTCCTAAATGTTTTCCGATAAAATGGACGCTATTGATTCCTAATATTAAAACCAACTTGCTCTTTCGTCCCTAAATTCGGGCAGGTCACTATGCTCATAAGGATTATAATTATTCAAATTGCAGCCAAACTCTTTCAATGATTTTATTTTATTATCCTTTGTCCATTCAACCAGGGAAATTCCATCAAATTCCTCTATGCTCCCATTGTTCATTTCATTTTTGAAATACCACTCCACAATCGTCTGATTTCCTTTGTGGAAAAATTGTTTGATTTCCCAAGCAACGACTTTGCCACGAGTATTCCATTCCTGAAACCAGTGTTTTACGATTTGACGGTTATTATATTTTGGACCCCAACTTTCAGTATAAATTACATCTTCTGCAAAAATATTATCAATACCTAAATCCTGTTTTGTAAGCCACATTTCAAACCATAAGTGAATATTTTTTTCTCTTTCATTCACAATCCAGCACCTCACTAACTTCCGATTTTTCGGTTTCATTCTACATCAAAACTATGAACAATTCAACCACAGAAAGAGAGGTATCAGCCATGTATTACACCCAAGAACAGATAGACCACGCCAACCAAGCCGACCTTGTTTCTTTCCTGCAATCACAGGGCGAGCAGCTTACCCGCGCCGGGAACGAGTACCGCTGGAAACGGCACGACAGCTTGACCGTCCGGGGAAACAAATGGTACAGGCACAGCCAGAGTAAGGGCGGTACACCCATTGATTTTGTCATGGAGTTTTTCGGCAAGAGCTTCACCGAAGCCGTTGAACTGCTGACAGGCGAAAAAGGAGCCGCCCCGCCGCCGGACAGACCAAGCCCCGCGCCCCTATCCGACTTCCGACTGCCACCCCGCAGCACCGACAACCGCATAGCGAGGAACTACCTCACAGCAGCCCGCCGCATTGATGAAGATGTGACGGGCTTTTTCTTTTCCACCGGGGATATTTACGAGGAAGCCGCCCACCATAACGCCGTATTCGTCGGCAGAGATGAAAGCGGCATACCGCGATACGCCCATCAGCGCGGCACAGCCGGGAGTTTTCGGCTTGATGTGAAAGGCAGCGACAAAGCCTTTAACTTCTGCTACCGGGGCGAGGGCGAAAGATTGTTTGTCTTTGAAGCCCCGATAGACCTCTTATCTTTCCTCTGTCTGTTCAAAAAGGATTGGCAAAAGCAAAGCTATCTGGCGTTGGGCGGCGTGGGCGAGAAAGCCCTTTTGCGTTTCCTTTCTGACCGTCTGAACATCAAGACTGTTTACCTCTGCCTTGACAGCGACCAAGCCGGAAACGATGCTTGCAGCCGCCTTGCGGAGCTTGTGCCGGAGGGCTTGACCGTCCACCGCCTTGTGCCGCTTTGCAAGGACTGGAACGAGGTATTGCAGCACCGGGCAGAAATCGCGGACGGGAAGTATATCCGGGAAGCGATTTACGGCTTGAAAGAGCCGCCGCAGGAAGAAACCGTTGAGATTATCCGCATGAGCGAGGTTGACACACAGACCGTTGAATGGCTATGGGAGCCGTATATTCCCTTTGGGAAAGTAACCATTGTGCAAGGCAATCCCGGCGAGGGCAAGACCACCTTTGCCCTACGCCTTGCCGCCGCCTGCACCACCGGGGGAACGCTGCCGGGAATGAAGCCCTTGCCGCCATTCCAAGTGATTTACCAGACCGCCGAGGACGGGCTGGGCGATACCGTCAAACCCCGCTTGATAGAAGCCGAAGCCGACCTTGACCGCGTACTTGTGATTGATGAAGCCAAGCGGGAGCTTACCCTGTCCGACGAGCGCATAGAGAAAGCAATCATGCAGAACGGGGCGCGGCTGATTATCCTTGACCCCATACAGGCGTACATGGGCGAAAAAACCGACATGAACCGGGCAAACGAAGTGCGCCCCATGTTCCGCCGCCTTGCCGATGTTGCCGAGCGTACCGGGTGCGCCGTTATCCTTATCGGACATCTCAACAAAGCTGCCGGAGGGCAGAGCGCATACCGGGGATTAGGTTCTATCGACTTCCGTGCCGCAGCAAGGAGCGTCCTGCTGATCGGGCGCGTGAAGCGAGAGCCGAATGTGCGCGTTATCGTCCATGACAAATCTTCCCTTGCGCCGGAGGGCAAGCCCGTTGCCTTTTGCCTTGACCCGGAAACGGGCTTTTCGTGGATAGGCGAATATGATATAACCGCCGACGAGCTGCTGTCCGGCGCGGGCGGGAACACCGCCACCAAGACCGAGCAAGCCGAAAGGCTGATACTTGACCTGCTTGCAGACGGGAAAGAGCTTGCCAGTGAGGACATTGTAAAAGCCGCAGCCGAAGCCGGAATATCCGAAAGGACGGTACAGACCGCCAAGCGCAACATGGGCGGCATTTTAGGTGCAAGGCGTGTCGGCGGTCAATGGTACAACTTCATCAAGAAGAAGCAGCCACCCGAACCCGCAAGCTGAAAGTGCAAAACGCAGACCCTTTGCACTTTGCACTTTCGCACTTTCACGATAATTTGCGTCAATAACTCAAAAAAGCACTTGACAAAACGCTTCATGGGGAACTGTCAAAGACATAGAGCCTTATGTCGATCCGGTATTTGAAAACAACGTGCTTTTAACGGCAACGGAGCGTCTTATGATGTCCGGCAGACCAAAGCAGCCGAAGTATGCAAGGAATAAAAACATTCTTGTGATCGGCGGTTCCGGCTCCGGTAAGACACGCTTTTTTGTGAAGCCGAACCTTATGCAGATGCACAGTTCCTATGTGGTCACCGATCCGAAAGGAACTGTGCTGGTCGAATGCGGCAAAATGCTGTCTAAGAATGATTACCGGATTAAGGTGCTTAATACCATTAACTTTGCAAAATCAATGCATTACAACCCTTTCGCTTACATCCGGAGCGAAAAGGACATTCTGAAACTCGTAAACACAATCATTGTAAATACCAAAGGGGAAGGACAGCAAGCCTCTGAGGATTTCTGGGTGAAAGCCGAAAAGCTCTATTACACGGCACTGATCGCATATATCTGGTACGAAGCACCGGAGGAAGAACAGAATTTTTCCATGCTGATTGATCTGGTGGATGCCAGTGAAGCAAGGGAAGATGATGAAAATTTCAAAAATGCGGTTCACATGCTGTTTGAGGAGCTGGAGCAGAAGAACCCAAACCATTTTGCGGTAAGGCAGTATAAGAAATATAAACTTGCCGCAGGTGTTGTATGCTCTAAAAGACTTCTTAATCAAGCGGTTGGGAAGTCTCTTAGAA
>OMCQ01001225.1_pt1 | contig 10294 bp, 9 predicted proteins | sample 1673761 | NCBI WGS metagenome assembly OMCQ01 (sample SAMEA103958126, study PRJEB25191) | human gut metagenome | reverse complement strand
GTAGCGCTTTTCGCACCACGAGATGACGGCCGCCTTAAATTCGGGGCTGCCCGCTGTGCCGGGGTACTTTGCAAGGCCCGCGAAGTTTGCTGCCAGGGCCTTCGTAATGCACTCGGGCGTCGGATGCCTGGGTTCTCCGATTCCGAGCGACACCGGGTTGAATGCCGGGTTGGGTGTCACACCCTCAAAGAGTTTTCGTAACCGGGCAAACGGGTAGGGACGGGTTTCGCGCAGGCGGGGAGTTGTCACGGGCGTTAATCCTCTTAACCGATGGTGCGCATTGGGTTGTTGTCGGCAAAGTGCGGAAGGTCCACCGTGGGCTGCGGCTCCCAGCCGGGTTTGCGGTGTTCGGCGCGCACGGTCGTGTAGATGCCGCCGCGGACCCACCAGCGGGCTTCAAGGCGCATAAAGCGCGGATCGGTCTTTTCGACGAAGTCGTTCAAAATTCTGTTCGTGACATCCTCGTGGAAGTGCCCTTCGTTGCGGAAGCTCCACATGTAAAGTTTGAGCGCCTTCAATTCCAGGTTCTTCTGATCCGGAATGTAGTCAAGAACGAGCGTTGCGAAGTCAGGCTGGCCCGTGAGAGGGCACAGGCACGTGAACTCCGGGATTTCAATATGCACGAGATAGTCGCGTGCGGGATTGGGATTGTCGAACGTTTCAAGCGCGCGGCTTGCGGTGGTTGACATGGATAAAACTCCGTCACACAAAAAGTGGAATTGGGAAACGGTTTCCCGTTGGTAATCCCGCATTATATGGGCGGATGCCTGAGGGCATTTGGGCGGTTTGGCTTAGGGGTGGGAGGGAGTGCTCTCTGAGCTGAGTGCGGTTGTCGAAGTCAGGGAGAAGTCCGAATGAGCCGGCGTTCGTTGGAAAAAAGTTGCCTAAGGGGTGTGTGCAAAGCCTTGAAAGCCGCGGAAAATATGGGTTTGATAGAGGTGTACAAAGGTGGAAATTTATAAAATTATAACTTTCAGTAACCATTGAGTGGGCCATTGAGTCTCGACCTGCAAAAATGAATAAAACGTATCGAGTAATGCTTATCAACCTCACAAACGTGTCCGTGACGCCGCACGCGTCACTGCAGTACACGTGGCTCAGAACCGGAAGCTACACCTCGAAACTCAACGGCCTTAACGCCTTCCATACGGAAGCAAGAAACCGGCATATCGGGAGCGTCTCCGCGGGCTTAAAGATGAAGGCTGACTTTAAGTTTGAGGAAGGCCGCATCCTCCGCCCGCGGATGGACGTTTACGTGCAGCCCAACTTCCGGGACACGGAAGCCGATAACGTTGTGACGGGGCAGGGGTTGACGAGTACTGACCATGTGCGGCCTGAAACCATCGGGGATCTCTCCTACGGCGTGTCCGCGGGCCTGAGGTTTATCACCGGCGAGATGTTCTCTTCCACGTTAAGTTACAGCTTCAACGGGTCGGATAAGAGCGAAAACCACGCGTTTATGCTCAATACGTCCTGGAAGTTTTAATCGGAGATCCTTATCACGCCGGACTGCATCTACCCGTATTACGACAATGACGGGATTTTCAGCGTCGGCATCACTGATTTTCTTTGCGGCCCAAAACTGCTCACGAGGTAAGCCTTTCGTCCAATACCAACCGCCGCCAAAGGCTGCGCGCAATCGGTTAAACTGCGTCCCGCATCCGAACTAAGTAATTTCTTTTAGAAACAGCCCGGTGCTGTTTCTGAGGTTGACCATGTCCTCTAGCGCCGAAACAAAGACTTCCGACGCGCCCGATAATACCCGTCCGACGCGGCTCACGCCCCCCGACATCAGCGTTGGCGCCCTTTTTAAACTCGCGAGTCCCATCTTTGTCGCAAACCTCTCCATCATGGGCTCTGCGACCGTTGACACCATCATGGCAGGGCGGCTCGGCGCCGAACACCTCGCAGCCGTGGCTCTCGCGTCCGCAACGGCCGTCATGATCTTTATTTCGCTTGTGGGGATTTTGCAGGGCTTAAGCCCCATTGCGGGCCACCACTACGGCGCGCGGAAGTTTGAGAGGATCGGCTTTGAACTCACGCAGTCAGCCTGGCTCGGCGTCATTCTCACCGTGATCGGGATGGCACTGATTCTTCAGACCGACTTTTGGGTCTCGTTCGGGCAGGTGCACGGCAACGTCGCGCTGATGGCGGGAGAGTACCTTCTTTTCAGTGCCGCCGGGCTGCCGGCAGCGGTCCTCTCGCGTCCTTTTGTGGCGCTCAATGCGGCCGTTAACCGCCCCAAGGTCACGATGTATGTGGCCCTTGGGATGCTCGCGATGAAAGTGCCCTTAAACGCGCTTTTCATGTACGGTCTCTTTGGCTTACCCGAGCTCGGCGGTGCGGGCGCCGGTGCCGCAACGGCCGTGAACTCCTGGTTGTCGCTGGCTGCTTACTGGCTCATCTGGAAGTGCGACAGGTTTTACAGCCCCATGCGGCCCGCGAAGTTTTATCTGCCTGACGTCAAAGCCCTTTTGCAGCACTTAAAGCTCGGGGTCCCCATTGGGCTCTCCACCTTCTTTGAAGTGAGTTCCTTTACGCTCATGGCAATTTTTATCGCCCGTATCGGCACGATTGACGTCGCGGCGCACCAGATTGTGGGCAACATCACGGCAACGCTTTATCAGGTTCCGATGAGTCTCGGGATTGCGGTAAGCGTCCTTGTGGCCCAGTCGCTTGGGTCCGGGCACCCGCCCGTGGCGCAGCAGGTGACGTTCAGAGCGCTCAGAATCGGCCTCATGCTTGCAGTATTGGGCGCGCTTGCGCTTTACCTCGGGCGCGACGCTCTCGTCGGCCTTTACACCACGGACGCGGCGGTGCACACGCTGGCCGTGACGCTTCTCATTTACGGCGTGGTCTACCACGCCATGGACGCCTGTCAGACGATCTGCGGCTTTGCCTTACGCGGTTACCGCGTCACCTTCTGGCCGATGATGGTCTACGGCATCCTTCTCTGGGCCGTGGGGCTCGGTGGCGGCTACTGGCTCGGCTTTGACGGTCAGATTGTGGGCGGGCCTTTCGGCGCTGAAGGCTTCTGGGGGGCAACGGCCTTCGGGCTTACCTTAGCCGGCATTGCCCTTTTTGCCATGACCTGGTTTGTCACCCACACCCGTACCAAAGAGTTTCTGCGTGAAGAAGCGCACGCTTAACACGGCCCGACACCGCGTTCGGAAAGCCCGGACGCGGTGTTAGGTATTTTTACCCAGAAAAAGCTTCGGTTTGCAGGCGGCTTACCTATTTCTCCTAAGAGAAGTTCCCCATTCCCTCCCCGATAAACTGGCGTCAGCCCGAAAAACTTCGGATCGGCGGGCGTTTTTCCCGCATAATAAGCCAAAACACATTGTCCCGATCGCGGGTCCTCCCACCGAAACCAAAGAAGAAAAACAATGGAATACTCCTTTGCCGAGAGCGGCATGCTTTTGCTCAAAGTCAACATGGTGCAAGCCGTTGCGCTTGCGGTGATCACCTACTTTTTAGGCGTCTGGATCAAGCGGCGCGTCCCGGTTCTCGCGCGCTTCAGCATCCCGAGCCCCGTGATCGGCGGCATGCTCTGTGCGGCGATCCTTTCGGGTCTCGAGGATCAGGGCATCATGCGCGTTACCTTTGACAGTACGCTGCAGACCGTTCTCATGCTCGGGTTCTTTACAACAATCGGGCTCACCGCAAGTCTCAAACTTGTCACCAACGGCGGAAAGATCCTCGTGACCTTTCTTATGGCCGTGACGGTCCTTGCGTTTCTGCAAAACGTCGTGGGCATGGGCGCTGCGTGGCTCATGGGCATTGACACCCACTACGGCATTTTGGCAGGCAGCGTCTCGATGATGGGAGGCTTGGGTACCGCAGCTGCCTTCGGGCCTTATTTTGAGCAAACCTACGGCATCAGCGGGGGCACGGCGATGGCAATCACCGCGGCCACCTTCGGGATGGTGGCCGCGCTTCTGGTGGGCGGTCCCTTGGGCGAATGGCTCATCCGGCGCTATAAGGTACAGATTCCGAACGAGCACGGCGATTTGGCTGAACCCCTTCACATTCCGACCGAAGTCGAAACGGGTGTGCAGGACGATCACTCGGGAAATAAACCGGCCTTTACCCGGGAACTCATGAAAGCCGTAAGCGTTGTGACACTGACGCTTGCTGCCGGCATGATTGTCTCCAAGTGGCTCGGTGCCTACATTACGCTGCCGGCCTACATCGGCTCCATGATCGTGGCAGCAATTGTGCGTAACGTCGGAGACTACACGGGCGCCTATAAGGTAACGGGCAAGGGGCTCGACGCTGTCGCGGACATCTGCCTCATTCTTTTTGTGACGATGGCGATCAACAGTCTGAAACTGCATGAACTCATAAACCTCGCCGGGCCCCTTGTGGTGATTCTGGCGCTGCAGACGGCACTGGCGCTTCTTTTCGGGTGGCTTGTGATCTTTCTTCTGATCGGCCGCAACTACACGGCCGTGATGCTTGCCGCTGGCGGCGTCGGCTTTTCGATGGGGGCGACCGCAAATGCCCTTGCGAACATGCAGGCGCTTGCTGAAAAATACGGCACCTGCCCTCAGGCCTGGCTGATTGTGGGCGTTGTGGGGGCCTTTTTGATTGACTTGATTAACGCGCTTCTCATTACGTCCATGGCGGCGCTCTAGACGATCCTCTATAGCGAGGCCTCAGCACACATCCCCGGCCGCCGTGCCGGGGTTTTTCTTCACCTATAGGATATCGCCCCCTGCGCCCCTGCTGTTACGCAAGCACCCACCGGCAGCCTGTGAAGGACAAATTGTTACCAGAATTCTCAACGAACAAGGTCCTGTTACACCTGAAGTTGCTGTGCGTATTGCAGCAGTCCTGCCAGGCCCTTCTGTCGCCATGTGGTTGAGAATGCAGGCCAATTACGATGCATGGCATGCCGAACGTTCTGTCGATGCATCACGCCTCGTACGATTGCATTTACCTGCTGCAGAAACTGCCAGGACTGCAGCAGACTGAGAAAGTCCTTGCATATAAAAAGGCAACATTCTTCCAAAGCCTCTCTCTGCCACTGTAATTTGCATATTCCCATCCGTTCTCCAAAATCTTGTAAAGAACGGCTGGGGCGTATCTATCGTCATGCTCTCCGACGCTTTTACATGGATCGTACTGCACCCGTTTATTGCAGGCGCGGTACTCATCCTCTGCCTCATTGTCCTTGAGAGACTCACGCGCCGGAAGTGGCCCTGGCGCTTTAAGGCAACCGTCACCTATGTCTGCGACGGGGATTCGGTGTGGGTCAAGCGCACGATCGGAGGCCGCACGAAACTGCGGCTTCTCGGGATGGACGCACCATCTTGACATATTTCATTTAAGTTCAATACTCTAGCCGTATTCCGCCACTGCCAAAATCAACGATTCAGCATGTGCGTATTTACAACAATACTACGGCCCCAGGTCAGCCCAGAAACTGATTAAAGCCGAGGATGTAAGATTTTTTGTGTCTAGGCAATAACAGCTCGACCATAGGGCGAGAAAGAAATCACCACGGCACACCGTGTACTCTAAGAGAGCAAAAAACACCATTCTCACGCGGTAGAACACACGGTTCCGGAAGGTTTTTTCCCACTTCTTGAGCCACAAAAAGCCAATCAACCAATGTCACTGTCGTACAGTGCTTTTCTATCTCTAGTTTAGACTTTCTCCATAAGATAGTTTATAGTTTTGCCATATCATAGTTTAGAAAAAAACCAAGTGATAGTTTAGTATTTCTCCATCTCAAACTTTAGAGTTTCTCCATGGCAGGCTCTCCTAGGATCATCCCGCGTTGGGCAACGCACGAACTTCTGGCCCAATTGGAAACGCATCGTGTGGTTTCCGTGGTTGGGTGTCGCCAATCCGGCAAAACCACGATACTCCTAAAAACTCCGCTGCCCCACGTCAAGTTTCAATCTCTTGACGTGCAGGCAAACTTTTCCGCAGCCGTAGCCGATCCCAGTTATTTCGTTCGGCGCAGGTCTCCTGATATTTTGGTCATCGATGAAATTCAGAAGGTTCCCCAGTTGATCGGAGAAATCAAGTTCCAGGTCGACCGGAATCCGGAAAAAGGGCAATACATCATCTCCGGGTCGTCGGACTACCGAAAGCTTCCTCAAGCCAATGAGTCATTGGCCGGTCGTGCCGGCCTGGTTCGTGTTCGAACATTTTCCGAAGCCGAACAACGCAGCATGCAGCCTGGTTTTTTACAAGCATTGTTTGACGGGCTCCTTCCGCTCTCCCTCAAGTTTGATTGCAGCAAAGAAATGGTGCTAGAAACCGTCATCCGTGGCGGATATCCCGAAATACTGTCGATCAAGACCCAGGCAGGAAGAAGCCGATGGTACGCGTCCTATTTGCAAAACCAGGTTCTTCTGGACATGAGGGCACAATGGGATACGCGCAAAATGTCCATCTGCGAGAAGGTCATGGAATGTGCCGCCATCTTCTCCAGCCGTGAGTTAAAGAAATCCGCCTTGGCCAACCAATTTGCCATTTCCTGGCAGACGCTAGACAAATATTGGTCCGCTATTGAAGCCATGTTTCTCGTTGACATGGTGGACGGTTGGACTAAAAAAGATTACGACCGCCCTGGATCAAGCCCCAAAGGCTTTATGACGGATAGCGGCCTAATGGCTCACTACCTACACATTCTCAATCCAGCAATGATTCTAGAAAGTAGTGAAAAATCTCAAAATGAAGGTGGAAAGCTTGTTGAAACATGGGTCTACAACCAACTTATGCCGGAAGTTGACCTCAACCCAACCTGGCAGCTGAATTACTTCCGTTCTCGCAGCCATGAGATCGATTTTCTAATCACCAACGAGACAGGGCATATTGTCGGTATTGAGGTGAAGGCTAGCGAAAGCGTCAGCTCCGATGATTTCAGGCATTTGAAATGGTTCCAGGATCTCGTCGGCAAAGACAACTTCAACGGGATCATTCTCTACGCCGGCAACGAAGTGCGATCCGGTGGAAATGGACTCTTCGCCCTTCCCATGTCTGCTCTGTGGTCGAACTTCTCAAAGTGGGAGAAGCTATCGTGACTGCTCCCCGTCCGATTTGAAAACAAATCGGTCGAGTCCTTTGATTCAGGTTGCCCCGGAACTGTCAGTCTCGCCACGAAATCCTTGCTGACGCAGTCCTTGTACGGTTAGGGATGGAATCCCATGCCGTCGGAATCTCCTGAACTCGCGCTCAGTGGTCCCTTCTCGGACTTGATATTGAAGGACGACACCGGCGTTAAGCCAGGCTGCTACTCCGGCTAGAACGGCCTCACGGATCCGCTCCGGGTCGTACTTGTGCTTTTTGATGTCTGCGTACAACAGGTTCAGACAGGCTGCCGCATCGCGATCAATCCAGCGATCGTCGGCACTGTCGCCCAATCGGACGCGGCGCTCCCAAAGTTCATGTCTGACAAATTTGTCCGTCAGCAGATTGTGCCGAGTGGGCTTGAGCTTCCTTGGCGATACAACCGTTACCTGCAAACCGGCGCTTTCAGCCTTGCTTGTCAGTTGAGTGTACGGTGTGCCACGGTGATTCCTTTCGCGCCCTACGGGAGCGCTGTTGTCGCCTGGACACAAAAAAACTTGCATCCCCAGAGATGCGAAATTCATCGCACCCGAGTCCTCACGGTTTTATTACGCCTCCGGAGATCGCGCAATCTTTGCGGCAGAAGGCAATGCCGTAGGTGTACTGCTTACTGCAGCGAAGCCGATCCAAATAGGCGGTATAGCGCTTGTCTTTAATCTGCTCAAGCGCAGCATCGGCAAGGTCATACATATCTTCCGGTTTTTCACACCGTTTGATTTCGATGATGACCCCTGCGCGCTTGGATCCCACGCCGTGGTTAAAAATGATGTCGGCGAAACCGTCGTCGGCCTCAACGTTGGATCGCAGATCATTGGCACAGGAGCCGGCGCAACTGAGCAGAGCTGTCAGAAAACCGTGGTAATAGTTTTCCGCGGGTGCTTTCGCCGCGGTGTCTCGAATGGAAATATAGTTGTTCAACAAGGGAACCAGAACCTCGGCCATCTTATCGAGATCACCGGCTAAGGCCGCTTTTGCAAAGTCCTGTCCGTACGTCACAAATTCATGATTAGCATCCGAGAAACGCGTCTTGATGTTGTTGACAAAAGAGTCTCGAATCTCGGCGTTTGGGATGCGGACGCGGTAAGCATTGGGAGCGCTCAACTGCCCTTCGACGGTCAGGTATCCGCAATAGAGCAGCAAAGTCCAGAAGTCCTGGGACTTGTGCTGAACGAAGTCACCGTAAGTGAGCTTTTCATTGAGCGTCAGATCGATGGACTTGCCGTCGATAAGATCCTGCATCCGATCGGCATCGTCGCTTGCGAGAAAACCGAGGAATTCATCAATGACCTCATTGCCGCTCGTTTTGTCCCAGAAATTTTCCGGCGCATAGCCGGCAATATCACCGCTTGCGAGGGCTTTGGAGGCAAAATTGATCACATCCCACGGACAGTAAATTTCACTGCGGTAAAAGCGATAGCCGTCATACCAATAACGGACGTCCTCAAAACGGGACTCCATCCCATAGTAATTCAGCAGTGTTTCGACCTCTTTTGGTGTGAAACCAATAACATCACTCAACTCTTGGTCTTGAGAATACACCGTGTTGACGTCGAAATTATTAACACCGGTAAAGATGCTTTCTTTACTGACGTGCAAACATCCGGTTAGTACTGATTTCTTAAGATAAGGAGCGGCATCAAATTTAAGGTTGGGTTGAGGCTTGAGTGCTTTGCCCAACAATTGTCGGATGAACTCCAACATTTGATCGTAATGGTCCTTGTGCGAGGACTTCGCAAGCGGAACGTCGTACTCGTCAATCAACAAAACAACCTGGCGGCCGAAATGCTTGGACAGGAATTGCACCATGTCCGCTAAAAAAGACTGCGCCTCGGTTTGGTGCACAATGTCTTTCAAGTAATCGAAAGAGCGATACCGATTAAAGGCTGCTTTCTCCTCTGGAAGGAGATTAGGACTGTCCGACAAAAATGAGCAACTTTGGGCCAGATTGCTGGCGGTCTTGGCAAATTCAATGTAAGCGCGTTCAAAGGTACCGCCGAACGTGTCCTTAAACGATAGAAAAAGGACAGGGTACTGGCCCATGAAATCGTGGCAGAAGTCGGAATGCTTCAGGATGTTCAGACCGGCAAACAGTTTTTCGTGTTGGGCTGTGGCCCCCGGCTGATCAAAATCAATCTGCAGAAAGCTCTTGAGCGTGTCCATGAAAAGCGTCTTGCCGAAACGGCGCGGCCGAGTGATCAGCAACACGCGGCTTTCCGACTCCATCAGCGTCTTGATGAAATCCGTCTTATCAACGTAATAACAATTGTTCCGGATCATGTCCGGAAAATTTTCATTGCCGACGGCCAATTTCTTCAGCATGGCGGAAGTCTCTTTGAAAAGAACAGCACTTAAATTTTAACGGTACTTCCGTTATCAATGGAAGGACTCGACGGGCAAGCTAAACAACCCGCGCTTGAAAACGCGGGTTGTTTAGAAAGGGGTATAACTTCTCTCGGGTAATGTCGACGGATGGGCATGGGGGGATGGCATCGCGCATTTGCGTGTGGTGACGGTTTTAAATGCGCGGCGTCCCTGGTTGACTGTGCTACTGCCGCAAGGCGAAGAGCGATTCGAACCTGTCGTGCCGTTCGGTTGGAAATTGTTGACAAAAAATCCGAAATTGATTTGTGCGGGAGTTGATGTTTTTTAATTTTTGTACTGCCGGATCTTAGTCATCTTGTTAAAATGCCAACGTTAGTGGGATAAGCTCCCGATCTTTGTGTTTGGTGGAGATGCCGGGATTCGAACCACTGACAACCTTTATCAGGGACTAGCGCCGCCGCCTTCAACGCACAGGCGCCGGACGACACAAGATGTACGCAAACAATACGACGCTCAATTCCGGCCAGTTCAGCCGCCGAAGGTCTTGGTTTGTCGAGAAGACTGAAGCTCGTCTCGCCGAAGGAGCGTATGACTTCGCCATCGTTTCAATAGACGTTTGCGATTTCAAAGTCGTCAATTTGATTTTCGGGCACGATGCCGGCGACCGAATGCTCGGTTGCATCTACAACGCCATTCTGGCTTGCCTCGGTGATGATGAAGTCGTCGTGCGCGATACGGCCGACGTTTTCTACGCGCTCTTTCATTCAAACGACAAGCAGGAGATTCTCGATCGTCTTGCCAAGATTCGCCGCAACCTCGATGCACTCGTGCTGGTCGACAAGGCATATGCGCCGTATTTGGAAGCGCGCTTCGGCGTTTATCTGCC
>OMCQ01001223.1_pt1 | contig 10305 bp, 10 predicted proteins | sample 1673761 | NCBI WGS metagenome assembly OMCQ01 (sample SAMEA103958126, study PRJEB25191) | human gut metagenome | reverse complement strand
CCACGATATGGTGGTCATACGCATATTTTCCCACACAGCGGATGCCGTTGCCGCACATCGCGCCCTTCGAGCCGTCGGCGTTGTACATTTCCATCGAAAAATCTGCTGTTTTGGATGCCCCGATCAGAATCAGCCCGTCCGCGCCGATGCCGAAATGGCGGTCACTTACCGCTTTTGCCAGCCGTCCCGGACTCTCCACCCGCTCCTCCATGGCATTTACATAGATATAATCATTTCCGCAGCCCTGCATTTTTGTAAAACGCATACACAGCCTCCTCCCAGACTTCTGCCCTTTCCAGTTCCTTACTAAATATGTATTCCGTACCGCGCTTTTGAAAAACCATTTTTCTCAAATCCGCTTCAGACATTGGAAAACGAAGCGGAATGTGATAGAATAGGGGGAACTGATATCGTTACTTACATGAAGTAACTTTCAAATATTTTTAACCATTTATTATGAGGAGGTTTTGATGAAAAAATACCGTTTACGTAAACGGTGAAAGAAGTTCCGATATCTGTAACTTCAAAATAAAATTTATCTGGTAGTATAACCATGGTTATATTTGATAGTAATTGTATAGAGGAGCTTGTAATGCCGTTCTTTTTACTGATATACATCCTCGGAGTTTAGGTTTAGGGATTAAAATGTCTACTGTATTACGAAGCATACCAAGATGTCTGACTGGCTGTGTAATATGGATTCTACATGAACGAAGATCAAGGATATTATTCCATAATACGTATATTAAAACAGATCTCGTAATTGGGGCATTATTAGATTACAAATCTGTGATGTAATTAAATCAACGTCCTCACCTTTCGTTCTTAATTTTACTAACCCCTTATAAAAAACAAAAAAAGGAAGCATTTAACTAATTGATTCTTTAACATTTCATTTTTTATTGTTATTTTTAAGGCAGATAATCTAATTAAGAACTCATGGGAACATTAGGATGTATCAACGACATGCTGCAACGCGATAAAGAAAATCGAGAGTTGCGCAAACGGAATCGGGAGAGGCTAACAGACACCTACCACCGGTTATTGGATACAGGAAAAGAGACTGACCTCTCTCAGATGACGGTGGAAAAAATAGAAGATATCCGCCAGAAAACTTTGGAAAAAGAAGAGCTGGATAAGGTTGCCTATTTTAAGACAATGCTTTATTTAGCTTTAGGAATGGTATTGATTCTTCTCTTGGTATGGTTGCTTGTGGGGTGTAGCGGTAAACCGTCCAGCAACAATCAGCCTGCGGTAAAGAGTGATTCAGCTTCGATTACACAAGGCGCTCAAACAATCTCCGTTCATACCCAAGACACGATCTGCCATCTTCCTGTAGCTACTCAGAGTGTAAAGGATTCTGTGTTTACAGAGCAAGAACTGCAAAAGATACAGAATGAACTGCGAAAACGATATGCGCGTTCAGAAATAGAGGGCACTCGATTAGACGGCAATATATCTGAATCGGGCATAAAAGGTAATCATCTTGTTGTAAATTTATGTCTAAACTCTCCGGAAGCCAGAGCCGTTTTCCGTAAGAAGGTCATGGACTCACCCGCTATCCGTTTTGAAGGACCCATAGAACCAACACCCAACAATCAACGATACACTTCCGACACTTTGGGCATCCATTTATATCCTGAATTCTCTGCATACCCATACACGGCTCATACCGCCACTTTTGTTTTATTCAACCAGAGCGAGCACGAGATAGGGTGTGGAGACCCATACCGGATTACTTATGAAAACCAGCATGGAGTCTGGCGAACTCTTCCCATAAATACAAACTTCCACTGCGTTGGCTATATCATCAAACCTGGAAAACAATTTCTGTTTAAAACTCACTTAAACCCGAATGTCCTGCCCAACCGACCGGGCAGATACAGGTTCTTCTATGAGGTGGAATTAACCGATAAAAAACAGAAAATTATGCTCATGACCGAATTCCGGCTGGCAGACATCAAAGAAGCTGTTCGCGATTCTTCCGATGTAATCAGCGTGAAATATAGATGACTATAATAATAACAGCAGATGCCAAGCATCTTACGAATATTGTATGTTTTCGAAATACCTTTGTTTTCACAAATTGTTTTTGCCTATGAGAAGCGGTATTGTATTTTTGATATCCTTTTGCCTTCTTTCAACCACTTGCATTCAGCAACGACAGAAGTTGGAAACGAAAGAATGTTCTACCACCCAAGCCGACACCTCGTTTATTGTAGTGGACTCCACCTTATTACTATATTTAAAAAAGAATACTTCCGATAAAGAAATTTATGCCGTATTGGAAGAACGACCTGAATATCCGGGTGGCATGAAGGAAGCTATAAAATATATACAGACCCACATTCAGTATCCTCCTGCTGCCATATACAAGAAAATACAAGGGAGAGTTTGGATAGAGAGTGTCATTGACCGCAACGGAAAAGTTGTACAGCCTAAAGTAGCATACAGCGTCCATCCCCTGTTAGACCAAGAAGCACTCCGCATTGTAAGAATGATGCCAGACTGGAAGCCGGGGAAACTGAACGGAGAGACCGTGAAAGTAAAATACGTTTTTCCTGTAACCTTCCGTCTTGAAGATCATATGGTCCTTGTTGATGAGGGTCCCAAGCGTAATCCGAATGATACGGGAGCTGTAGAAATTGAGTATATTCCTCCCGTAAATTTCGATTCAGTTATCAAGAAATCACCCTCAGTGAAATGGGGATTATTAGTGGATGATACAGAAGGAGTGGTCAAGATTCATTTGGACGATTGGACGCATAAAGAAATCAAGAGCAAAAGTAAAGACGTTAGAATCATTTCAAGCTCCTTGTCAAACGATAAGGTCTATGTATCCATTTTCAGTACAAGCCATTATCTTACGTATAAAGGTGAATACATTTTTTATCGGGAGGATAAGCAAAAAAGATTACATGAAATATACTGTAAAAACATAGACAAAGAGTCTGTGGCCCTTCAGGTGGAAAGAGGGAAGGAAGCCGAAATCGGGATTGATTTACCGAAGAATGCTCAGCCGGGTGATTACCTCTTGAAAATTAGAGTTTATGATGAAAACGAAACTTGCTTTTACAACATATATCAATGGTTTGAAGCCTACACTTCACAGCAGGTTTCAACCAGAGAAAGACCTATTCCTGTAGGACCTGCCAATTGCAAGAAGGTTTTCCCTGACGAAGAAGGTGTGTTTGATGTCGTGCAGCATATGCCCGAGTTTCCGGGTGGTATGCTCCAATTGATGGAATTTATCAGACAAAACATACAATACCCTCAGGCTGCCAAGCAAAACAAACTGGAAGGCACAGTTATCATGCAGGTGGTTATTGACAAAGATGGAACGGTGACCCAGCCTCGAATTCTTTGCAGTGTCAACCCCGTTTTAAGTGCGGATGCTGCATTATGTGAAGAGGCACTTCGCATTGTTTCGATTATGCCCAAGTGGAAACCGGGTCATCAACATGGAGTGAACCTCAAAGTGAAGTATACATTCCCTATCAAATTTGAAATACCGGTTAATTAACTGTCTGAAGAAGGTAATTGTAAACAGATTTAAATATAAACAAAAATATAAAGAATTCTGATATTGAATTTAAAAAAACTGTCATCATGAAAAACTTTTTACTATTTGCTACCGGAATAAGTTTCTGTATCTTTATCAGTTGCCAACAGACTTCATCCCACAAACCTTTTGTAGAATTATCTTCATTGGAACTTTCGGAAGAAGAGATGCCTATGGTATCCATCAGTAATGACTTTGCTTGCAATTTTTTTCAGAAGATGAATGAACAGGAGAAAGGACAAAGTTTTTTCATTTCTCCTCTGAGTGCCCAATTCAATTTAGGGATGCTTGCCAATGGTGCTGCAGGAAAAACATTAGAAGAAATAGCTTCGGTACTTTCCGTTTCTAAGAGTAAGCCTTCATTGGCCAATAACTACTTTTTAAAACTGATAAGCAATCTGCCTCGATTGGATTCTACGACTGTCTTTCAGTCAGCCAATTCCATCTGGATTCATGACAAATCACCTGTGAAGGATTCCTTTCAACAAATAAACCAGCAGTATTTTCTTGCAGAAATACAGAACCTGGATTTTTCTGAACCGAAATCAACAGGCATTATCAACCGATGGGCAAAGGAACAAACGCAAGGGCGTATTCCTCACATCTTGGATCAAGCACAAGGTAACTGTATTCTCATCAATACGTTGTTCTTCAAAGGTGGATGGATTTTCCCTTTTGATCCGGCTGAAACCCAGCAGGAAAACTTTTATCCTGTGGGTGGAAAAAAGCATCCGGTCAGCATGATGCACCTGTCTGATCAATGGTTTGCTTTTCATAAAGCGGAATTGTTTGAAATGGCTACCCTCCCTTACGGAAACGATTCGTATGCCATGACAGTAATTCTTCCCAAGAAAGGTGTATCCATTGACTCCTGCATAGCCACATTTAGTGAAGCCAATTGGAAAGCATGGCTGTCCGCATCAGATAGTATAAGTTGTATGCTGGACCTCAAACTACCTTCTATCAAGTTGGATTACAAATCCGACATCATTCCTACCTTCCAAAAAATGGGCATCCATGATGCTTTTAATGAAAATTGTGCAGATTTTTCACGTATGACAGATATACCTGCCCACATTTCTGAAATCGAACAATTTACCCGATTGGAAGTAACGGAAACAGGCACAGTTGCAGCAGCAGCGACTATTACAAATGTTGTTTTTGAATCAGAAATAGTGCCAGAGATTACACCTTATCCATTCCATGTCAATCGTCCATTCTTATTAGTTATCCATGAAAATAAAACAGGTTTAATTTTGTTTATGGGAAAGATGATGGATATTCTGTAATCTGAAATACTGAGCATTGCAAGGGAGAAAAAATAACTTTAGCAAGCAGAAAGCTTATCTATAGCATCCGTATTGTATAATCCTCAACATTAGAACGTGACATGAAGATACCTACATTTTTCAAAAGTCTGATGACAGCTATCATTTTCCTTCTTATTCCTTGGGAAGGAAAGGCTACCGGACTGTCCGGTGATTTCATCTATCTGCAGGGAGAAGAATGGGAATTGTTGTCCAAGCCCATCAATAGGGATTCTGTTCTGTTTCATCGGTTGATGGAATTTTTGCCGGACAACCATTGCATTACTACCGCCAATTGGGAAGGCTATACCGCCTATTGGGAAGTGCAGCAATCTCATCTGTATCTGCATCATTTGGAAGTCTGCGTCTATGATAAACAGAAAAAAGAAGAGTATTCCCTCACTTATCAGCCAGACCAGTTGAAAGAAGTGTTTCAGCCTTACTACCAAGACGAAAAAATTGGTGCCCGCTGGTTTAGTGGGAAACTGCGTGCCGGGAAAGGTGAACTGGTGCGTTACGTACACAGCGGCTTCGACCGCAATCTAGAAACAGAGCAAGTGATGATGCTTCAACACGGTCGTATAAAAAGTTGCCTGACTTACCATAATACCCTACGGGCTGGCATGAAAATGCAGCATGCTCAGGATGAAATCATCCGACGTTTCCCCTGGCATCGCTTTCCGGAATACAAAGGTCAACGTATAACCTTTTTTGTTGAGAATGTACAATGCAGTTCGGACGGCCATCTGGTGGATGTGGATGTAAGAACTATATTCGTTCGTCCCCAACGGGAAAACATCGAAGACGGAAATCATCCTTTAGCAAAGGCATTTGAAGAAGTACTGAAGAGCATTTATCCTTGGGAGGTGTTGTTTATCAACGGAAAGTACACGATTGAATTTAAGGATTTTGTACTTTCCATTTGGGAAGATAAGCTAAAGCCTTCTCAAACAAACGATACTACGAAATACACCCTTGTAGGCAAGGTTTATGGCGAAGAAGTGCGGCAGATTCCTCCTTACGATGTGGTCAAATTCCCAGCAGGCGGTGCCTATCTGACTTTGGCTGGAAAGCCTTTTCAGGGTTGGCTGACCGATTCTACGGGAACATTCAGCATAGAGCATTTGAAAAAAGGTGAATACCGTTTGAAAGTACAGTTTATAGGCTTGACATCCTGTGATACCCTTATCCATGTGCCCATGAAGGATGATACTTTGCAGCTCAGGCTTTCTTTGCCTTATGATTATATTGAAAAATACGATTGTTCACCGGCTCTGTCTCGCGAATACATTGAGCAGGGGAAACCCAATCTGAGGCTCATCATTCCTATTGGAAAAGAAGAGATTATAAGGAAGTATCCTTTCTGGAAAAAATATGGGGTTACGTATTTCAGTTATGCCCCCTTGAAGAAAGATGGTAAGCTGGATTGTTATTTGGGCACTCCCAACCATCTGCTGACTGCTTACAACGAAGAAGTTTTCCGGTATTTGGATAAAAAGTTCGGCCAGAAATGGCGTAAGGAAGTACCTCCCGGCATCTTCGGATTGGACCAGTCTCTGAACGAACTGCATGATTATAACTGGCTCATCAAAACACTGAGCAGAGAGTGTAAATATCCCGTTGCCCAACAAAAAAGGAACAAGGGTTGTGTTTTACAGGTGGAATATACTGTGACCCCGGAAGGCTATATCAGCCATGCTACGGTACTCAACCAAGTACCCCGTGCATTCCGAAAGTCAGTGATGCAAGTTTTTCAATCGCTACGGAATGTACCCACAGTCTTACGTCCCGGGAAAAGCACTCTCAGCATCCAATTCTGGCTGGATAACATGGCGAAAGGCCCTCACGCAGATATTTTGATAATCGGCTACAGTTCTTGTGATACCCCTGTTTTGATGCGATATGATGCCGTGCTGACTGCCCATACTACTGAACCTCATCTGGAAGTGGGGGTACCGGTATGTTATCTGAATGAACGAGGCGATACCATTGTGCCTTACGGGAAATATCGGTATTGTCAGACGGATACTATCACGGAAATAGGCTTTGTGTATGAGAACAAACCGAAGAAATCCCGTATTGTTTGTATCAATGATGCAGGCAAAGAACTATTTTACGTTTTTAAATGCGATAACGGGCCGGATTATCTGAAAGAAGGACTATTCCGGATGATGGATGAACAAGGACGGATAGGCTTTGCCGATTCATCAGGCAATGTGGTTATCCACCCCCAATTTCTGTATGCCACTCCGTTTGCGAACGGTCATACCTATGTAACCGAACATGGAGGGGAGAGCAACGAGAGGGAACATACATCCTGGCAGTCGGACGAATGGAAAATCATTAACCGGAACGGCAACAAATTGCTGGAATACACCGTCATCCAGGAAGACAAAGCCGTCAAAGAATTGCTTATCCGATATTCCCATCCATCTGGAAGCATCCGGAGTCTTACCTATACCTATCCGGAAGATATTGTTCTCGCGGACAATTTTCACGCAGAGGTGACACTTAAAGACCTGAACTTTGACGGACAGGATGACATTGCCATACCGTTAGGCAACTATGGAAATCAACGCATTCAATATGAAGACGGTTATTTGTGGGATAAGACACAAAAGACCTATGTCCCCGTCAAGCAGCTGAAGGAAATTGCCAATCTACGGATTGACAAAGAAGAGCGGTGTCTGTTCTCCTTTTCTCGCGAATCGGCAGCCAGCTACCATTATGAGCGATATGAATATGTGGACGCTGAGCTTGTCAAGACCGCCGAACTCATCCAGACTTACCGTCAGGCAGGAGGAAAGCCTCTCTTCACCGAGAAGCACTATCAGAAAGGAAAAGGAATGAGGGTAGCTCATTCATCGGTTCCTATCCACGAAATTTCTCATTATTGGTTGAAGATTGTGCAAAAATGAACTTTGGGCAGCATCAACTAAGGGAATGTTTTGTATTTTTGCTCAATAAAACCTTTATTCATCCTATTTTAAAGAGGAGGACGGATTATGAAAGTTACGGTTGTCGGCATGTTATGCTGTTTGCTGTCTCTTGCTTGTACGGATAAGCAGAAGACATTTTTGCCGGAAGCGGTTCCGGCCTCGGCTATTGCCGTTATCGGAGGTTCAGAGCAGGATACGACTGCATTGACGGTAGAGGGGAATAAAGCCATTGCCCCACAGATACAAGACAGGGATACGGTTGTTTATAAGATGCCCTCGTATTATCTGTGGTATAGAAAAGATTTGCCGAAATCTTATCGTAAGCAGGAACATCAGTTTTGGACAGAGCGTAAGGTGTATTGGCAAGATGTGAAGGTCATCAATGTCTTTCTGGCCAATTACACGGATGTACCTCTTGAATTTAACGGAGATTGGGAGCTTCAGCAATGGAATGGTCAAGATTGGGAACAGCCGCAATTGAAGCATTTGCCCGATACAGCAGAGACAGAGTGGATAAACGATGAACAAGCCCATTGCTTGTATTGCTTTCGCATTCCCGTTGGTGATTTTTATTATTTGCCGAAGGGACGTTATCGGATAAATAAACTGGTTGCTCCCCATAATCAGCACGTCGTTTGTCTGTCTGCCCCATTTGAAATTCCCTAAAGTCGGTTCGTAAAAAGATAACAGATTGAACTAAATTCAAGTATTTGCGTATGAAAAAGTATGGACTAATTTTCATCATGAGCCTACTGGTTTGTGTTACGATGAAAGCGCAGGAGTGTGAGCGGTATATCGAAGTGACCGGAACGTCTGAAATGGAGGTTGTGCCGGATGAGATTCATTATCTCATTGAAATACAGGAGTATTTTGAGGAAGAATTTGATGGCGTATCGAAGTCTGAGCAATACAAGACGAAGGTACCTATTACCCGAATTGAGCAGGAATTGATGCAGGCCATCCATGATGCCGGAATCCCCGACTCAGCTGTACGCGTTCAAGAATATGGCAACAATTGGCGACATCAAGGGCATGACTTTTTGATCTCGAAACAGTTGGACATCACCCTGCAGGACTTCAAGCAGATTGACCGGATTGTCCAAAAGCTTAACACCCGGGGCATTCACTCGATGCGTATCGGCAAGTTGGATAACAAGGATATACTGACTTACCACCAAAAGGCCAAGATTGAAGCCCTGAAAGCTGCCCAACGCAAAGCAGCTTATCTGGTGGAAGCTTTGGATAAGAAATTAGGACCGGTAATGCATATCGTTGAGAATGAAACCGATAACAGCATCCCTTTTACGCAAAGCAATGTATTGTCTTCCTATGCTGTTTCATTTAACAACTTCCGTATAATTAAAAAGAATTACTCCATGCGTGTACGATTTGAGATTGCAGACTGATAAAAGCATTGCTTTCGGAAATAAACAGTGGAATCAACTGTTTCTGTTAAGATTATCTAACAAGTATAGATACTACCAATAAAAAACAAATGAAATATTCTAAAAAAGGAAAGCATAATGTCACATAAACTATTATCTTCTTTGAATTAACGTAAATTTTAAAGGGAAATTCAGAATATAATTTCCAATGTTCTACTATATTAATTTTCATAAATGAACAAGCCAACCTATTCTACTTATAGCAATAAGTTGGCTCGTTTTATCAATTTAACATAAATAAAGCCAGGGAATTATCGTTATTAGTAATAATATCAATAATAAAACATACAACGTTATTCGTAATATATATTTTTGACATTTCTTTTTAAAGAAAGCCGATACCATGTTTATGTGTAGCAAAACATGAATAGTAACCAAAGAAACCAATACAATCCCTGCCCACAAATGAATATTACCCCAATCATGCCTTCCCAAGCCCAACAAGTGTGCACACCATGGAGTAGCGTCTTGAAACCTTACAGCGTGACGGGAAGGAATGACTACTTTCAATATAAAACCACTTATACTTACCAATACCATTGTTATCAACATAACAATGTCCATGATAATATTAAATGATATCCTGTTCTTTCCAAACATCATTCTTTATGATTGTGCCCATGGCATTCATGATGACGCTCATGAGATGAGCAACCCACTCCCGAATCGGTAAGTTCCCCGTTTAAATAGTCAGTAGCAACATCTAGAATATTACCTGAGCAACCTCTTATAACCTTGATATGATGGGTTGCAAGCACATTCAAAGCACCTTGTCCCATATTTCCTGCTAACATAACACTGACTCCCATATTTTCCAATTCTCCTGCGATATTGGATTTACATCCGCATCCTTGTGGAGAAGGAATAGTCTCACTACTCAAAATTTGGTTGTCTTGCCCTACTGTCAAGATTGTGTAATACTCACAGTGACCGAAATGGTTATCAACCACATTTTCTTTAGTCGGAATCGCAATTTTCATCATAATCTCATTCTTATTAATGTTAATATTACTAATACTTATGTTGTTGGAGTGGCAGATGGGACATTCCAT
>OMCQ01001218.1_pt1 | contig 10343 bp, 8 predicted proteins | sample 1673761 | NCBI WGS metagenome assembly OMCQ01 (sample SAMEA103958126, study PRJEB25191) | human gut metagenome | reverse complement strand
TCACGTTGATCGCAGGAACGAGCAGTTCGCCCGCCTCCTGCATCTGATAAAGGCGATGCACGCCGGTCGTCGTTTCTTCGCTCACACCCCGCCACTCGGCTACCGTTCGGTGCCATTTGCCGTTATCTTCGGCCAGAATCTTCTTCAGCGTATCGAGAATGACCTCCTCCTCGTAAGACGACGGTTCGTAATCCAGCGTCGAAGCGTCGTTTTCGGCCTTATACCCTTTGTGGATCAACAACGTGGCATCGCCGCCGTCATCGACGATCAACTGAGGGCCCTTCCCGCCGGGGAACGACATGGCCATCGCCGTACACCACCAGTACTCGGGCAGCGTTTCGCCCTTCCACGCAAATACGGGAACCCCCGCTTCGGCGATGGCCGCCGCCGCATGGTCCTGCGTCGAAAAAATATTGCACGAGCACCAGCGCACGTCGGCGCCCAACTCGACCAGCGTTTCGATCAACACGGCAGTCTGAATCGTCATATGCAGCGACCCCATGATACGCACGCCCTTCAACGGTTTCTGCGGGCCGTACTTGCGGCGTATGGCCATCAGTCCGGGCATCTCGTGCTCCGAAATCTCAATCTCTTTCCGGCCCCATTCGGCCAATGACATATCGGCCACTTTGTAAGGCAGGGATAAATCCAAAAACATACTTTTTATCATTTAATCAATTATACATAATCTCTTGCCGAATCGTTGGCTCTCGTCGGCCGCATTGCGACACCGACTCCCGCCGAAGGGAATCGAAGCCACGAAGCGGTAAACACGGCCTCCGGCCGAAAAACGGTATAAACCGCCGCACGGTCATCGCCGCCGATTCTCCGAACTCAAAATACAGCTGCGATCCCGTTCGATCTGGCGCTGCAACTCCTCCAGCGAATCGAACTTGCGCTCATCGCGGATCTTACGCCGCAGCTCGACCCGGAGTCTCCGACCGTAGAGATCGCCCGAAAAGTCGAAAATATGGGTTTCGAGATGTCGGGGACCTCCGCCCACCGAGGGGTTGCTCCCCAGATTCGACATGGCCTTATACTCCACGCCGTCGATCTCCACACAAGACTCATACACTCCGCTTTCGATCGTATCCGCATCCGCAACCTCCATATTGGCGGTCGGAAATCCCAACTCACGGCCCAGTTGCCGTCCGTGCATCACCTCTCCTTCGATCCAGACAGACATAGCCTCAAATCTTTTCGGTCAGCTTGCGCACCAGGGAAATCTGGGAGAAAAACTCCTTGGCGAAAACCCGCAGCACGGTATAAAGCGGTATGGCCAGCAGCATGCCGATCACCCCGGCCAACGACCCGGCGATCAGGATCACGAGAAATATCTCGAGCGGCTGCGCCTTGACCCGCTCGGAGTAGAGCGTCGGTTGCAGCACGAAATCATCCAGCCCCTTCAAAATCAACAGCGATCCTGCGATGACCAGCATCGTATGGCCGATCGACATCCCTTCGATCGGGGTGATGATACCCATGCAGACCGAAACCGCGCCGCCGATGGTCGGACCGGCGTATGGCACGACGTTCATAACCCCCATGATAAGACCGATGAAAAAGGCATCCTGCGCCCTCATGCCGAAAGCCATCATCACCAGCGATACGGCCAGCATCAACAGGAAGCTCTCGGCCAAAATTCCCCGGAAGTAGCGAGACAGAAGCACTGTAATCGAATTGAGGGCATGCGTCACGTTCTGTTGGTATCGATCCGGGAAAAGTGCCGTTACCATCGCATAGAAAAGTCCGTCGTCCCGCAGGAAAAAGAACGTGATGAACGAAATCGAAAAAAAGGCGATTACGCTCGAAACGGCCAGACTCACCACCGATGAAAACGCCGTATTGATCGTGTCGAAATTAATCAGCGACTGCAGGAAAGAAATCAGCGTGTCCTTAAACGACACCTGGGTTTCGGGCAACGAGAAGAAGTGAGTGAGATAATCCTGAATACGCTGCAGCGGCTCCTCGACAGAAGTCAGCACCGTCGAAAAATCGAGGTGCGCCAACTGGTAGAGCTTGTTGGTCACCAGCGGCACGAAAAGCCCGCACATCACCGCGAAAACGATCCAGATCACCAGCAGCGTAACGAGCGCTCCGCACCAGCGCGGCACATGCCATCGCCCGATCCGGCCTCGGGATATCCGGGCTACCAGCGGGCGCCCCATGATGGCCAGCACCGCCGAAACCAGAATGTAGATCACGATGGAGCTGAAGTACCACATCAAAAAGAGGACGACGGCCGTAATGACCGCCCCCACCGTAAAACGAAGCAATGTTTGAGGTGTAATACTCATACGTACCGCAACGCGAAAACCGCCGCCAATAAGTTACTTCAACCGGGCGATGGGAGTTTGCGATCCCACGACAGGATCCCCGATCTCCACGAGCAATTCGGTATCCTTCGGCAGAAGGATGTCGATGCGGGAGCCGAACTTGATGAACCCGCAAACCGAATTTTGCTCCACCTTCGAGCCGACTTTCATATAGGAAACGATACGACGGGCGATCAGACCCGCAATCTGACGGAAGAGCACCTCCTTGCCGTCGGGGGTTCGCACGACGGTTGTCGTCCGCTCGTTCTCGGTCGAGGACTTGGGATGCCACGCCACCAGGAAACGCCCCGGATGATACTTGAAATACTCCACGGTACCTCCGACCGGCACCCAGTTCATGTGAACGTTGGTAATCGACATGAAGATCGAAATCTGCAGCATCTCCCGATCGAGGTATTCGCTCTCGTGTACCATTTCGGTCACTACGACCCGGCCGTCGCACGGAGCGAAGACCAACTCCGCATCATGGATCTTCACACGCCGCGGCTCCCGGAAAAATGCCACGATAAAGAACCAAAACAGCACAAGCAGAATGGATCCGAACCAGAGCAGTCCCGCTTCGGCATGGCGCGACATCAGATAGTACATCAGCGCCCAAAGCAGGAAACAAACGACTCCTGTCAGCCCGATAATCTTGTAGCCTTCCTTGTTTATTTTCATATTCGGATAGTAAGTTTTCTTATGAAATATGCAGCAATACCAGATAAGCGACCACGAACGGCAACGAGAAAATGAGCGCATCGAAACGGTCGAGCCAACCGCCGTGCCCCGGCAGAATATTGCCCGAATCCTTCACGCCGGCCGCACGCTTGAACATCGACTCGATCAAATCGCCCAACACACCGCTCACGGCAGCGATCGCAGCTAAACAGCACCACAGCCAATAGCTACCGTCGAGCCACCATGCGGCAAGGCAGCCCATGGCGATCGCACCGACGATGCCGCCGAAGAACCCCTCCCACGACTTGTTGGGCGAAATCCGCTCGTAAAGATGATGTCGGCCGACGCTGACCCCCACCAGGTAGGCGAATACGTCGTTGGCCCAAATAATGAAGATGTAGGCCAAAATCACCCAGGGATTCCAGCCACCCTCCCCCGTCAGCAGAGGCAGATAGGCCATCATCGACAAAGGCACGGCCACATAAAAGACGCCTCCGAGCGTCGCCCCCACATCGGCGGCGGGGCGGGCACGCTTGAGGAACAGTTCACAGACGAACATCAGTGGTATGAGCAAAATAAAAACCGGCAACAACCACAAGAGGACGGAAAGCGCTCTCGGCAACAACGCCACCTGCTCCGCAGAAACCGCCAGCAGGAAACTCGCCACGAAAAGAGCCGTACCCGTAACCAGTCCGAGCCATTTGAGAGGGTAAATATCCTCCCGGCGGGCCATCCGGTAAAACTCCCACATACCGCCGACGAGAATCGCCAGCAACAGCACTCCGAAACTCCACTGCGACCAAAGCACCGCTCCGACTACCACGACAGTCAGGACGGCACCGCTCAAGGTTCGCACCAGAAGATTCCTCATTTTATCAGACATAATTCAACCTTTTTCGGGTAAACCTCGTTAAACTTCAGGCGTTTCCGCCGACGATTTTCCGTCCGACACAGCGGAAGCGGCGGTTCCGGAAATCTTTTCTTCGTCCTTTCGGGACTCGGCCGGCGCAACCTCTTTTTTCCCGGCTGCCTCTTCCGCATCGCCAGATGCAGCTTTCCGCTCCGCCAAAGCCTTCTGCTCGGCCTCTTTCCGTTCCCGCAGAATATCCTTTTTCCGTTTACCGAAGATACGCTCCACATCCTCCGTAAAGACCACTTCGCGCTCCAACAGCAGTTCGGCCAGCTCCTTCAAACCGTCGGCATGGCTGCGGAGTACCTCCGCCGCCATCGCATAGGCTTCGGCAATGGTATTTTTAGCCTCGGCGTCGATCTGCTGGGCCGTCAGTTCGGAATAGGGCTTGGTCAGCGCCATGTCGCTCTGGCCCGTAGAGTCGTAATAGCTGATCGTCCCGACCTTCTCGCTCATACCGTAATAAGCCACCATGGCATACGCCATCTTGGTCGCCCGCTCCAGATCGTTGAGCGCTCCGGTCGAAACCTCGCCGAAATTGATCTGCTCGGACACCCGGCCGCCGAGCATCGCAGCCAGCTCGTCCATCATCTGCTCGCGCGTGGTGATCTGCCGTTCTTCGGGCAGGTACCAGGCCGCGCCCAACGACTTGCCACGCGGAATGATAGTCACCTTGATCAGCGGACTGGCATTCTCCAAAATCCAGCTTACCGTAGCGTGTCCGGCCTCGTGATAGGCAATCACCCGCTTCTCTTCGTCGGAAATGATCTTGTTCTTACGCTCCAGACCGCCGATAATGCGGTCGATCGCCGCCAGGAAATCCTCGCGCGACACATATTTCTTATTGTGACGGGCCGCGATCAACGCCGCCTCGTTGCAGACATTGGCGATGTCGGCACCCGAAAAGCCGGGCGTCTGCTTGGCCAGGAAAGTACGGTCCAGCTCCGGATCGAGCTTCAACGGACGCAGATGCACGTCGAAAATCTCCTCGCGCTCCTTCACGTCGGGCAATCCCACCTCGATCTGCCGGTCGAAACGTCCGGCACGCATCAGCGCCTTGTCCAGAATATCGACCCGGTTGGTCGCCGCCAGGACGATCACGCCCGTATTGGTCTGGAAACCGTCCATCTCGGTCAGCAACTGGTTGAGTGTATTCTCCCGCTCGTCATTGCCCGAGAACCCGGCGTTCTTGCCGCGGGCCCGGCCGATGGCGTCGATTTCGTCGATGAAAAGAATACAAGGAGCTTTTTGCTTGGCCTGCTCGAAAAGGTCGCGCACGCGCGAAGCGCCCACGCCCACGAACATCTCCACGAAATCCGAGCCGGAAATCGACAGGAACGGCACATTGGCCTCTCCCGCCACCGCCTTCGCCAACAGGGTTTTACCCGTTCCCGGAGGGCCTACCAGCAACGCGCCCTTGGGAATTTTCGCACCGATGGATTTGTATTTGTCGGGTTTCTTGAGGAAATCGACGATCTCCATGATCTCGACCTTTGCCTCCTCCAGTCCGGCAACGTCCTTGAAAGTCACCTTTTTCGAGTTCTCCTTGTCGAACACCTGCGCCCGGGCCTTCCCCACGTTCATAATACCGCCAGCACCGCCTCCGGCACCCCGCGACATGCGGCTCATCAGGAAGAACCAGCCGCCGATAATAATGATCCAGGGAAGCATCTGAAGCAGAATCGATGTCCAGGAATTCTCCCGGTTCTCGTACACCAGCACCACCTTGTTACCCGACTCGGCCGTCACCTTATCCAAATCCTGACGGAACGTATCCACCGACCCGATATTGAAAGTAAGCTGAGCCCCCGTTTCGGGCATATTACGGAAACGCGGGTCCGCAGCATCCTTACGGTACCGGTCCGCAGCATCCTTCTTAAGGTAGATTTCCGCCAGGTCACGATTGACGACCTGGATTTTTTCGACGTCGCCCTGCTCGATCATCTGCGCCACGGTATTCCAGTCGCTCTTGACCGGGACTCCGTTGCCGGGTCCGAACATCCAGTAGCCGACAATAAAAATAATGATGACGCCGTATATCCACATCCACGAAGGACGCGGCATATTCATTTTGTTGTTTATTTTCTGTTGTGCCATAAAATATTATTCGTCATACTCATAACGGGTCGCCGGGGCATCGGCCCACAGCTCCTCCAATTTGTAAAATTCACGCAATTCTGTCTGAAAAATATGCACCACCACATCCACGTAGTCCATAGCGATCCACAGCGCATTTTGCTGTCCTTCCACGCGCCAGACCTTCTCGCCGAGGGTTTCCAATACCTGCTCCTCGATACCCGCCGCGATCGCAGCGACCTGCGTGGTGGAGTCGGCGTTGCAAACGATGAAGCAGGAGCAGATCGCCCCGTCGATTTTCGAAAGATCCAACGATACGATATTTTTACCCTTCTTATCCTGGATTGCACGAATTATCGTGCCTGTCAATTTTTCCATAGTTTGAATTTACCGGTCAATACAACTTTGCAAAGGTAGCGAAAATGAGGGCAGAACAAAACAAACCCGTTTGTTTTTTTATGCCGAACGCATCCCCCTTCCCGCAAAGATACAAGAGAATATCCGAAAATTTGCTCTGCAAATATCCGTCCCGAATCCCTATTGGCGGGAAACTTTCGACAAAATAGTATCGATCAAGGCTTTGATGATCGAACTTTTGACATAGGTCCGGCGCACGGCCACGGCGATCTTGCGCGAAGTAGCCCCCTTGGCCAGCGTTTTGACCTGACAACGATGCTCCGCAGGAATGTATTCCACGGCCATTTCGGGGATAATCGTCACGCAATGCGTGCAATCGACGATCCGCATCAACGTATCGAGCGAACCGGATTCGAACGTATAGTGCGAGGGGACCTCCCGTTTGGCCTGGCACAGCTCGATGATCTGGTCACGCATACAATGCCCCGGACTTAACAGCACCAGCTCCTTGAGGTCGATATCCTCGATACGGACGTTCGTGCGTTCAAAAAGCGGATTCTCCCGGGACACGTAAAGATGGAACCGGTCGTCGAACAACTCGTGTTCCTGAATCCCCTCGCCGCAGGTTCCGCCGGCGACCAATGCCGCATCGATCCGGTCGCGGCGCAGCGCATCGACGATGTCGGCGGTCACCATCTCCGCAATCTCCAGTTCGACTTTGGGATAGTCCCGCACGAAATCGGGAATAAACTTATGCAACAGGTAAGGTGCGATGGTCGGAATGACGCCGAGCCGCAACCGACCGGAAGTTTCGCCTTTGAGTTCCGCGACCGCTTCGCGGATATGATCGTAAGCCCGGAGGGTTTCCCGGATTTCGGCAAGCACCACCTCGCCCGCCTCGGTCGGAATGACCGGTTTCTTGCTGCGATCGAGCAGCACCACGCCCAATTCTTCCTCCAAAGACTTGATCTGCATGCTCAACGACGGCTGGGTCACGAAACAGTGTTCCGCTGCCAGAGAGAAACTGCCGCAATTGGCTACCGCCAGCAGGTATTCGAGTTGGATGATAGTCATAGTTTATCTTATTTGCACGCACGAAAATATAAAAAAAAACGATACTTCGCAATTATTATTCGACCATCGGTTTAGTTTTTCGTACATTTGCAGACTATTTATTATTAGAAACTTTTTAACTGATGGGAAAAATCATACTCACCGGAGATCGTCCGACCGGCAAACTCCACCTGGGACATTACGTAGGTTCGCTGCGCCGCCGCGTGGAGTTGCAGAATTCGGGCGAATTCGAGAAAATATTCATCATGATCGCCGACGCCCAGGCGCTGACCGATAATGCGGACAACCCGGAAAAAGTGCGGCAGAACATCCTCGAGGTCGCCCTCGACTATCTCTCTTGCGGACTGGATCCCGCGCAATCGACGCTCTTCATCCAGTCGCAGGTGCCGGAACTCTGCGAGCTGGCTTTCTACTACATGAACCTGGTGACCGTAGCCCGTCTGCAGCGCAATCCGACGGTGAAGGCCGAAATCCAGTTGCGCGGCTTCGCCGAAGGCAACGAAGAAGAGGGATCGCAGCGCCAGGGTATTCCGGTAGGATTCTTCACCTACCCGATCAGCCAGGCCTCGGATATCACCGCTTTCAAGGCCACGACCGTACCGGTCGGCGAGGATCAGGAACCGATGATCGAACAGACGCGCGAAATCGTCCATAAATTCAACTCCGTATATGGAGAAACACTCGTCATGCCGGGAATTCTGCTGCCCGACAACGCGGCCTGCCTGCGTCTGCCCGGTACGGACGGCAAGGCCAAGATGTCGAAATCGCTGGGCAACTGCATCTACCTCTCCGACTCGGCCGATGAAGTGAAGAAGAAGGTGATGGGTATGTATACCGATCCCGACCACCTGCGGGTGAAGGACCCGGGCAAGGTCGAGGGCAACACCGTCTTCACCTACCTGGACGCCTTCAGCCGCCCGGAACATTTTCAGCGATACCTGCCCGATTACGCCTCGCTCGACGAGTTGAAGGCGCACTACCGCCGGGGCGGGCTGGGCGACGTGAAGGTCAAGAAGTTCCTGATCGCCGTGCTGAACGAAACGCTGGAGCCGATCCGCGAGCGCCGCAAGCAGTACGAAGGCCGCATCGAAGAGGTCTATGAAATTCTGCGCAAAGGTTCGGAGCATGCCCGGGCAACAGCCGCGCAAACGCTCGGCGAAGTGCGCCACGCCATGCGGATCGACTACTTCGACGACAAGGAGCTGATCGCCGAGCAGGCTCGCCAATACCAGCAACAGCGATAACGCGCATAACCAGCAGACAAGGTACCCGAAATGTTCAAACGCATAACACCGCAGACGATCGCGGATTGGGGCGAACGTATCTACATCCGTTTCCTGGAGCTTACCAAACGGTTCACCAGTACGCAGATCATGGCGCTGCTGGCCATCATCGTAGGGGTTCTGGCCGGATTGGGTACCTGCCTGTTCGAACTGCTGCTCTACGGAATCAAAGCAGGGCTGACCCATTGGTTCCCCGTCGAACAGTCGCATTTTCTCTTCCTGTTCTATCCGGTCATCGGTATCATTCTGGCCTCGCTTTTCGTCAAATACGTCGTCAAAGACAACATTTCGGAAGGCGTTACACGCGTGTTATATGCCATGTCGCGTAAAAACTCGTACATTGCCTCCCACAACTGCTGGACTTCGGTCGTAGGCGGTGCGACGACGATCGGATTCGGCGGTTCGGTCGGTCCCGAGGCCCCGATCGTCCTGACGGGCGCAGCCATCGGTTCGAACATCAGCCGCCTGGCCCACCTGAACTACAAAAACACCACCCTGCTGCTCTGCTGCGAAGAGGGCGAGGAGGAGTACGAGAAAAACGCTTTGGACAACGTGACGGTCATCACCATTGAGGACGAGGAGGACCTCAAGTGCTCCTACCTGAAGGAGCTGGAGAAAGAGTACCACCCCAAACAGGTGCTGATCGAGTACAACGGCATGTGGTCCATGGAGCGGCTGTACCGGGAGGTGCTGCCGGCCAACTGGGTGCTCTATCAGGTCATGACCTTTGTGGACGCGGGGACCTTTGAGCCCTACGCAAAAAACATGGGCCAGATCATGATGGAAAAAATCACCAACGCCGATCTGCTGGTGTTCAACCGCTGTACGGACGAGCTGAAGGCCGCCCTGCGGAAGCGGAATCTGCGGATGGTGAACCGCCGTGCGGACATCTATCTGGAGGACAACAACGGCAACAGTGAGGACTACAACAACGGTGAGGTCTGTCCCTTTGACCTGAACCAAAAGGTCATTGACATTCCGGACAACGATTACGGCGTGTGGTATGTAGATGTGATGGACCACCCGGACCGCTATGCGGGCAAGCTGGTGCACATGAAACTGCTCATGTGCCATTCCAAGAAGTACCCCGGCACCCACTGCCCCGGCCGTTTTGCCATGGTCTGCTGCGAGGCAGATGTACAGTTCCTCGGTCTTGTGGCAAAGGGTATGGACCTTTCCAAGTACAAAAACCGGGACTGGGTAGAGGTGGAGGCCCGTATGGCCGCGGAAAACCACCCCGCCTACAAGGGCAAGGGCCCGGTCATGCACGTTATGTCCATCAAGCCCTGCGAAAAGCCTGCCAACGAAGTTGTGAGCTTCTGACCTACTGATATTCAAAAAGCACGTTTCCTTTTGACGAGGAAACGTGCTTTTCTTCTTGCATGCGCTTCTTATATTTGTCACCGTGCAAGTCATCAATACGATTCGTATTTTTGCTTTTAAATCGACATTTTGTATTGTAATTCCGCAAGATTTTTTCGGGAATGCCGGTTTTCTCTCCGCTTCGCAAAGCTCGCAAAATTTCGGGAATACTTGCAAATTCCTGGCAAATCCATATAATAGAGGTATTCTGGTATGAAAGGACTTTACGTTTTGAAAGAAAAGCGAATCTATAAAAGAGAATTGCCCCTCTGGGGGAGTCTGCTG
>OMCQ01001210.1_pt1 | contig 10408 bp, 9 predicted proteins | sample 1673761 | NCBI WGS metagenome assembly OMCQ01 (sample SAMEA103958126, study PRJEB25191) | human gut metagenome | reverse complement strand
CTGGACACCGCCGTATCCTTAAAAAAGGGCGACTTTAACACACCCCCCGTATTCTCATTTTTCAAAAAGAAAACGGCGGCTTGAAATTGCTATTTCAAAACCGCCGTAAGGCTACTGCATTTTGTTTTGGTGCGTGATGATCCAGCCACCGAAACAACGGTTTTTTTATTATTCCGTTGCGGGTGGCTATTCTTTTATCGTTCTCTTCCCATTTTGGAATTAGAAGTAATTAAACGTTTCCGTTCCTTTACTTTCACAACAGTTTCTAATTCTTTTATGGCATCTTTGGCAATCCAAATTTGAGTTTTGTTCCCGCTGGCTAATAAATCATAAGACGTCAAAAGTGCTTTTTCGGTATATTCAAAGTCTGTTTTGCCTATTTCTCTTAGTGCCCATGAAGCAGCCTTCTTTATATGGTCATGTTCACAGCAAGAATTTTCGTATATCAATTTCAAATAGCTATCAAGGGTCTCCTTTGTCATACTTTTGTCATGTATAGCAGACGCAGCAATTAGAACAAATGAAGCCCGTTTCTTATAGATATGGTCAGAAGCTATCCAATTAAAAATAAAGTCCTCATAGAAATCTAATTTTACAATTAAATTCTTACATAAATGATCGCACAAGTCCCAAGATGAAACTTCCGACATAAGTGCGTCAATTTGATCGTAAGTTAAACATTTATGATCGAATATTAGCACTGCAAGCAAACGAGCCTCATGGTAATGGGTATTCCATAATTCAAAGGCCAATTCATTAGATTTGTCCAGCTTTTTTGCAAATTTCCTCAGTGTAGATGTTGATACACCAATGCAAAATTTTTCTGGTATTCCCATTTTTATAACATTTTCTTTGTATTTTTCTGAAGCCTCAGATTTTAGATAATCAACAATTTCTTTGCTGTTCATAATTATCTTTCAATTCTCTCGCCAAATCTTTAACATACATTGCCTGTTGCTTTTTCAAATATGCCTTAACAAATGGTTTCATTATAACTTTTTTTGCAGTTACATCTTCAGTAAAATCAACTTCTGTTTTTTCGCCCTTTTGAGTAAAAATCCCTATCCAATGGCCTTTCATATTGCCATTTTCCATGTCAAATTCCCATCTTTTGTACGGTTCAAAACGGGTGGTTGTAAATGTAGTGATGTAGCCATCTTTCGTATATTCTATAAACTGCTTATCACTTATGATTTCAGTTTTACTTAAATCAGTACGCCATATATAATTTTTTACATCAGTTACAATATTCCAAACTGTTTGAACATCATTTGCAAAAACAGCTTTAATATTTGATCTTGCCATAAATTACTCCTTCTCATTTCGGATGGATAACCAGTATTCATACTCGGCGTTTTCTGGATCAGCCTGTATATACCTTTCAATATCTGGAGCATTTCCATACTCAAATCCAGAGAATGGGAGCCACTCAGTAATAACACGGCGCTCTAAGTCTTGCAAAGATATATTAGTTCCTTTTCCTGAGAAAATCGCCCATTTTGATGCAGGGATAATTAACTTCTCAAATTCATGTTTTGCTGTTTCAGATGTTGCAACCGCAATGTAATATTTCCATGTCTTATAATCTCCGCAAACACTTATCCCCAGCAAATCGCAAAATTCGCCTTTGTCTATGGAATTAAGTCGTGTAAGAGTACCATCCTGCACAGCGTTATCCCAAAATTGTGGAACAGTGCAAAAATTCTTTTCCAGGGATTTATCCAATAACATGGAGATACCCGCCACTTCAAAAGCAGATCGTTCCTCAATCCGATAAGTTAGTTCTTCTGTTCCTGTAATAGTCAGCTTGAAGCTAATTGGAGGATACGTTTTTAATAATGTTCCCTTTTTCCTTGCCTCAGAGGGAGTAATCCCGTGGAGGCCTTGAAAGGCTCGGCTAAATGCTGTCGGGGAAGAATAGCCATATTTCAAAGCAACATCTATGACTCGCTCTCCATTTTGAATATCTGCCACAGCTAATGACAATTTTCTTCTGCGTATGTATTCGGATAAAGGAACATCATTCATAAAGGCAAACATTCTTTGAAATTGATAAGTTGAGCAGCAAAGCATTTTTGCCAGCTCATCATACTCTATGGTTCCTGTCAGATGCTCCTCAATATATCTAATCGCAATATTAAGCTGTTTTACCCAATCCAAATTTATTTCCTCCCTTATCATAGCGAATATAATTGCTATTTTCCTCTCAATGTTTGCACAAAAATGAGAGATGAATCGCTATAAGAGAATTATAATTCACTTATTTGGGGCAAGCAAGTCCATCCGATCAGTTAGACGAAATTAAATACTACTTAATGTAAAATTGTATTTCGTTCTCATAAATTCACCCGAAATGTAGAATAATATAGGGTGATATGAGAATGTACCAATATGACAAAGACCTTGATTTTCACGCCCTGGGCCGTGAGATCAAACGCAAGCGGGAGGCAAAGGGCTGGACGCAGGAATACCTGGCTCAGCTTGTAGATCGTACCCCGCGTTCCATCATGTATATGGAAAATCGGGGGCAGAAACCAAGCCTCAATGTTTTTTACCAGCTTGTCACCCTGCTGGAGATTTCCGTGGATCAATTCTTTTTCCCGGACAAGCTCAACGGAGAGAGCACTTGCCGGAAACAGATAGATGTCATGCTCAACACAATGGACGAAAAAGAACTAACCGTAATGAAATACACAGCAGAGGGACTGCAAAAAGCCCGTGAAACGGAGGATGCGTAAGAGAAGCACGCGCCTCCGTTTTTTCATGCCACGTCGCGGGGGTGCGCGTTTTGGCAAGCAATTCGGGTGTGGCCACACTCCGAAATTTTCACAGGCCGCAGGCCCGTGAAAATGCTTGTTGAGGAGCTCCCCCAAACCCGCTGAACTTCTGGACACTTTGTCCAGAAGTCCCGGCGCAAGCGCCTGTTGTCGGCGGCCCGGAGCTAACGCTCCTGGGCCTTATTTTTTTGCTCGTCCGCGTGGCCGAGCAGGTGATCGATATTTGCCTTGACTGCCACGGCCTGCCGCATATCCGCCTGGGCCTTGCGGTATTCCGCATAGAGGGCCTTTTTCTTTTCAGAGAGCTCCCGGTGCTGCTTTTTCAGCGTGTCCATTTTGGGGAGCTTTGCCCCGCCCAAAAGCTCACTCATAGCCGTCTTTGCCGCCCGGTAGTCTGCCAGCTCCGCCTCATGCTGGGCCAGATATTTTCTGCTATACCGGGCCGCCTTGTAGCCGTCAAACACAGGCCGCGTCTTTGCATACTGCACCACCGCGCCCTCCTCGATGACGGCCCCGGGCATGACCACGGAATAGGACACGCTGGCCCCCTGGCCCACCTGGGTATTATAGCTGAGGACGCTGTTTTTCACCTCGCCCAGGATGCCGCAGCCCTTGGCCACGGCGCTGTTGCCCACGTCGGCGTGGGGGCCCAGAAACGCCGGCGGGCAGGACGGGGTCCGGCAATAGATGGGCCATTTCTTGTCCAGCAGGTTCAGCCCCGACCCCGGGGACAGCATGTCCATATTGGCGTCCCACAGGGAGTCCAGGGTGCCCACATCCTTCCAGTAGCCCTCGAACCGATAGGCGGACATGACCTCTCCGGCGTCCAGCATAGCGGGGATGATGTTCTTGCCGAAATCGTTGTCGGAGGTGGGGTCGGCCTCGTCGGCCAGCAGATAGGAGCGGAGCTTCTGCCAGGTGAAGATATAGATGCCCATGGAGGCCAGGTTGCTTTTAGGCTCCTTGGGCTTTTCGGCGAAGGCGGTGATGCGGTCATGCTCGTCCACGGACATGATGCCGAAGCGGCTGGCCTCGGACCAGGGGACCTCCATCACGGAAATGGTGCAGGCGGCCCCGGCATCCTTGTGATGCTGGAGCATCCGGGAATAGTCCATCTTATAGATGTGGTCGCCGGACAGCACCGCCACATACTCCGGGTCGTACAGGTCCACAAAGCCGATGTTCTGATAAATGGCGTTGGCGGTGCCCTTGTACCAGGAGGCGCCGGAGGCGCTCTGGTACGGCGGCAGAATATGGACGCCGCCGTTGAGCCGGTCCAGCTCCCAGGGCTGGCCGCTGCCGATATAGCTGTTGAGCTCCAGGGGGCGGTACTGGGTCAGCACACCCACGGTGTCGATGCCGGAATTGGTGCAGTTGGACAGGGGAAAGTCAATGATGCGGAACTTTCCTCCAAAGGGCACCGCAGGCTTTGCCATGTCGCCGGTGAGGACATACAGGCGGCTGCCTTGTCCCCCGGCCAGCAGCATGGCCACGCATTCTTTCTTCATGTCTGTTCATTCCCTCCAGTCTGTCGATTACTCCTTGGTTTTTCTGCGCCGCACCCTTCCCTGCAAAAATACGGCGCCCAGAGGCGGCACCCGCAGGGAAATGGAGGTGTCCCGCCCATGGGATGGGATGTTTTCCACAGGAATGGGCCCGGTATTGCACACACCGGAGCCGCCCCAGGCGGCGTCGTCGGTGTTGAACACTTCCTCGTAATACAGCTTCCCCGGGACGCCGAAGCGATAGCCCTCGTGGGCCTCCGGGGAGAAGTTCACCACGCAGATCAGCTCCCGGCCCTTCCGGCCACGGCGCAGGAAAACCAGCACGTTGTTGTGGTTGTCATCGGCCACCAGCCACTGGAAGCCGTCCCAATCCTGGTCGTTTTCCCACAGGGGATGGGACTTCTTGTAAAACCGGTTCAGTGCCCGGATGCACTGGTGGGTGCGGCAGCAGGCGTCATTGTCCAGCAGGTACCAGTCCAGCTGGCCCTTGAAGTCCCACTCGTGCCACTGGCCCAGCTCTGCCCCCATAAACGTCAGCTTTTTGCCGGGATGGGCCAGCATATAGGCCGTAAAGCTCCGGACCCCCGCCAGCTGTCTCCAGTCATCCCCGGGCATTTTGCCCCGGAGGGAGCCCTTCATATAAACCACCTCGTCGTGGGACAGAGGCAGCACGAACCGCTCGGAAAAGGCGTACATCATGGAAAACGTTACGTCCTTGTGGTGGAACTGCCGGAACCAGGGGTCCATTTTCAGGTAGTGACACACATCGTTCATCCAACCCATGTTCCATTTCAGTCCGAAGCCCAGACCGCCGTCGGCAATGGGCCAGGTGACCTTGGGCCAGGCGGTGGATTCCTCCGCCGCCGTCAGTGCCGGGGGATCCATAGATGCCGCCAGCCGGTTCAGGTCCTGCAAAAACGAGATGGCCTCCAGATTTTCATGCCCCCCGTGAACGTTGGGCCGCCACTCCGTGCGGCCATAATCCAGGTACAGCATGGAGGCCACAGCATCCACCCGCAGACCGTCCACATGGTATTCCTCCATCCACCAGCGGGCGGAGGACAGCAGGAAGGACCGCACGTCGTCCTTGCCGAAATCAAAGACCCGGGTGCCCCAGCCCTCATGCTCCCGCTTCAGGGGGTCGGCATATTCATACAGGCTGGTGCCGTCGAAGTCGATGAGGCCGTGGGCGTCCTTGCAGAAGTGAGCCGGGACCCAGTCCAGAATCACCGCCAGGCCCGCCCGGTGCAGCCGGTCCACCAGATACATGAAGTCGTGGGGCTCGCCATAGCGGCTGGTGGGGGCAAAATAGCCCACGCACTGATAACCCCAGGAGTCATCCAGGGGATATTCCGTCACCGGCAGCAGCTCCACGGCGTTATAGCCCATGTCCCGGACATAGGGGGCCAGCCGGTCTGCCAGCTGGCGGTAGTTGAGAAAACCGCCGTCCTCATCCCGCCGCCAGGAGCCGGGATGGACCTCATAGATGTTCAGGGGGCCGTCGGTCAGCGGCGTTTCCCTCCGGCGCTCCCGCCACACGTCGTCGTGCCAGCGGAAGCCGGACACATCGTACAGGCGGCTGGCGGTGTCAGGCCGCAGCTGGGCATAGGTGCCATAGGGGTCTGCCTTCCAGCGGACCTGACCGTCGGCGCCGGTGATGACGTATTTGTAGCATTGACCGGGCTGGGCATCGGGAACGGCGAGGACCCAGTCGCTGCCCTGCCGCTCCATGGGAACGGGCTGCCAGCGGTTGAAGTCACCGGCCAGGGCGGCCTCCCGGGCATTGGGGGCATAGACCCGGAAGGTCCAGCCCTGCCCCGCCGGGTGCGCGCCGTAGGTACGGTAAAGCTGGGTGTTTTCAAGCAAGTTCATGGAAAAATCTCCCTATATGTTATCATAACCGCCCCAAATCCCGGGGCATAATACCGCATTCTGGCCCTATTGTACCGCAAACTGCCCCCAGCGTCAAGGAATCCGCCGTTACCGGGAACGTCATTTATACGAAACATAGGACGCTGTCCTCCGGCCCCCTCATCGCCGGGGCAAGAAGATCACCCGAAGGGGGTCGCCCTTCGGGTGATGGGATGATCATCGGAACACCTGGCCGTCGGCGTCCAGCAGCTCCCGGCGGCGGACGCGGACGAAGTCCGGAGTCAGCTCCGGCAGGTACCGGGCGATGGCCTTTTCCAGCAGCTGGGGATTCAGGCCGGGGTTCTGGGCCTGCACCGTCACGGCGGCCCGAAGAACATTTTCTCCCTGGGTAAAGGAAATGTCCCGGATCATAGGCGCGATGTCCACCTCCGCCAGCTGCTTGCGCTTGGTGCGCTTTTCGATCAGCAGCTCCCGGCGGCGCAGCAGCTCCGTCAGCGCCTGGGCGGCCCCATGGGGCACGCCCCGGTCATAGTCCAGCTCCATATCCGCCTGCAAATACGTCAGCTCCCGCACGGGGCGGCGGGCCTCGTAGCAATCCAGAATGGTCAGCCCCTCCGGCAGACCCCCGTTGAGCTTTTCCGCGATGCCCGCCCCGTCCGTTTCCTGGGTGACCTCAAAGTCCAGCAGCTCGCAGTCGCTGGACTGGCCCACCGGCAGAGGCAGGACGATGGAGATGATGGGGTGGGGATGGAAGCCCTGGGAGTGCCTGATGTCCAGCTCCGTCCGGGGGAAGGCCCGCTGCACCGTCCGCAGCAGGTCCAGATTGGAGATATAGGAGGCGGGCCCCTCCTTCACAAACAGCAGCCGCAGCTTAGACATCGCATTTCCCTCCTACCAATCGGTTGGCGCCGCAGGCGTTGCAGTGGGTGCGGCAGTCCGGGGTGGTGACCCCGGCAAAGGCCCGCTCCCGCTCCCGCCAGAGATAGCTCTCCGTGACGCCGCTGGAGATCATGGCCCAGGGCATCAGCTCGTCCCGCTGCCGGATGCGGTTGGCGTAAAAGTGTGGGTCCAGCCCGCACTGGTCAAAGGCCTCCAGCCAGCGGTCCAGGGAGAAATACTCCTCCCAGGCGTCCAGCTTGGCCCCCTTGCGCCATGCGGCCTCCAGCACCCGGCCCATGCGCCGGTCCCCTCGGGCCAGAACGGCCTCCAGGAAGCTGGTGTCGGAATCGTGCCAATTATAGGTGACGGTTTTTGTTTTGATGGCCTCCCGCAGCAGATTCACCCGGCGCTCATACTCCTCCTTGGCGATCTGCGGCTCCCACTGAAAGGCCGTGTGGGGCTTCGGCACGAACCAGGAGGTGGACACAGTGATGCGGACACCGCGGTTTTTGTTGCTGGCGCTCTCCCGCCAGGCGTGCATGACCCGGGCCGCCAGATCGGCGATGCCCAGCACATCCTCATCGGTTTCCGTGGGCAGGCCCAGCATGAAATACAGCTTCACGGCGCTGTACCCCCCGGCGAAGGCCGTGCGGCAGGACTGCAGCAGGTCCTCCTGGGTAACGTTCTTGTTGATCACGTCCCGGAGCCGCTGGGTCCCGGCCTCCGGGGCGAAGGTCAGACCGGTTTTGCGGCCCTTGGCCAGCCGCTCCATCAGGCTCATGGAGAAATTATCCGCCCGCAGACTGGGCAGAGAGAGATTCACGTGCCGCTGCTGGCAGAAGGGCTCCAGCTCATCGCACAGCTCCGTCAGCGGCGGATAGTCGCTGGTGGACAGGCTGGACAGCGTCACCTCCTGATATCCGGAGTCGTTGCAGGCCTCCACGCCGTACCGGGCGCAAAGCTCCCGGCTGCGGTTGCGGACGGGGCGATACACATACCCCGCCTGACAGAACCGGCACCCCCGGATGCAGCCCCGGAACAACTCCAGCATCACCCGGTCCTGGACGATCTCCGTGGAGGGTACAATGGTTTTTGTGGGAAAGAAAGACTTGTCCATATCCCGGACGATGCGCTTGGTCACCACCGCCGGAGCCCCGTCCCGGGGGGTAATGGCGGCCACGGTGCCGTCATCGTGATATGTCACGTCGTACAGGCTGGGGACATAGATCCCCGGCAGCCGGGCGGCAACCCGGAGAAACTCCTCCTTGGACCAGCCCTCCCGCCGGGCCTGGCGGTGCAGCTCCACCAGCTCCACGGTGAGATCCTCTCCCTCGCCCAGGCTCACCAGATCCACGAAATCGGCGATGGGCTCGGCGTTGTACATGGCGGTGCCCCCGGCGATGACCAGCGGGGTCAGGGCCGTGCGCTCCGCGCTGTGAATGGGAATGTTTGCCAGGTCCAGCATATTCAGGATGGCGGGAAAGGCCATCTCATAGCCCACGGAGAAGGCCACGATGTCAAAGTCCGTGATGGCCTCGCCGGACTCCAGGGCAAACAGGGGCATCCCCGCCCGGCGCATCTCCTCCTCCATGTCGCCCCAGGGGGCAAACACCCGCTGGCACCACACGCCCTCCATGTTGTTCATAACGCCATAGAGAATGCGCATGCCCAGGTTGGACATGCCGATCTCATAGGTGTCCGGGAAGCAGAAGGCAATGCGGGTATCCACCTGGGCCGGGTCCTTCTTCACGGCGTTGTATTCCCCGCCCACGTAGCGGGCAGGCTTCTGCACCCGGGGCAGGATGCGCTCCAATCGTTTATCCACGGTAAGTTCTCCTTTATGTATGCTTTTTGCGGCGGAGGAAGGACCAGTCGCCCTCCATGATGAACAGGCTCAGCAGCATCAGCGCCGCGCCGATATAGCCCCGCAGAGACAGGACCTCGCCGGTCATGACAAAGGCCACCATGGAGGCAAATACCGGCTCCAGGGTAAAGATCAGGCCCACATGGCTGGCGGTGGTATACTGCTGCTGGACAGACTGAATGACGAAGGCAATGCCGGAGCATACCACGCCCAGAAACAGCGCCGCCGCCCAGGTTTTGCCGGAGGAAGGCAGATGGATGGGTTCCCCCAGCACCAGAGCCAGGGCTAAGGTCACGGCGCCCACCACTGCCAGCTGGCACACGCCCAGGCCCAGGGGGTCCACCCGGGGGTCCCGGACGGCCTTCTCCGTAATCAGCAGGTCTGCGGCATAGCACAGGGGCGTGATGATACAGATCAGGTCCCCGGAGGCCGGGCGCAGCTGACCGTTCAGCGTCAACAGGGCCATGCCCACGGTACACACCGCCAGGGCGGCGCCCAGCTTCCACCCGGGTCTCTGCCGGAAGAACAGAAAGCCCAGCAGCGGGGCAAAAATCACCTGCAGGGCACAGATGAAAGCGGCGTTGGAGAGGGAGGTGCGGGTAATGCCGTAGTTATACGCCACGTACGTCCCTGCCAGGGCCAGGCCCACGATGAGGCTGTACCGCAGGGTGATGCGGTTCACATGGACCACGTGCTTCCAGAAAATCAGCCCCAGAACCACAAAGGCCACGATGAAGCGAAAGGCATTGAGGGTCATGGGAGGCAGGTCGTCCAGGCAGATATCCGTCAGATAATAGCTGGCGCCCCAGAAAAAAGTGGTCATCACCAGCAGCAGGTCCGCGCGGCGTTGTTTGTTCATCTTGGCATTCTCCTGTCAAAAAATCTTCACTAACGTTTTATTATACCACAGATCATCCGGCAAGAAAACAGTTATTTTCCCTTTTCAGGCTATTTCCAGAGCCCCACATAGCCCTGGTCATGGAGCTGCTTGACGAACAGCAGCGCCACAGGCAGCAGGATCATGCCCGCCACGCCGAAGGCCCGGAAGCCGGCGTACATAGCCGCCAGCGCCGCCAGGGGGGGAAGGCCCGCCTGGGCGGCCATGACCTTGGGCTCCAGAAAGCTGCGCACAGCGGAGATCACCGCATACAGCGCCGCAAGAGCCACCGCCCGGGGGGCCTGCCCCAGCAGCAGGCACGCCGCTGCCCAGGGCAGCAGCACCGTCCCCGTGCCAAACACCGGCAGGGCGTCCACCAGCGCAGTAACGGCGGCCAGCAGCAGGGCGTATCGCTGGCCCATCAGCAGAAAGCCCGCCAGCAGCTCACAGAACGTGACCCCCAGCAGAATGGCCTGGGCCCGGAACCATTTCCCCAGGGTGGACAGGAGATTCGCCTTGACACCCCGGGCCCTGTCCAGCCGCGTTCCCAGCTGGCGGCGGAAGAAGGCCATGATCCGGGGATAGCTGCCGGTGGTGAAAAACACCGCCAGGGCCGTGGTGCCGCAGAACAGGA
>OMCQ01001208.1_pt1 | contig 10422 bp, 9 predicted proteins | sample 1673761 | NCBI WGS metagenome assembly OMCQ01 (sample SAMEA103958126, study PRJEB25191) | human gut metagenome | reverse complement strand
GACGTTCCGTTCGCGCCTGTTCGTAGGAACGGGAAAATTCAGCTCCAACGAACTGATGGCCCGCGCAATCGCCGCTTCGGAATCGGAGATGGTCACCGTAGCAATGAAGCGCATCGACATGAATAACCCGCAGGACGACATGCTCGTGCATGTACGCCGTCCGGAGATTCAACTGCTGCCCAATACGTCGGGTGTACGCGACGCTGAGGAAGCCGTGCTCGCGGCACAGCTCGCCCGCGAAGCCTTCGGCACGAACTTCATCAAGCTGGAGATCCATCCCGATCCCAAATACCTGCTGCCCGATCCGGTCGAAACGCTCAAGGCAACCGAACAGTTGGCTAAAATGGGCTTCGTGGTACTGCCGTACATTCAGGCCGATCCGGTGCTTTGCAAGCGACTCGAAGAGGCGGGCGCCGCGACCGTAATGCCGCTGGCGGCACCGATCGGCACCAACAAGGGACTGGTTACGCGCGACCTGCTGGCCATCATCATCGAACAGAGCAACGTCCCGGTCATCGTGGACGCAGGATTAGGCGCCCCGTCCCATGCGGCGGCGGCGATGGAGATGGGTGCCGACGCCGTACTCGTGAATACGGCCATCGCCGTCGCAGGCGATCCCGTGCGCATGGCCCGCGCCTTCGCCCAGGCCGTCGTTGCGGGGCGCGAAGCCTACGAAGCCGGACTCGGAGCACAGGCACAGTGCGCCGAAGCGTCGAGCCCTCTCACCGCATTTCTCGACTAATTCCGCCGCGCTATGTTTTCAGAAGAATTAGCCAAATACGACTGGGAGGAGACGACCCGGCAAATTCAGCACAAACGACCGGCAGACGTAGAGACGGCGCTCGGCAAGGAACACCTGACCCTCGACGACTTCATGGCGCTCATCTCACCTGCAGCGGCCGCCTACCTGGAACCGATGGCCCGGCTGAGCCGCCGATACACACAGGAACGGTTCGGCAAGACTATTTCGATGTATATTCCGATGTATATCACCAACTCGTGCACGAACTCCTGCATCTACTGCGGATTCAACCATCATAACAAATTCGACCGCGTGATCCTCACGATGGAACAGATCGAAGACGAGTGCAAGGCGATCCGGGCACTCGGACCGTTCGAAAACCTGCTGCTCGTAACGGGAGAAAATCCCCGGGCAGCGGGCGTGGATTACATCGAACAGGCGCTCAAGGTCTGCCGTCCCTATTTCAACAACCTCACCATCGAGGTAATGCCGTTGGCGAGCGAGGATTACTACCGCCTGACCCAATCCGGACTCAACGGGGTGGTCTGCTTTCAGGAGACCTACAACCGCGCCAACTACAACATCTACCACCCGGCGGGGATGAAATCCAAATTCGAATGGCGCGTGAACGGCTTCGACCGCATGGGGCAGGCCGGGGTGCACAAGATCGGCATGGGCGTACTGATCGGCCTCGAAGAGTGGCGCACGGACGTGACGATGATGGCCCTGCATCTGCAATACCTGCGCAAGCACTACTGGAAAACGCGCTACAGCGTCAATTTCCCGCGCATGTGTCCGTCGGAAGGGCATTTTCAGCCGAATGTGGTGATGACCGACCGGGAGCTGGCCCAACTCACTTTCGCCTTCCGCATCTTCGATCACGACGTGGACATCTCCTTCTCGACCCGTGAAAAACCCTCGTTCCGCAACCACATCGCCACGCTCGGAGCGACATCGATGAGCGCCGGATCGAAAACCGATCCGGGCGGCTACCATACCTATCCCCAGTCCCTCGAACAGTTCTCCGTCAGCGACGAACGCACACCGGCCCAGGTCGAAGCCGACATCCGCCGCGAAGGGTACGAAGTCGTCTGGAAAGACTGGGACAAAATCTTCGACTGACGATGGAGGAACGTTACGCACGGCAGACGATGCTGCCGGAAATAGGGGAGCAGGGGCAGCGCAGGTTGTCAGAGGCTTCGGTGCTGATCGTCGGCATCGGCGGGCTCGGCTCGGCCGCAGCCCTCTACCTGACGGGAGCTGGCGTGGGACGCATCGGACTGGCCGATGCGGATACGGTGAGCAAGAGCAACCTCCAACGGCAGGTACTCTACACCGAACGACAGATCGGAATGCCCAAGAGCGCTGCGGCCCGGGAGCGGCTCGCGGCGCTCTCGTCCCACACCGCGTTCGAATGCCGGCCGGAAGGAATTACCCCGGAAAACGCACGGCCTATTCTGGACGGTTACGACCTGATACTCGACTGCTGCGACAACTTTCCGACCCGTTACCTGCTCGACGACCTATGTGCCGCCTGCCGAAAACCCTGGGTGCACGGCTCGATCGGGGAGTTTTACGGTCAGGTGACCGTTTTCAACGGCCGGAAAGGCCGTCGTTACCGCGATCTCTATCCCGACCGGAAGGCACTTTGCGCCCGTCCCCGGATCACGCAGGGCGTACTCGGCACAGTGCCGGGCGTCATCGGAACGCTGCAAGCTTCCGAGGCGATCAAATACCTCTGCGGCTTCGGCGAGCCGCTCGACGGGCGACTGTTCACGATCGACCTGCGTACCCTGCAAACCCAAATCATAGATTATTAACCTGCAAAAAACACAAAAAGAACCTATGGGAAAAGGATTTGACGAATATGCTCCGGCTTACGACGCCTGGTTCCTCGAAAACCGCAACGTACTCTACTCGGAAATCAATCTGGTGGCCCACGTGCTGAAAAATCCGGGGCGGACGCTCTCGGTCGGTTGCGGCAGCGGACTCTTCGAAACGATTCTGGCCAAAGAGTACGGTATCACGATCACCGACGGCATCGAACCGTCGGAAGGAATGGCCGAAATCGCCCGCAAGCGGGGGATGAAGGTGACGATCTCGACCGCCGAAGAAGCCGATTTCGGCTGCGGCGACTACGATACGATTCTCTTCAACGGTACCCCCAGCTACATCACCGATCTGGAAAGCGTCGTCCGCAAAGCCTACGACGCCCTGCCCGAAGGCGGCCGGATCATCCTGATCGACGTTCCGAAAGAGAGCACCTACGGTGTGCTGTACAACCTGGCCAAAGCCCTCGGCACGTGGGATCATCCGCTGCTCGCAGGGACCTATCCCGAGAATCCCTATCCGATCGAATTCGTCCGGGTCGCCAACTGGCGCACGACGGCCGAGAAGATCGAGCTGCTCGAAAAAGCCGGATTCCGGGATCTCCGCTTCGCCCAGACCCTCACCACGCACCCGCTCTACTCGAACCGGCAGGAAGAGCAGCCGTCGGAAGGGTACGAAAAGGGAGATTACGTAGCCGTTACCGCCTGCAAATAAACCGACATTATGAAAAAATGGAGCGAAGAGGCCTGGGATGTTGCTCGGCCTACCTACCTGAAAATCATCGAACATCCGTTCGTCGAAGAGCTTGCCCGGGGTACGTTGGCCGCCGACAAGTTCCTGTTCTACCTGCGGCAGGATTCGCTGTATCTGGCGCATTACTCCAGGGTATTGACCCACATCGCTTCCCGTCTTACCGAGAAGGAGCACATCGCGGCTTTCATCCGCTTCGCTTCGGACGGCATAGAGGTCGAGGAGGCGCTGCACGGCTCCTTCCTGAAAGGCGACGTACCGGCTCCCGAAGAGATCAGCCCGACATGCCTGCTCTACACCTCGGTACTGCAAGCCCAGGCCACAGCCCCGGTCGAAGTGGAAGCCGCTGCCGTGCTTCCCTGCTTCTGGGTCTATCAGCAGGTCGGGCGGCAGATCATCGCCCGGCAGCAGGGAAGTGGGAATCCCTATGCACAGTGGATCGAGACCTACGCCGATCCCTCCTTCACCGAAGCGACTTCGCAGGCTATCGGAATCTGCGACGCACTGGCCGAAAAAACCGGGCCGGAAACCCGGCGCCGGATGACCGACATCTTCCTGCGCTGTACCAAGATGGAGTGGCTGTTCTGGGACAGCGCCTGGTATCTGGAAAGTTGGAAAATATAAAAAGCGTTCATTCAAGTAAATGTGCCAATAATCTGATTAACAAAATCAATTATGAAAAAACACTATAAGCGGGTCCTGACGATCGCCGGAAGCGATCCGAGCGGCGGAGCAGGCATTCAGGCCGACCTGAAAACCTTCTCGGCCTGCGGTTGTTACGGGATGTCGGCCATCGTAGCCGTCGTGGATGAAAATACGGTAGGCGTCACGGGCGTACACCCGGTGCCTGTGGATTTCGTCACCGGCCAAATCCGGTCGGTGCTGGATGACATCGGCGCCGACGCCGTTAAGATCGGTATGCTGCACTCATCGGAACTTATCCGGGCCGTGCGGGAAACTTTGGCCGCTTACGACATCCGCAACATCGTCCTCGATCCGGTGATGGTCGCCACCTCCGGCGATCGGCTCCTGCAGGAAGAAGCGATCGCCACGCTCCAAGAAGAGCTGGTACCGTTTGTGCGGGTCATCACTCCGAATATCCCCGAAGCGGAGATTCTGCTCGGACGCAAGATCGCCGGACAGGAGGAGCTGCCGCAGGTAGCACGCGAACTCTCCTTCGGACGCAAAGTTTCCGTGTTGCTCAAAGCCGGACACCTGCACGATACCGAGCTTATCGACGTATTCTACAACGCCGAAACCGACAAAGCGACCCCTCTGCGCTCCATGCGGCTCGACACGCCTAACACGCACGGTACGGGCTGCACGCTCTCCTCGGCCGTAGCAGCTTTTCTCGCCCATGGATTGCCTCTGGACGAAGCGGTCGTCTGCGCCAAGGAGTACATCAATGCCGCAATCATCGCCGGAGCCGAATACGAAATCGGCAAGGGTCACGGCCCTGTGCACCATTTCTTCAACTTCTGGGAATAAGAGCGGGGCAGTACACCGAAACGGCGGAAATATTGTGCGAAGTGGGGATATTTTATGAAAATATCCCTATTTTTGCTTATTCAAACAATGTACAAAACACGAAGAGATATGTCAATGGTTTTCAAATTCCGAATGTTGAGCGATGAAAACGACCATTTCGTCCGCGACTACGAGGTGCCGTACGATATGACGCTGCTCGGGTTTCATGAGTTCATCACGCGTTCGCTTGGCTATGAAGAGGGGATGTCTTCGTTCTTCACGGCCGACAAGCAGTGGAACCGGTTGCGCGAATTCACGCTGATGGACATGGGAGATAATTCAGAGGACGCTCCTCTGCCGATGGCGGACATAACGCTCGGTCAGTTGATTCACAACAATCGCGACCGGCTGATCTACCAGTTCGACCTCATGGGCGACCGGGCGTACTACCTCGAACTGACCGAAGCCAAAAAGCCGGAGCAAGGGATGGAATATCCGCGCGTAGCTTTCGAGCACGCCCCGGCTCCCGATCAGTTCGATCCCGACGCCAATGAGTCGGAAGGCTCTATTTTCGAGGAGATGATGGGCGACTTCAGTTCGTTCGAAGGCGACGACAATTACAGCGACGATGACTGACAAGCGGCTCGTCGTTTTGGTCGGCGCAACGGGGTCGGGTAAAACGGATCTGAGCATTCGCCTGGCAAAGCATTACCGGGCGCCGATCCTTTCGACCGATTCCCGGCAAGTGTATAGGGGAATGCCGATCGGTACAGCACAGCCCACGAATGAACAATTAAAAGCCATTGAACACCATTTTATTGCCACACTCGACATACAGCAGGACTTCAACTGCGGGCAATACGAAGTGCAGGCGCTCGAACTGCTTCGGCAACTGTTCGTACGGCACGATACGGTAATCGCGGTCGGAGGATCGGGATTGTATGTGAAGGCTCTTTGCGAGGGGATGGACGACCTGCCGGAAGCCGACCCGGAATTGCGGAGAACACTCCGACAGCGACTTGCGAATGAAGGCCTCGAATCGCTGGGCGAAGAGTTGAAGCGGCTCGATCCGGTTTATTATGCGCAGGTCGATCGGAGCAATCCTGCACGTGTCGTGCGGGCATTGGAGGTATGTCTGCAAACCGGACGTCCCTATTCGGAACAGCGGACAAAGCCCCGACGCGAACGGAACTTCCGAATCCTTAAAATCGGAACCGACGTTCCCCGTGCCGAACTCTACGGGCGAATCGATCGCCGCGTGGACGAAATGCTGGCAGAAGGACTGGAGGTCGAAGCCCGTCGGCTCTATCCCTACAAACACCTGAACGCCCTGCAAACGGTAGGGTATAAGGAGTTGTTCGCCTACTTCGACGGACGATGCAGCCGCGACGAGGCAGTGGAGCTTATCAAACGAAACACGCGCCGCTACGCCAAACGGCAGCTCACCTGGTTCCGCCGCGACCCGGAAATCTTCTGGACCCCACCCGGCGACACTGATAAAATCATAGCATATATCGACGGGACGTTGTAAATCAGTAAATTTTTGTTACTTTTGTCCCGTCTTTTTCCGAAGACGGCTGCTCGGATGGTGGAATAGGTAGACACGCCGGACTTAAAATCCTGTGGCCAGCAATGGCCGTGCGGGTTCGATTCCCGCTCCGAGTACGGACCGACCGCTAATCGCAAGATTAGCGGTCGGTTTTATTTTCACAGACCACAATCTGACGTCATACAGAGAGCGATACGTTTTCGACCGGGTTTCAACTTTCAAACGATTGCCGACCGTACGATAAATTTTCGGACAACAACAACCTTGTTTTAACTTTTAATAAGGAAAAGCGATATACTACCAACCTATATCTACCGGGAAATAGATTTTAGCCCTTGCCATATTTATTTAGAAGCAAGAAATTTGCAATTAAAAATATTTAGCTATCTTTGCCACACAATCCGACAACCGATCATCCGATCGGTTTCATCACCCACTTAATATATCCAACATTTTATTCGGACAAATATGCAAGACCTTAAAGCACTTGAAGGCAAGAGTCTGGCTGAATTGCGTGAAATAGGCAAGGCACTGGGAATCCCTCACCTTATGATGAAAAAAAAGGACCTTATCGAAAAAATTCTGAATTTCACGCAGGACGGAGGCGTTGCGGATACCGAAACGCAACAAAGCCCCGCCGAAGCTCCCAAGAAAACCCGTCGGCCGCGTATTGCCAAGACGGAATCCACTCAGGCCTCCGTCGAAATACGGGAGCAACCCGCCGCACAGACCACGACGACACCGACTCCCGCAGCGCCAAAAGAGGGCGGTAAACGCCGTGGCCGTCCCTCCCGCAAGGAACAGGCCGCCCCTTCATTCGCAGGCACAGATACTTCCAAACCAGAGATAAAAAAAATCGCCCTGGACGGCGAAACGTGTCCAGGAATGCACGAGGAACCGCAGACACTCCCCACAACGCATCCAACGGAAGAGATCATTACCAAAGACGATTTTGCGGGAGAAATCGCCGGTGAAGGCGTTCTGGAGGTAATGCCGGACGGCTACGGGTTCCTGCGCTCGGCAGACTACAACTACCTGAACTCCCCGGACGACATCTACGTTTCTCCTTCGCAGATCAAGCTCTTCGGACTGAAGGCGGGCGACACGGTGACCGGCACGATCCGCCCGCCCAAAGAGGGCGAGAAGTATTTCCCGCTGGTGCGCGTGACGGACATCAACGGACTGGAACCGGAGTACATCCGCGATCGCGTACAGTTCGAATTCATGACCCCGCTTTTCCCGAGCGAAAAATTCTGTCTCACGGGCAACGGCCACAACAACCTCTCGTGCCGCATCGTGGATCTCTTCTCGCCGATCGGCAAGGGGCAGCGCGCCCTGATCGTCGCCCAGCCCAAGACCGGTAAAACGGTGCTCATGCAGTCGATCGCCAACGCCATCGCCGACAACCATCCGGAAGTCTATATGATCGTACTGCTGATCGACGAGCGTCCGGAGGAGGTAACCGAAATGGCACGCAACGTAAAGGCCGAAGTCGTGGCTTCGACCTTCGACGAACAGGCTTCGCGTCACGTCAAAGTCGCCGAAATGGTACTCGAGAAAGCCAAGCGCATGGTCGAATGCGGACACGACGTAGTGATCTTCCTCGATTCGATCACCCGCCTGGCACGCGCCTACAACTCGGTGCAGCCCGCTTCGGGCAAGGTGCTCTCGGGCGGTGTGGACGCCAATGCGCTGCACAAACCGAAGCGTTTCTTCGGCGCAGCCCGCAATACGGAGGAGAAAGGCTCGCTGACGATCATCGCCACGGCCCTGATCGACACCGGTTCGAAGATGGACGAGGTGATCTTCGAGGAGTTCAAGGGCACGGGCAATATGGAATTGCAACTCGACCGCAAGCTGGCCAACAAGCGCGTCTATCCCGCCGTGGATGTCATCGCTTCGGGCACGCGCCGCGAGGACCTGCTGCTGCCGCGCGAGGTGATGAACCGCACGTGGGTGCTGCGCAAATACCTCTCGGACATGACGCCCGTGGAGGCCATGGAGTTCCTGCAAAAACAGATGAACCTCACGGACAACAACGAGGAGTTTCTCGCCACGATGAACCATTAAATCCTATAAAACTATGCTTCGGACGCTATTCATCTCGCTCTTATGCCTGCTGGGAACGACCAGGGCACTGGCCTGGGGACAAAAAGGGCACGACGTAGTCGCCTACATCGCCGAATGCAACCTCACGCCCGAGGCCGCAGAGAAAATCGACAAGATCCTCGGCGGAGCCTCGATGGTATATTGGGCCAACTGGCTCGACTCGGCGAGCCACACGCCGGAGTATGCCTACACCGCGACCTGGCATTATGCCAATGTCGATGAAGGTTTCACTTACGAGACCATGACGAAGAATCCGGACGGGGACATCGTCGAGGCCATCGACCGGATCGTGGCGGAGCTTAAAAACGGTCAGCTCGACCCGGCACAGGAGCAACTCTACCTGAAAATGCTGATACACTTGGTCGGTGACCTGCACCAGCCGATGCACACGGGGCACTTGAGCGACCGGGGCGGCAACTCCGTTCCCGTACGGTTCTTCGGTCGGGAGAGCAATCTCCATGCAGTTTGGGACAGCTCCCTGCCCGAAGCGGCCCACAAGTGGAGCTATACGGAGTGGCAAAACCAGCTCGATCGCCTCACAGAAGAGGAGGTGGCCCGAATCCAATCCGGCACACCGTTCGACTGGTTCGAGGAGAGCAATGCGATCTGTCGGGAGATATACGTTGCAACACCCGAAGGCAGCGATCTTTCCTACGACTACATCGCTAAGTATGCCCCGGTAATCGAGCGGCAGTTGCTGCGTGGAGGACACCGCCTGGCAGGTCTGCTGAACGAGATATACGGATAACGGAAACATCAACAGAAAAATCCCGGAGTTCCCCACCAAGAACTCCGGGATTTTTCTGTTTTCAGACCGATTACAATCCGTACAGAAACTCCATCACATCGACCGCATCCGGATAGTCCGAAAGTGTAGGCTGCTGTGATCGGCCCAAAGGAACCCGACGGCTGTGGTCGATACAGTTGGAAACCACGCATTGTAACTCCGCATCGTGTTTCCGAAGCCAAGCTGCGACCTGGGAGAGATCGTCGTATTCGACCACGGACACCTCGCTCAAAGCCTGCGAAAATTCCGACTGGCGGATCAACAGCGCGAATCCCAAATCAAAAAACGGATCGCCGCACATTTCACGCAGGGCCTTGCGCTGACGATAATTATTCAGGTATTTGGGGTTCATTCGTCGAGAAGCAAAACGAAGGGAGATACCTCGAGGTACGAAAATTAGAGAAACGTTCCGACATCCCAAGCCCGAATAGGAGAAGATATCGTCGGACAGAGCCTCCAGTTGCCCGGACGTTTCCCGCCCGTTCAAGACCGCGACCGAATGGCGATTACCGCGCAAAAGAGTTCTGACCCCGGCATACAAGCTGCGAAAATACCGATTGGCATTATCGCTGCCGGTGGCAATCGCGGCATCGAAAGGTGTAGCCCCGTCATAAACTGCGACAGGGACACCCGGCTCGATCTTTTTCAGTTGGTCGATGACGAAACTCATCAGCACCGCATCTTTGCTCGACATTTTCACCAGGCAACGATGTCCGGCCGTAACGACACACAACAAATCGAAAAAACCGACCAGCGGAATATTGCCGGCCATGACGACCAGAACGGTACGGGACGGCAGGGTAGCGGGGCGCTCGTAGCACGCCAGCCAACGCTCGATCTTATCACGCGATAGGAACTCCTCGCGGATCGACCGCACGGCATCGACAATCTCTTCCGGCTCGAACCAATCGTTCTTCTGGCAGGCCCGCGCGATAACCTCACGGCTCGCAGCATCCTGTCCGAACGAAGAGAGGCGTGCACCCAATTCCGCCCATATATCTACGGGAGTCTTCATCGGCACAAAGATAGTATAAGCCGCGTGCAAAAACAAGTCTGCCTGAATCATACTGCAGCCTTGACAAAGAGAGGCAGAAATTTGGTTTATCGAATTTTTTCGTTACCTTTGCTCCCGCATTTGCGGAAATAGCTCAGTTGGTAGAGCACAACCTTGCCAAGGTTGGGGTCGCG
>OMCQ01001198.1_pt1 | contig 10516 bp, 8 predicted proteins | sample 1673761 | NCBI WGS metagenome assembly OMCQ01 (sample SAMEA103958126, study PRJEB25191) | human gut metagenome | reverse complement strand
ACGCCCACAAAGAGGTCAAAACAGGCGAGAATCGCCAGAAAAGCCAGGATGACAAGGTAAAAGTTGTCCATCGCGAGAGCTGTGCCGCAGGCACAAATATGACGGGTCTATGATATTTTTGAGAGTCTGACGGGGTTTTGTGACAGATTTGTGACAAACCGACACATTCGGCAAATATTTCGCTGCAGGCGCGGAAAAAAGGCCTTGCCGTGTTAGTCTCGTGCCACTGCAATAACAATCGGTTGTCGGGCGGGAAGAGAAAAATGGAAGACGATTCTTACAAAGGATTTTCTATTAAGGATGCCGGTGTCAGCCGGGAAAATCTTGAAGCGGCTTTTCGCGCATTGCCGCACGAAATGACGGCTGTGGCGGTTCACTTGGCCGGAACATTTCTGAACACAATTGACAGGTTGCTTGTCGGCCGCACGCTTGAAGCGGCATATCGGGCAGATAAAGCAGTGGCTTCCCCTGCCGACGATGAGGATCTCGCCTGTTACGGCGTGCTCAATGAGGTGTTTCCGGAGAAGGACCGCCTTCTTTTTGGAAGCGACGAAACCCGATCCGAGGGCGTCAGATTGTGGCACAGCCGGGAAGGAAAGCGGCAGGAGGCGGTTAACCTGCGCACGGCGGTTTCTGTGACTGCGCGTATTGCCATGCGTTTGCTCGGAAAACAGTTTTCTGAAGCACTTAAGGATGCCGCACCCGAAGAGATGTCTGCTGTGATTGCTTCTGTGGTGGCTGAGGCATTCGTCGCCCGCGGGTTGCCGCAAGCACAGGCCGAAGATGAAGCCGGGGATTTTTCCTCGGCCCTCAGTGTTCTTCTGACGTTTTTCGTGGCGCCGCACCTGGAGGACATGCTCGATTCGTACGGGAAAGACACGGACGAAGCAGATGAGGAAGAGGATGACGGGCTTGATGAGGATGAATGGCCGGATGATCCGGACATGCCGCAGCTTTTTGAATCAACCGCCAAAGAAATCCTGAACGGAACAAAAGAAGTCGGTTCGCGCCTGCGTCCGTATATTGTTCTGGCATTTGCAAGTCTTGTACCGCTCATGCGGCGCGCTTGGGCTGAGCGTCGGGATGACTTTGCTGAAACGCTGAAAAAAGAGGAAGACCTCCGGGACGCGGACATTGAGGTGTTGCTCAGCAACGCTCAGGAAGCCAAGGTGGTTTGTTCTGTGTTGTGGCCGGAGGCAGTCAAAAGCCTGAGAAAGGTAACGGAACGCGAATTCCTGACGCCATATTTCGACGAACTCACGGAAGCGTTCGATTCTCAGAGCAAAGAAGACGCCTGGCGCGTGCGTGAGAGTCTGTCGTACCTGCTTTTTCTCGCATCGGCGTGTTTTGGCGTGGAGCGTGAAAAAGTCGGCTGGAAGCTTCTGGAAACGGAATTTGACAGTTACGCGGAGCGTTGCATCAGCCTTCTGGGTTATCAGATCGCTGCCGCCGTGACCTGCGATGAGCTCGATGAAGATCTGCAGGACGCGTTGACGGCGGCTCTAGACGCGGATTAAGCCGGGCGCAGATATAGCTGCCAGGAAAAAACAAACGGCCCCCGAAAACCGGATGCCGTTTGGCGTATCTCACTCAGACAGGAATCAGCACTTGGCAAGCGCTGCTTTTTTCGTGAGGGTCTTGCGCTTCGGACGGGCGTGAATGATGACGGGCTTTTTGGCCGTCTTTTTCATGCCGGGCTTTTTCACGGCGACCTTCTTTTTTGAAGGAGCCGGTTCAAAGGCCGGTTTCTTTTCTTCTTTTTCAACGGGCGGGCGCCAGAGAACGAGCATCTTGCCGATTGCCTGAATGCGCGCTGCGCCGAGCTTGTCGGCAAGCGCTTCGTAAATGGCGGTGCGCTCTTCACGGTCGTCGCCCGGAACGTGAATCTTCACGAGCCCCGCATCGTCAAGCGCGCGGCTTACTTCCTTTTCGACGGCTTCGGTAAGTCCGTTTGCGCCCAAAAGAACGCGGGCTTTGAGGTGATGCGCCTGTCCGCGCAGTTCGAGACGCTTGTCGCGCTCTAAAATGAGTTCGGCCATAATAAAAAGCTTTCTCCTAAGAAAAAGACACTCTTTTTTGTCCCGCTATTGTAATTGGTCTATGCCCAAATCACTGAAAAAACTCCGCTCCAACCGTGCCTGGATCGAGCGTCACATCAACGATCCCTTCGTCAAAATGAGCCGTGCGCAGGGGTATCGTGCGCGTTCGGCTTTCAAGCTGCTGGAAATTGACGAAAAGGAAAAGATCTTTCACCCGGGAATGACCGTGGTGGATTTAGGCGCCGCTCCGGGCAGTTGGTCTCAGATTGCAAGAAAGCGCCTCGCAAACCCTGACGGCACCTTCTGCGGCCGCGTGATTGCGATGGATATTCTCCCGATGGAGCCCATTGAGGGCGTGGATTTTCTGCAGGGCGACTTCAGGGAGCAGGAAGTGGCGGACGCCCTGGATGCGCTTTTGGAGGGCGGCAAGGCCGATGTGGTGATCAGCGACATGGCTCCGAACCTTTCGGGCGTAGCGATGGTCGACGCGGGCGCGAGCCTTCTTTTAAATGAACTTGCGCTTGAATTTGCCGAAAAGAACCTCAAACCCGAAGGGGTCTTTGTAACGAAGGTTTTTCAGGGCTCGGGCTACTCGCAGTTTGTGGAAAGCTGCAAGCGCGTCTTTAAGACGGTGAAGCAGCGCAAACCCGAGGCAAGCCGCGATACGAGTCCGGAAATGTATGTGGTGGGGCGGGGACTTAAACCCGCAAAGAAGAACGCTTAACGACCGGATACAAAAAAGCTTGGAAATTCGCGGCTTTGGACGACAAAACGCCCGATTTCGTTTAGGCTACGTGCAAAATGAAGCCGTCTGTGCGCCTTGAGCGCTCCCGGTGACGGCAAAAATACCGACGACTGAGAGGACAATTTTGGACAACAGGATGCTGGGGCGCATCGCGATCTGGGTGCTGATCGCCTTTGTGCTCTTTACCGTGTTTCGGCAGTTTGACGGCGAACGTGCGGTTCCGGCGGCCGAACAGACGAGTTACACGCAGTTTATGGCTGACGCCAAGGCAGGCCGCATCAGCCGCGTGGACGTGCAGGGCAGAAAGCTCACCGTGACGCCCACCGACGGGCCCGCTTATTCGATCACCAGTCCGGGCGACCTCTGGATGGTGGACGATCTGCGTAAAAACGGGGTGCAGGTTTACGGTAAGGCCGAAGAGGAACCGTCTTTCCTGCAGACGCTTTTTGTAAGCTGGTTCCCGATGCTGCTTTTGATCGGCGTGTGGATTTTCTTCATGCGTCAGATGCAGGGCGGCAAGGGCGGCGCATTCTCCTTCGGTAAGAGTAAGGCAAGAATGCTTGACGACACCGCCAACAAGGTGCGGTTTAACGACGTCGCCGGGTGCGATGAAGCGAAGCAAGACGTCCAGGAAGTCGTGGACTTTCTCAAGGACCCTTCGAAGTACCAGAGGCTCGGGGGCCATATTCCGCGCGGCATTTTGCTCGTCGGACCTCCCGGGACCGGTAAGACGCTTCTTGCGAAAGCCATCGCCGGTGAAGCGGGGGTGCCCTTTTTCTCGATTTCAGGCTCTGACTTCGTGGAAATGTTTGTGGGTGTGGGTGCCGCGCGAGTGCGCGACATGTTTGAAAACGCCAAGAAAAACGCGCCCTGCATCATCTTCATCGACGAAATCGATGCCGTGGGCCGTCAGCGTGGCGCAGGCTTGGGCGGCGGCAACGACGAACGCGAGCAGACGTTAAACCAGATGCTCGTAGAGATGGACGGCTTTGAAACCGGCACCAACATCATCGTGATCGCGGCAACAAACCGCCCTGACGTGCTGGATCCGGCGCTCCTTCGCCCGGGCCGCTTTGACCGCCAGGTCGTGGTGCCGCTGCCCGACATTCGCGGGCGTGAGCAGATTCTCAACGTTCACATGAAAAAGATCCCTGTGGCGCAGGACGTGCGCGCTGACATTCTCGCGCGAGGCACACCGGGCTTTTCAGGCGCCGATCTCGCAAACCTCGTGAACGAAGCTGCGCTTTTTGCCGCACGTCGTAACGGCCGTGTGGTCGATATGAACGACTTTGAGCTTGCCAAAGACAAGATCATGATGGGCGCGGAACGTAAGTCCATGGTGATGACCGAGGACGAAAAGCGCAACACCGCCTATCACGAATCCGGTCATGCGCTCGTAGCCAAACTCATGCCCAAGTCCGATCCCGTGCATAAGGTGACGATCATCCCGCGCGGCAGAGCCCTGGGCGTGACGATGCAGCTTCCGGAAGAAGATCACTACGCCTACGACAAACAGTACCTTTTGACGCGCATCGCGATTTTGTTCGGTGGCCGCATTGCCGAAGAAGTCTTCATGCATCAGATGACCACGGGCGCAAGCAACGACTTTGAACGTGCCACCCAGATGGCGCGCGACATGGTGACGCGCTACGGTATGAGCGACAGCATGGGCGTGATGGTGTACGCCGAAAACGAAGGGGATCCCTTCCTGGGGCGGTCTCTGACGCGCACAAGCCACATCTCTGAGGAAACCATGCGTGCGGTCGATAACGAGATCCGCCGCATCCTCGAAGAGCAGTACACAACCGCGCGTAAACTCATTGAAGACAACGCCGACAAGGTTGAAGCCATGGCGCAGGCGCTTCTCAAATGGGAGACGATTGACGCCGATCAGATCGACGACATCATGGCAGGCAAGCACCCGCGTGAACCGAAGGTTTCGCAGCCCGCCGGGGCCGCGCAGCCGGCGGCTCCCGCTGCGGTTGCAGCTGCTGCGTCCGCGCAGGATAACGGCTCACAGCCGCCTGCGGCGTAAGAAGGATGTGAAGACGGGGCCCGCAGGCCCCGGCAAAAGGACGGAGTGCCGTGCGCTTTCCGTCCTTTTTCCGTGAAAGGACAAGAGAAAATGCAAAATTCAAAAGCAGCGGTTGCCTGGAAACTCAGAACCCGCACGCTCGATCTGACCCGCCCCCGCATCATGGGGATTGTGAACGTGACGCCCGACTCCTTTTCTGACGGCGGAGAACACGCCACAACCGAGGCGGCCGTTGGGGCAGAAAACTTGCCGCTGACGGCGCCGACATCATCGACGTCGGGGGCGAATCCACGCGCTCGGGCGCGGCGGATGTCTCGCTTGAAGAAGAGCTCGCCCGTGTGATTCCGGTGGTAAAGACGCTGGCCCGAGAGGGACTTATTGTGTCGGTGGACACAAGTAAACCCGAAGTGATGCGGGAAGCCGCGGCCGCAGGCGCCGAGATTTTGAACGACATCCGGGGTTTTCGTGAGGCGGGGGCGCCTCAGGCTGCCGCCCAAAGCGGCTGCGGCCTCATTGTGATGCACATGCAGGGGACGCCCCGCACCATGCAGAAGGCCCCGTCCTACACGGACTTGATCGGCGAAGTCACCGACTTTCTGCTCTCGCAGGAAAAGGTGCTGCTTGCCGCCGGCGCAGACCCCGCGGCGGTCATGTTTGATCCGGGCTTTGGTTTCGGGAAAAACGTGGAGCAGAACTTTGAGCTTCTTGCGGCAACGGCGCATTTCGTGGAACTCGGCAGGCCCTTTTTGATGGCGCTTTCCCGTAAGTCGTCCCTGGGGGCCGTCACGGGCGTAGCCAAGGCTGGCGACCGTGTTGTGAGTTCGGTTGCCGGGGCCCTGATTGCCGTTGAGCGCGGCGCGCAGCTGGTGCGTGTGCACGACGTGAGGGAAACGAAGGAAGCTTTTGACGTTTTGGCGGCCGTGCGTGCGGCAGAGGTGCGTCTTAAGGATTAATATCTAGAAGTTTGAATCCGCCAAAAGAGAAAGAACAACATGACGCGACGCTACTTCGGCACGGACGGTGTAAGAGCCACGGTGGGAACTTTTCCCATGACGCCGGACTTTGTGATGCTTCTGGGGCAGGCCTCAGGCCGCGTGATCCGCAGGGAAAATGCCGGACGCAAAACGACGGTTTTAATCGGCAAGGACACCCGGGTGTCGGGCTACATGCTGGAAGCCGCGCTGCAGGCGGGGTTTTCGTCTGCCGGCGTGGATACGGTTCTCTCCGGGCCCATTCCGACGCCCGCAGTTGCCTATCTCACGCGGGCTCTGAGACTTGAAGCCGGCGTTGCGATCAGCGCAAGCCACAATCCGTACTGCGACAACGGCATCAAGTTTTTCTCCGCTGCCGGCACAAAACTTCCGGACGCCGTGGAGCTTGCCGTTGAAGACGAAATCGACAAAGGCTTTCACTGTGAGGCAAGCGACAATCTCGGCAAAGCCCGAAGGCTCGATGATGCGGCCGGCCGCTACGTTGAATTTTGTAAAAGCACGTTCCCCGCGGGGCTCGATCTTAAGGGGATGAAGCTTTATCTCGACTGCGCCAACGGCGCTTCCTACCACGTCGCTCCCGCCGTTTTTCATGAGTTGGGCGCTGATGTGACAGCGGACGCCGTCAGTCCCAACGGCTTTAACATCAACGAGGGTGTGGGTGCGACGCACACGGATACCCTGGCCGAGCGCACCGCCAAGGCGGGCTGCGCCTACGGCCTTGCCTTTGACGGGGACGCCGACCGCCTCATTATGGCTGACGCCGCAGGCCACCTTTATAACGGTGATGAGCTTCTTTACGCCATCGTCTGCGACCGGGGCCGAAAGGGCCGTGTTGACGGTGTCTGCGGCACGCTCATGACAAACTACGCTTTGGAAAAGCGCTTCGGCGAAATGAAGCTTCCCTTCGTGCGCGCCAAGGTGGGCGACCGCTACGTGATGGAAGAACTCACCAAGCGCGGCTGGCTTTTCGGGGGCGAATCCTCCGGGCACATCATTGCGCTTGACAGGCAGAGTACCGGCGACGGCATCGTGAGCGCGCTTCAGGTTTTGGCTGCCGTCAGAGACACCGGTAAGACGCTTGCTGAACTTTTGGCGGGGCTTGAACTCATGCCCCAGGTTCTCATCAATAAGCGTATTGAAAAGGGCTATGACTGGAAGGGTAATGCCGCGTTTGTTGCGGCGGTTGCTGAGGCAGAGAAAACGCTCGCGGGGCGCGGGCGCGTGCTGATCCGCCCCTCAGGCACGGAACCTCTGCTCCGGATCATGGTGGAGACGGGGGATAAGGCCGAGGCACAGACGCTTGCGCAGGGACTTGCCGATGCGCTCAGAGTCTGAGGCTTCCTGAAAAAAACACAAACGGGCGGATTTTCTGAAAGAAACGGCCCGTTTTTCTTTCGGGCTTTTGCCTTTCGCCGTGGTTGAGGCCGCAATTAACGGTTAAAATTCATCGTTTTCGCGGACGGCGCTTCGCTTTTTGCCGGGGCAGCATTGGTTGAAAAACAAACCGCCCGTACCGCACAGGTTTTCGGTCGCCCTTAAACGGGCGGCTTCCGCTTTTTTAAGCGCGAATTTATTGCGAGTACTATGAAACCCAGTACCTATATGACGGCCGCCGACATTCGTCAGGCGTACCTCAAGTTTTTCGAGAGCAAGGGCCACACGATTGTGAAGTCAAGCCCGGTCGTTCCCAAGGACGATCCGACGCTGCTCTTTACCAATGCCGGTATGAACCAGTTCAAGGCCAACTTCCTGGGCCTTGATAAGTCGCTGCACCGCGCAACGACCTCTCAGAAGTGCATCCGCGCGGGCGGCAAGCACAACGACCTTGATAACGTCGGCTACACGGCGCGTCATCACACGTTCTTTGAAATGCTCGGAAACTTCAGTTTCGGCGATTATTTCAAGCACGATGCGATTCACTGGGCCTGGGAACTCTTAACGACCGTTTATAAGCTGCCGCCGGAACGCCTCTGGGTCACCGTCTATTTTGAGGACGATGAGGCCTACAACATCTGGTTGAACGAAATCCACGTGCCGGCCGAGCGCATCATCCGCATCGGCGACAACAAGGGCGCGCGCTACATGTCGGACAACTTCTGGATGATGGGCGACACCGGTCCCTGCGGTCCGTGCTCGGAAATCTTCTATGACCGCGGTCCGTCCGTGCAGGGCGGCCCTCCGGGGAGCCCGGATGAAGACGGCGACCGTTACATGGAAATCTGGAACAACGTCTTCTCCCAGTTTGACAACGACGGCCAGGGCCACTATACCGAGCTGAAGCAGAAGAACATCGACACCGGCATGGGTCTGGAGCGTCTGGCCTGCGTGTGCCAGAATGTGGAGAGCCTGTTCGACGTGGACACCGTGATGAACATCACCCACAAGGTGTCCCAGCTCACCGGCGCTCACTACGGCGAGACGGAAAAGCGGGATGTGTCCCTGCGGGTCATCACCGATCACATCCGCTCTGCCACGTTTATGATCTGCGACGGCATCCTCCCCTCCAACGAGGGCAGGGGCTATGTGCTGCGGCGGCTGCTGCGCCGGGCCGCCCGCCATGGGAAGCTCCTGGGCGTCAATGAGCCGTTCCTGTATCAGGTGGTGGACACCGTGATCCATGAGAACGAGGGGCAGTATCCTGATCTGCGGGAAAAGCAGACGTATATCACCAAGGTCATCCGCACCGAGGAGGAGAATTTCGGCCGCACCATCGACGGCGGCATGAAGATCTTCTCCGACCTGCTGGCGGAGCACCAGGCCAAGGGCGAGAAGGTGTTTTCCGGTGCGGACGCCTTCCGGCTGTATGACACCTTTGGCTTCCCCATCGACCTGACGGCGGAGATGGTGGCCGAGCAGGGCATGACCGTGGACGAGGAGAGCTTCCGGCAGCTGATGCAGGAGCAGAAGCAGCGGGCCCGGGAGGCCCGGAAGGCCCTGGGCGACCTGGGCTGGGCCGGCGTGGAGTTTGGCAAGGACATCCCGGCCACGGAGTTCGTGGGCTATGACCACGATGAGCTCGACGCCACGGTGGTGGCTCTGGTGGCCGAGGACGAGCTGCGGGGCGAGATCCCCGCCGGGTCCGACGCCGTGGTGGTGCTGGACAAGTCTCCCTTCTATGCGGAGATGGGCGGCCAGGTGGCCGACCACGGCACCATCAGCGCCCCGGGCATGCTGTTCACCGTGACGGACGTGCAGAAGAACAAGGGCGGCAAATTCATGCACTACGGGCAGCTGACAGAGGGCGCCCTCCATGTGGGCGACACCGTACACGCCGCCATCGACACCCAGCGCCGCAAAGCCATCCGCCGGGCACACAGCACCACTCATCTGCTGGATGCGGCCCTGAAAAAGGTGCTGGGCGACCACGTGCACCAGGCAGGCTCCCTGGTGGAGCCGGACCGGCTGCGCTTCGACTTCACCCACTTTGAGGCCATCACCCCGGACCAGCTGCATCAGGTGGAGGAGCTGGTCAACGACGCCATCCTGGAGGGCTATCCCGTGGTGACGGAGGTGCTGCCCATTGAGGAGGCCAAGAAAAAGGGCGCCGTGGCTATGTTCGGCGAAAAATACGGCGACACCGTACGGGTGGTGGAGATGGGCGATGTGTCCATCGAGTTCTGCGGCGGCACCCATGTGGACAACACCGCCAAGGCCGGTCCCTTCCGGGTGAAGTCTGAGACCAGCGTGGCCTCCGGCGTGCGCCGGATCGAGGCCACCTGCGGCAAGCTGAGCCTGCAGGGCATGGAGCGCAGCCAGGGCGTGCTGCACAAGGCGGCGCAGTTCCTGAAAACCGCACCTGCCGGACTGCTGGAGCGCATGGAGCAGCAGGCCAACGAGATGAAGCAGCTGCGCCAGGCACTGGATAAGCTGAAGGCCGAGGCGTCCCTGGGCGAGGCCAAGCAGTTCCTGGCCTCCGCCAAGACCGTGAGGGGCCTGCACGTTATCACCACCACCCGCACCGGCATGGACGTGGCCGCCATGCGTACCATGGGCGACTTCCTGCGGGATAAGGACCCGAGCGTGGTGGCCGTTATCGCCAGCATCAACGGCGAAAAGGTGTCCTTCCTGGCCGTGTGCGGCAAGGAGGCCGTGGCCCGGGGCATCAAGGCCGGCGACCTGGTCCGGTCCGTGTCCGCCGTATGCGGCGGCAAGGGCGGAGGCAAGCCCGATTCCGCCATGGGCGGCGGCACGGAGCTGCTGAAGGTGGACGACGCCCTGGCAGCCGTGGACGATTTTGTTTCCGAAAAAATCTCCTGAATCCGGGAGAGAGATCATAGAGAAAGGAGCATGACCATGCGAGACGACAACTGCCTGTTCTGCAAGATCGTTGGCGGGGACATTCCCTCCAACAAGCTGTATGAAGATGAGCTGTGCTATGCCTTTTACGACATCGCCCCCCAGGCTCCCACCCACTTTCTGGTGATCCCCAAGGATCACATTGGCTCCGTGGCGGAGGTAAACGGCGGCAACAGCGCCGTGGTGGCCCACATTTTTGAGGTCATCGCCCGGCTGTGCCGGGAGCTGGGCCTGGAGAGCTACCGGGTGGTGTCCAACATCGGCGAGCAGGCCGGTCAGAGTGTGCACCATCTGCACTTCCACGTACTCTCCGGCCGCGACATGACCTGGCCTCCGGGCTAAGGGCACGAAGCAGGCGTACATTCTTCTGGCCAGTCCCCTGAATACGCGAAGCGGCGGGACCCCATAT
>OMCQ01001196.1_pt1 | contig 10536 bp, 4 predicted proteins | sample 1673761 | NCBI WGS metagenome assembly OMCQ01 (sample SAMEA103958126, study PRJEB25191) | human gut metagenome | reverse complement strand
TCGTTCCGATTCACGGCCAACGATGAGCTATCCCTCGCGCATGGCCCTGGCTTTTGCCCTGACATCGCTCATGACGGTATTGGTGCTGGTGGGCGTAGTCTCCGTTGTATGGGGCACGGTTTTTACGGATTACACGCGCTCCAATATTGTCGAAATCGCCAATTCCGCTGCCGAAAAGTTGGCAACGTCATATGAGGAAAACGGTTCTTGGACTGCGGGGGAGCTGCGTACGGTCGCGACATCGAGTTTGGTGTCCGACGATCTTGGTATGCAGGTCGTCAATAAAAAGGGCGTCATCGTCTACGACGACTCGTGGCCCTCGGCAAGCGCTACTGCCGATGTACGCGAAAATCAGGCGACGACCGACGATGCGAGCGGAAAGAGGGCATCGCACAGCCCAGTCTCGTCTGCTCCCACCGATTCCAATAGTGTTGCCAACGTTGAGATCGTGACGTCCTCCGGCGAGCACGTGGGTCAGGTCAAATTGTGGGCGGTTGGCTCCGATGCCCTGCTCACCAGGGCAGACTCGGCATTCAGAGAGAAGACCTTTAACGCCATGGCCCTTGCCGCGGTTGTGGCCGTCTGCATCTCGGTCGTTATCGGAGCGCTCATGTCGCGCATGCTCACCAAGCCGATTCATCGTATTACCAGCACCGCCAAGCAGATTCGCGATGGAGACCTGTCCGCTCGTACGGGCTTGCGCGGCGATGATGAGATCGATCAGCTGGGAGAGACCTTCGACGAGATGGCCATCTCACTCGAAAAGGATATGAAGCACGAGAAGCGCCTGACCTCTGATGTTGCCCACGAGCTGCGCACGCCGCTCATGGCCATGCTTGCAACGGTCGAGGCCATGCAAGACGGTGTGTATCCCACCGATGACGAACACCTGGAAACGGTCGCATCCGAGACGCGTCGTCTGGCCCGTCTGGTGCAGCAGATGCTCGACCTGTCGCGCATGGAAAACAGCACCGCGCCGCTCAACCTGGAACCGGTGGACATGGTTCCGTTCGTGCGATCGATTGTGAACGGCCAGGAGCGCCTTTTTGCCGACCGTGACCTGCGTTTGCGCTTTGCAGATGAGACGCAGGGTCACGATGACGTTGTCGAGGCAGATCCCGACATGATCACGCAATGCGTCATCAACCTCTTGAGTAACGCCATGCGCTATACCCCCGAGGGGGGTTGGGTCGTGGTGTCGGTGCTCAGCGACCGCAAGCACGTCGATATCGCGGTTTCGGATACGGGCATCGGTATCGCCAAGGATGATTTGTCGCGCATCTTCGGTCGTTTTTGGCGTGCCGACGCCAGTCGCGCCCGCGAGGCGGGTGGCCTGGGCGTGGGCCTCGCCGTGACCAAGCAGATTGTCGAGCGTCATCACGGCTACATATCCGTGGAGTCGGAGCTTGGAAAGGGTACGACTTTTACGATTCATCTGCCTCGCGAGCACACGGCGGACGCGTCATCTACTACAATGGAGCACTAGCTTTTCGCTATTCGGTGAAGGAGGGGTTTCGTCCCTGCCGCTCCGAGTTTGCGAAAACGTGCGGGAAAGAACCCGCATTACTGTCGTATTTTGGTAAGGAGTGACTCACGTGACAACGATGGAGCGTCGTCCGGATTCCCGTGGCAAGGTTCGTGATATCTATGATGCCGGTGAAAACCTGCTGATGGTCGCCACCGACCGCATTTCTGCGTTCGACTTTATTCTCCCCGACGAGATTCCGTTTAAGGGAGAGGTACTCAATCGCATCTCGGCATTCTGGTTCGATAAGTTTGCCGACATCGTTCCCAACCACCTCGTCTCCATCGACCCGGCGGATTTCCCCGAGGAGTTTGCCGAGTATCGTGACTACCTCGCAGGCCGCGCCATGCTGGTCAAGAAGGCCCAGACGATTCCTATCGAGTGCATCGTCCGCGGTTATCTGACCGGTTCGGGCAAGAAGACCTATGACGAGAACGGCACCGTCTGCGGCATTCAGCTGCCCGAGGGTCTGACCGAGGCCTCCAAGGCCGAGATCGGCGACCACGACGAGAACATCTCGTTCGAGCGTTGCTGCGAGATCGTGGGCGAGGACATCGCCACGCAGATTCGTGACCTTTCCCTCAAGATCTACAAGGCCGCTGCCGAGTACGCCGCGACCCGTGGCATCATCATCGCCGACACCAAGTTCGAGTTTGGTGTCATCGATGGCAAGGTTACGCTGATCGACGAGTGCCTAACGCCCGACTCCAGCCGTTTCTGGCCCGCCGCCAGCTACGAGGAGGGCAAGATTCAGCCTAGCTACGACAAACAATTCGTCCGCAATTGGCTCAAAGCCAACTGGGATATGACGGGGGAGACCCCGCACCTGCCCGCCGAGGTCATCGATGGCACGTCCGAGCGCTATCGCGAGGCCTTCCAGATCATCACGGGCTCCCAGTTCACAAGCATGAAGGAGAACGCATAAGTGAGTACCCGTAGCGCCACGAACAAGCGCACGCAATCCCACGAAGTTACCGGGGTTGCGCGCAAGTCTGCCGCATCTGCTAAGCCCGCCCGCCAGGCAGCGAGCTCCGTTCGCGTCGTGCCGGCATCATCCAAGGCACGCCGCAAGGAGCTCGAGAAGGGCGAAAACCTGGAAGGTCTTTCCAAGGAGGAAAAGCGCGCCCGCAAGGCCAAACAGCGTGCCCGCGAGGATCGCATCTACACGGTGTCGAATATCCTCCTCAAGCAGGATGAGGACTACACCAAGCGCCGTCGTATCTGGTGGGCCGTGCTCGCCATCGGCATGGTACTCGTCGTGGCAATTTGGGCTTCGCTCTACTTCGCTCCCGGCGGCACGGTGTCCAGCCCCGTCCAGATGGTCGGCATCGTTTTGTCCTATGTCATCATCCTGGGTGACTTTATCTACGACTTCGTTCGTATCCGTCCCCTGCGCAACATGTACCGCACGCAGGTCGAGGGCATGTCCGAGAACAAGCTCAACGCTCTTATTGAGCGCGCGGCTGCCGAGGAGGACAAGAAGGACTCCAAGAAGAAGTAGCGTTTGTATTCATACATATCGCTAAGATATAAGGCGCGTCGTTTTAGCGGCGCGCCTTTTTACTGTTCTATAGATAGATGGAGTGGCACATGATTCGAGCTGCCCTGACGGTCGAAGAAGCTCTGGAGGGCATGAAGGCCCTGGAGCCCAAGATTAAAAACTATGCGCGCCTGGTTGTCCGCAAGGGCGTAAACGTCAAGCCCGGCCAGGAGGTTGTCGTTCAGTCTCCGGTCGAGTGCGCGCCCTTTGCCCGCGTGGTGGTCGCGGAGGCTTATGCCGCCGGCGCTGGTCACGTGACGGTCATTTGGGCCGATGATGCCGTGACGAGGCTCACGTACGAGCATGTCGATAAAAGCTATTTTGAGCAGACGCCCGAGTGGAAGCGCCTGCAGCTGGATTCCCTGGCCCAGGACGGCGCCTGCTTTATCTTTATCGAGGGTGCGGACCCTGCCGCCCTTAAGGGCATCGATCCCGCCAAGCCTGCTGCAGCTTCTAAGGCAAGGAATACGCAGTGCAAGGTCTTCCGCCGTGGACTGGACTACAACATCAACCCGTGGTGCATCGCTGGCGCTCCGGTCGTGGCATGGGCGCGCGAGGTGTTCCCGGGAGACGCCGATGAGGTTGCAATCTATAAGCTGTGGAATGCGATTCTGCACACCGCTCGCGCCGATGGCCAGGACCCAGAGAGCGACTGGGAACTCCATGACGCCGCATTCGAAAAGAACCTGCGTTTCCTGAACGACAATCGTTTCGACTACCTGCATTACACCGCGGCAAATGGAACCGATCTGACGATTGGCATGACGAAGGGTCACGAGTGGGCCGGCGGCAAGGGTAAGACGCCCGATGGACACCCCTTCTTCCCCAACATCCCCACCGAGGAGGTCTTCACCTCGCCTGATCGTATGCGTGCCGACGGTATCGTGTATTCGGCTATGCCGCTCATTCACCACGGTAACAAGGTTGACGATTTTTGGATTAAGTTCAAGGCCGGCCGCGTAGTGGACTACGATGCCCGTGTGGGCAAGGCGACGCTTGCGAGCATTATTGACACCGATGAAGGTGCCGCTCATCTGGGCGAGGTCGCGCTCATTTCCAAGAACACTCCGATCCGCGAAAGCGGCGTTCTGTTCTATGACACGCTCTATGACGAGAACGCTAGCTGCCATCTCGCGCTAGGTGTCGGTTTCCCCGAATGCATCGAGGGTGGGTACGACATGTCCAAGGAAGAGCTCCTGGAGCATGGCGTTAACGTCTCGAGCACGCACGTCGATTTTATGATCGGCACGGACGACATCGATATTAAGGGCATTACGCCTGATGGACGTGAAGTTGTGATTTTCCAGAACGGCCAATGGAGTTGGGAATAGTCCCAGACCGTGGTACAATGCCACCCGCGGGCCGTTAGCTCAGCTGGCAGAGCAGGGGACTTTTAATCCCAAGGTCCAGGGTTCGAACCCCTGACGGCCCACCATAGAATAGAAAGCGATCAACTCCGGTTGGTCGCTTTTTTGCTGCCGGTGCACGGGTTCGAACCCGAACTTCTCTATATATAAGAACGCTTGGCGAACAAAACCTGCCTTTTACCGACGGGAAACAAATAGCTGATGCTTTTGGAGTAAAGTGGCGCTCCAGAGATGACCGATGCCTTAACACCTATAAACCAGCTGGTCATCGCCAATATCAGAAGCTGCTGCTTCAGTTTTAACCTCAGTGATGCGACTGAGGGACCTATTCATTTGTGAACAAAATATGGAGTGCGGGATTCCCGCCCGCGGGGGCCCTCCGGTCTGGCAATATATCTCCTTGCCGCGCGGCCCGGTCGAACCGGATCAGCCGCGGGGCGTGCACCTTGAGAACCGGATACTGCGAGGATGGACACTAACTTCAGTGTCGCATCCGGGCAGACATCGAACCATTTGAAATGGTCTAACTTGGATTTGTTTTTCGCAAGGCCGCCGAGAGGCGGCCCCGAGAAATTCCTTTTCCTATACTAAAACCATATGAATCGAACGGAACCGATCAGCGATGAACTGAGAGGACCGGACGGGCTCGAAGCCCATATATTTTGGACGGAGAGTTCGATCCTGGCTCAGGATGAACGCTGGCGGCGCGCCTAACACATGCAAGTCGAACGGCACCCACCTTCGGGTGGAAGCGAGTGGCGAACGGCTGAGTAACACGTGGAGAACCTGCCCCCTCCCCCGGGATAGCCGCCCGAAAGGACGGGTAATACCGGATACCCCGGGGTGCCGCATGGCACCCCGGCTAAAGCCCCGACGGGAGGGGATGGCTCCGCGGCCCATCAGGTAGACGGCGGGGTGACGGCCCACCGTGCCGACAACGGGTAGCCGGGTTGAGAGACCGACCGGCCAGATTGGGACTGAGACACGGCCCAGACTCCTACGGGAGGCAGCAGTGGGGAATCTTGCGCAATGGGGGGAACCCTGACGCAGCGACGCCGCGTGCGGGACGGAGGCCTTCGGGTCGTAAACCGCTTTCAGCAGGGAAGAGTCAAGACTGTACCTGCAGAAGAAGCCCCGGCTAACTACGTGCCAGCAGCCGCGGTAATACGTAGGGGGCGAGCGTTATCCGGATTCATTGGGCGTAAAGCGCGCGTAGGCGGCCCGGCAGGCCGGGGGTCGAAGCGGGGGGCTCAACCCCCCGAAGCCCCCGGAACCTCCGCGGCTTGGGTCCGGTAGGGGAGGGTGGAACACCCGGTGTAGCGGTGGAATGCGCAGATATCGGGTGGAACACCGGTGGCGAAGGCGGCCCTCTGGGCCGAGACCGACGCTGAGGCGCGAAAGCTGGGGGAGCGAACAGGATTAGATACCCTGGTAGTCCCAGCCGTAAACGATGGACGCTAGGTGTGGGGGGACGATCCCCCCGTGCCGCAGCCAACGCATTAAGCGTCCCGCCTGGGGAGTACGGCCGCAAGGCTAAAACTCAAAGGAATTGACGGGGGCCCGCACAAGCAGCGGAGCATGTGGCTTAATTCGAAGCAACGCGAAGAACCTTACCAGGGCTTGACATATGGGTGAAGCGGGGGAGACCCCGTGGCCGAGAGGAGCCCATACAGGTGGTGCATGGCTGTCGTCAGCTCGTGTCGTGAGATGTTGGGTTAAGTCCCGCAACGAGCGCAACCCCTATCTTCAGTAGCCAGCAGGTAAGGCTGGGCACTCTGGAGAGACCGCCCCGGTCAACGGGGAGGAAGGCGGGGACGACGTCAAGTCATCATGCCCCTTATGCCCTGGGCTGCACACGTGCTACAATGGCCGGTACAGAGGGATGCCACCCCGCGAGGGGGAGCGGATCCCGGAAAGCCGGCCCCAGTTCGGATTGGGGGCTGCAACCCGCCCCCATGAAGTCGGAGTTGCTAGTAATCGCGGATCAGCATGCCGCGGTGAATGCGTTCCCGGGCCTTGTACACACCGCCCGTCACACCACCCGAGTCGTCTGCACCCGAAGTCGCCGGCCCAACCGAGAGGGGGGAGGCGCCGAAGGTGTGGAGGGTGAGGGGGGTGAAGTCGTAACAAGGTAGCCGTACCGGAAGGTGCGGCTGGATCACCTCCTTTCTAGGGAGATAAATCTTCTAGAGAGATCAACTTAACTCGAATAGAGGGCAGGAGCCCGTCCGGTAGATGTCCCGCCACGGATAAGTCCCCGCAGCACCCGGTCCCCGGGGTCGCACCCGCGTACCTTGAGAGCCGCATAGCGATAGGAGAGAGATGGAAGATCAGATTCTTCCAGACTCGATTCTTTTCTGCGATTAAATCAAGAATGATAGCAATCATTCATCCGATCCAAACAAGAAGAATTCACTTATATATGAGTGAGGAGCATCTGATCGCGAGCACAGTACAACTGCTGTGCCGCGGTATGAGATACCCGAATTGCGACATACGAGCGCTATTCATGATATCGATTAATTAGATTAGTTAGCGACACGTGGATATCCCGCGGGCCCGATGCGGTCCCGCAAGATACCACGGGCGCACGGCGGATGCCTTGGCACAGGGAGCCGATGAAGGACGCGGCAAGCTGCGATAATCCCCGGCGAGGAGCACACATCCTTCGACCCGGGGGTCTCCGAATGGGCGAACCCATGCACAGCAGTGTGCATATCCCCCCGCTGAACACATAGGCGGGGGGAGGACAACCCGGGGAACTGAAACATCTAAGTACCCGGAGGAGAGGAAATCAATCTCGAGACTCCCCGAGTAGCGGCGAGCGAAAGGGGACCGATGGCCAAACCGTCGAGCGGGCATACCCGGCAGGGGTTCCGCCGACGGGGTTGCAGGGCCGCGCATCCGGGGGCTGCCGCCCCCGGGCGCAGGTCCGGCTGGGGAGCGGAACGGCATGGGAGGGCCGGCCGCAGCGGGTGACAGCCCCGTACGCGAACCCAGACCGGACGGCGCGACGCGGTCCCTGAGTAGGGCCGGGCACGTGAAACCCGGTCCGAACCTGGGTGGACCACCATCCAAGCCTGAGTACTACCCTGTGACCGATAGCGCACCAGTACCGTGAGGGAAAGGTGAAAAGCACCCCGGGAGGGGAGTGAAACAGTACCTGAAACCGTGCGCCCACGAGCAGTCGGAGCAACTTTACGTTGTGACGGCGTGCCTTTTGTAGAATGAGCCAGCGAGTCGCTGGCGCGGGGCGAGGTTAACCGAAAGGGAGCCGTAGCGAAAGCGAGCCTTAACAGGGCGACTTGAGTCCCGCGCCGCGGACGCGAAGCCGGGTGAGCTATCCGTGGGCAGGCTGAAGCGGGGGTAAGACCCCGTGGAGGGCCGAACGCACGTCGGTTGAAAACGGCGGCGATGACCTGCGGATAGGGGTGAAAGGCCAATCAAACCCGGAGATATCTCGTTCTCCCCGAAATAGCTTTAGGGCTAGCGTCGCGCGTTCACCGCCGGAGGTAGAGCACCGGATGGACGAGGGGGCTTCGCCGCCTACCGAATCCAACCGAACTCCGAATGCCGGCGGCCCAGAGCGCGGCAGTCAGAGCATGTGGGCTAAGCTGTGTGCTCGAGAGGGAAACAGCCCGGACCGCCCGCTAAGGTCCCCAAGTTCCAGCCGAGTGGCAAAGGATGTGCGTCCGCCCAGACAACCAGGATGTTGGCTTAGAAGCAGCCATGCATTCAAAGAGTGCGTAACAGCTCACTGGTCGAGTGGACATGCGCCGACAATACACGGGGCTAAGCTGGACACCGAAGCGGCGGGATTTTAATTCATTAGAATCGGTAGGGGAGCTTCCCATGGGCGGAGAAGCCGGAGGGCGACCGACGGTGGAGCGCATGGGAGTGAGAATGCTGGCATGAGTAGCGAGAGACGAGAGAGTAACTCGTCCGCCGTGAACCCGAGGTTTCCTGGGCAAGGCTAATCCTCCCAGGGTCAGTCGGGGGCTAAGGCGAGGCCGGGAGGCGTAGCCGACGCGCAGCAGGCAGACATTCCTGCACCGCGCACGCGGCGCTACGACCGACGGGGCGACGGATGGGGGTGGCTCGGCGGGGTTCTGGACGTCCCCGTGATGGAGCGCGGCCCGCGGACCAGGGAAATCCGGTCCGCACGAGGGCGAGGCTCCGGACGAAGCGACTGAGCGAAGCGAGTGAGCCCGAGGTCCCTAGAAAAACCCCTAGGCAGGCGCGTGCGCGCCCGTACCGCAAACCGACACAGGTGGGTGGGTAGAACATACCGAGGCGATCGGGTCAACCATGGTCAAGGAACTCGGCACAATGGCCCCGTAACTTCGGGAGAAGGGGTGCCCGCGCGTACGTGAACCGGCTTGCCCGGGGAGCGGAGGCGGGCCGCAGTGGAGAGGCCCAAGCGACTGTTTACCAAAAACACAGGACTCTGCAGAAGCCGCAAGGCGACGTATAGGGTCTGACGCCTGCCCGGTGCCGGAAGGTCACGCGGAGGAGTTAGCCGTTAAGGCGAAGCCCCGAAGCCAAGCCCCGGTAAACGGCGGCCGTAACTATAACGGTCCTAAGGTAGCGAAATTCCTTGTCGGGTAAGTTCCGACCTGCACGAAAGGCGCAACGACTTGGGCGCTGTCTCGACCATGGACCCGGTGAAATTGCACTGGTCGTGAAGATGCGACTTACCCGCGGAAGGACGGAAAGACCCCGTGAACCTTCACTGCAGCTTGGCATTGGCCGCTGGTCCCGCGTGTAGAGGATAGGCAGGAGGCTAAGATCCGGAGGCGCCAGCCCCCGGGGAGCCGCCCTTGGAATACTGCCCTCGCGCGACCGGCGTCCTAACCCGAGGCCGTCAACCGGCTCGGGGACCGTGCCAGGCGGGCAGTTTGACTGGGGCGGTCGCCTCCTAAAGGGTAACGGAGGCGCGCGAAGGTCCGCTCGGGACGGTCGGCAACCGTCCTTTTGAATGCAAGAGTACAAGCGGGCTTGACTGCGAGGCCCACAAGCCGAGCAGGTGCGAAAGCAGGCTCTAGTGATCCGGCGGCCCCGAGTGGGTGGGCCGTCGCTCAACGGATAAAAGGTACTCCGGGGATAACAGGCTGATCTTGCCCAAGAGTCCACATCGACGGCAAGGTTTGGCACCTCGATGTCGGCTCATCGCATCCTGGGGCTGTAGCAGGTCCCAAGGGTTGGGCTGTTCGCCCATTAAAGCGGTACGCGAGCTGGGTTCAGAACGTCGTGAGACAGTTCGGTCCCTATCCTCCGTGGGCGCAGGAGAATCGATGGAGGCTGCCCCCAGTACGAGAGGACCGGGGTGGACGCACCTCCGGTGAACCGGTTGTCGACCAACGGCACGGCCGGGTAGCCGCGTGCGGCGCGGATAACCGCTGAAGGCATCTAAGCGGGAAGCCGTTCCAGGGATTAGTTCTCCTTCCGGTAAGGGCCCAGGTAGACTACCTGGTCGATAGACGGCAGGTGCAAGGGCGGCGACGTCCTCAGCCGAGCCGCACTAATCGCCCGAGCTCTTCCGGAACCGCACCTCGCGGCCCGCGGGACCGAGCGCTCCATGCGCGGTCCGGGCACGAGGATGCCCCCGAGTCAGACCTCCCCTATACGCCATGCGGCCCCCAGGGCACGTAGATGAGACCCAGGACACCGAAGATACGGTGGGCGCCGCCCACCGGTCAGCGGCCAGAGCATGGGGGGCACGCCCGGTCCCGTTCCGAACCCGGAAGCTAAGCCCCATCGCGCCGAGAGTACTGCGGGGTCAGCCCGTGGGAGGCCAGGGCGCCGCTGACCGGTGGACGGCACCGAGCCGTCATCGAGACTGAAGAAGGGGGAGGCCTCGCGGCCTCCCCCTTTTTGCGTTTAAAGGACAAATTGGGGCACTTGATCGCTTAATCCTTCTGTTTTACGGAATGGGATTTATCGTCGAGATGATCAGTCGCGTCTCTGGAAGTTGCAGATTGCTTTAAATTGCCTCTATTTGTTGTCGGGTGTTGCCGGAGCACCACATCTATTTCGATGACGAGTGAAATGGATCTACAGCATTTAATCTCCAATGAGGCTTATCGTGTCTTCGCGGTATCCGA
>OMCQ01001195.1_pt1 | contig 10542 bp, 8 predicted proteins | sample 1673761 | NCBI WGS metagenome assembly OMCQ01 (sample SAMEA103958126, study PRJEB25191) | human gut metagenome | reverse complement strand
CTGCAGCTGCCGTCCTTCTTTCATCAGCTCCATCATCTCATCTTCCACATCGGCATATTTCTTCTTACCGATCGTCAGGTTTGCCACCATCTCGGTAAGTGCCGTCGCAATAGCCCCGTTCAGAGCCGAGATACTTCCGCCCCCCGGAACAGGCGCGCTACCCGCCGTTTCGGCAAGAAATCCTTTGATTGTCAAATCTACAAGCATTGTGTCTATTATTTAAGATTAAACATTTTATCTTCATCCCGTCAAACGATATAAAGCACGCCGTCTTTGATAACCGTGTCCACGATATTCATTCCTATATGATAAGGAAGGAACTTATAAGAAGGGAATTTCAACAAGACCAAGTCCGCCTTCTTTCCGACATCGATGCTACCGACCTTCTTTTCCCGCCCTAACGCTGCCGCTCCGTTGATCGTAAGGGCGGTCAGGGCTTCTTCGGGAGTAAGTTTCATCTGGATGCAGGCCAGGGCGAACAACAACGGGATCGAACTGGAGAAGCAACTACCGGGGTTCAGGTCGGAAGCCAGTGCCACGGCGCAACCGGCATCTATCATCCGGCGTCCCGGAGCATAAGGTTCATTTAGCGAGAAAGCGGTAAGCGGAAGCAAAGTCGCGATCGTCCCCGAACGTGCCAGGCGTTTGATGCCGGTATCGGAGATATGCAACAGATGGTCGGCACTCACGGCTTTCAGGCGGGCTGCCAATTCGGCTCCTCCGAAAGAAACGATCTCATCGGCATGAAGTTTCAGTTTGAAACGCTGGCTGCGGGCTGCTTTCAACAAACGTTCGCTTTGTTCGACCGAGAAAACGCCTTGTTCGCAAAAGACATCACAACATTCTGCCAGTTCGCTGTCACGGACAAGGGGAAGCATTTCACGAATCAGGAAGTCGATGTATTCGTCGCTTCTTCCTGCATATTCTTCGGGAAGGGCATGGGCACCGAGAAAGGTGGAGACTATATCGACACGTTTATGCTCGGTGTTGTTCAGGCTGCGCATTACCTTTAGCTGTAATAGTTCGGTTTCCCGATCCAGTCCGTAGCCGCTTTTACCTTCTACGGTGGTTACGCCCATTGTGCTCATTCTTTTCAGAAAGCCTTCAGCTGCTGAACGAAGTTTCAGGAAGTTCATTTGCCGGGTGGCTTTTACGGTGCTTGCAATTCCGCCTCCCCGCTCCATAATCGACATATAGCTTTCGCCGTTCAGACGCCAGGAGAATTCTTCGGAACGTTCTCCGCCAAACACGAAATGGGTATGGGAATCGACGAAGCCGGGCAAGAGGCAGTGTCCGCGAGCATTATAATGCCAGTAGTGTTGATAGTAACCGTCGCGGTCTTCGCCACGGTTTTCACCAACGTAGGTGATGACTCCTTTGGTGACTTCCACGGTTCCGTTCTCTATGACTTGCAGTTGGGACATTTCTTCGCCTTTACGGGCGGAAAAGCCGATGGGAGTTACAATACGGGCATTGAATATGATTAGGTTTTCACTCATAAATTATCCGAATTATCTTGGTTTATTCTTGTTTCATTCATCCTGCTTCTTGATCCGTTGTTTTTTATCAGGGCAGGTTCCCCTGTAAACATCCGTTCTGATTTGGATTGAATATTCGCTAACATATTTCTTTACCGGCTATTCCATGATACGGGCTTCCAAGACTTGCTGCATGGAAAAGTTTTCGAGTCCGAGATAGTAGGAAGCTGTATCAATCAGGGCTTCCATCGGTACGAGGCCAATGATTTCACTACCGACAATCGTAACACCATAGCGGCGAGCTTCGATACGTACCAGTTCGAAGGCGCGGTAAAGAGCAGTACGGGTATAGTCGGTCATGTTTATGGATACCTGGGTGATGTTTCTCTCCTTTAGCTCCACTCCCATTGCTTTCACATAACGGAGCCCTCCGTTGATATGGCGGATATTCTTTGCTATCTTGGTAGCTATTTCCAGATTGTCCGTACTAAGATTGATATTATAGGCTACAAGCGGCATACGAGCTCCGATGGCGACTGTACCTGCGGTTGGATGACGTTCGGCAGGTCCGAAATCTGGTTGCCATTCGGGTAGTTTGATTTTTTCGGCCATGCCTTCAAATTCTCCTTTACGGACGGAAGCGAGATTCTCCCGATGCGGCGCAGTTGCGGACTTCTCATACAGGAAGACAGGAAGATGATAGATCTCGGCTACTTTTGCGGCTACTTTCTTGGATAGTTCGATGGCTTCTTCCATGCTGGTATTCTTAATCGGGATGAAAGGGATGACATCGACTGCTCCCATACGGGGATGTTGCCCGGTATGCTGATTCAGGTCTATCAAACGGACAGCCACACCGACGGCTTCAACGATTGCTTCGTACAGAGCTTCCGGCTCGCCGACAAGGGTTACAACCAAACGGTTATGGTCTTCATCATTACTGTAATCAAGCAGTTTTACTCCGGCCTTAATACGGAAAGGGGCTACTATCTGATCTATTTTCTCTAAATCACGTCCCTCGCTAAAATTGGGGACGCATTCAATAATTTTATTCCAACTCATATCAAATATCTACTATTATAGAGGTTATATTCAACTGGATAACTATATGTTTTACATTAAACAAGTGCTCTTGCCCAATAGTCCTTATATAATCAAGCACGGTTCACACGAGTTTCATACCGAATCACCGCATGGTTTATACTAAACAGCTATATGTTTAAACAGTCCATATATTATGGGAATTTATTCTCTCATATTAAGAGAATAAATTCCCATAATATGTGATACTATTTTCCCACAATATATGGGACTATCTTCTTTATAAGTTCTTCGTCTGCTACATACGGCATTGTTATCTGATAGTCTCTTGCATGGGAGTCATTAAATGCTTCGCTTGTCTCCATCGCATGCGGATTACGCGCCCATGAGCGACGGGCTACTCCGCCCATCACATCCCAGAGCATTGCCGAACGAAGTATTTCATCTACCCGTTCGCTACCGTCGCATACCATACCGAAGCCGCCATTGACTGCTTTGCCAATACCGACTCCCCCACCATTGTGCAAAGCTACCAGGCTCATTCCGCGGGCACAATTTCCGGCAAAGCATTGCACAGCCATATCTGCCATCACATTGCTTCCGTCTTTGATATTCGATGTCTCCCGGAAAGGAGAATCCGTTCCGCTTACATCGTGATGGTCTCGTCCCAGCATGATAGGACCTACTTCGCCCCGGCGGACCATCTCATTGAAACGGAGGGCTATGTTCATTCTCCCAACTGCATCCTGATACAGAATACGTGCCTGTGTACCCACCACGAGCTGATTCTTTTCGGCATCCCGTATCCAGTTGTAATTGTCAAGATCCTGACCGCGCCGATTGACGTCGATACATTCCATAGCTGCGTGGTCTGTTTTTATCAGATCTTCGTGTTTGCCACTCAAGCAAACCCATCTGAACGGACCGTAGCCATAATCAAAGAGTTGGGGTCCCATAATATCTTCAACATAGCTTGGCCAGATAAATCCGTCCTTTTCATCAACACCATTACGGGAAATTTCTTTTACTCCGGCATCGTATATAGCTTTCATGAAGGAGTTTCCATAATCAAAGAAATAAGTTCCGCGGGCTACGAGTTTCTTAATAACTTCGAAATGACGATGCAAGGATATATCTACCAAGTGACGGAATTGTTCCGGAGATTCGTGAAGAAGGCGTGTGCGTTCTTCAAAAGTTAGTCCGACAGGGCAGTAACCGCCTTCGTAAACGGCATGACAGGAGGTTTGATCGGATAATAATTCAATAGGAATTCTTTCGCGTTCGGCATATTCGAGCAGATCTACGACATTGCCGTGATAGGCTATCGAGCAGGGTTCACGACGTTGCATTGCTTGAGATGCCATCCGGTATGCTTCGGCTATATCCGCAGTCACGTGTCCCACCCATCCCTGGCGGTGGCGGGTTTCAATACGCGAACTATCTACTTCGGCTATGATGGAGACTGCTCCTGCTATCTCCGCCGCTTTGGGTTGTGCGCCGCTCATTCCTCCCAAGCCGGAAGATACAAATAAATGTCCCCGCAGATCCTGATCTTGGGGAATCCCCAGTTTCAATCGCCCGGCATTGAGGAGGGTATTGAAAGTGCCATGCACAATTCCTTGAGGACCGATATACATCCAGCCGCCAGCGGTCATTTGCCCGTAATTGGCAACTCCCATCTGGGCAGCAATATGCCAATCATGTTGATTGTCGAATTGCCCGATCATCATCGAATTGGTTATTATAACGCGGGGAGCATCGGGACGGGAGCGGAAAAGCCCTAATGGATGTCCGGACTCAATAACCAGCGTCTGTTCTTGGGTAAGTTCTTCGAGGTATTGTTTTATCAGCCGATATTGCATCCAGTTTTGACAGACTTGTCCGGTTTCACCGTAAGTGACTAGTTCGTAGGGATATAATGCTATATCGAAGCAAAGGTTATTGTCAATCATTACCTGAAAAGCTTTGCCTTCAATGCATTGTCCCCGATATTCATCAATCGGTTTGGCTTTCAAGTCGCCGGCAGGACGGAAACGGTATCCGTAAATCCGCCCGCGAGTGCGTAGCTCTTCCATCAATTCAGGAGCCAATTGTTCGTGCCACTCGGTAGGAATATAACGCAAAGCGTTTTTTAATGCAGTGATTGTCTGCGCCGGGGTAAGTGTATAACCACGGTCGGGAGCTCTCCGGATACCTTCTACAAAATCCGGATAAGGAGGTAGTGTGTTGCCAAGAGTTATTCTCATAATAAACAGAATTAAGGATTACAAACTGTAAGCAATACAGTCTTATAACTCTTCGCAAGATAGAAAAAAAGAAGATAAAAGACAAGAGATTTGACAGATTTATTATCAGAAAGGTATTATTACATTTACAGTTTGATAGAAGAACAAGACACAAGCGATGTCAAAACTCTCTTATGCTTTTATACAGGCACGAATACAAACCGTTTTGTCAAAACAGATAGATAGACCTTTCATTAAAGTAGATAGCAGGGGGCATTACGGTAAATAGCAAAACTATCATTAAAACGAATGGCGGAGCTTCACTAAAGCTAAAAATAGACTTTTCATTAAAATGAATGGAAGGATCGTTGGTAAAAAACCTTTCATTAAAATAAAAGAGAATCTTTAGTAAAGCAAATAGCAGCCCTTTCTAAAATCAACGCTATGAAATCGGTGGAATTTGTATAACTAGCGTAACCCGCATCTCAATAATATCATTATATAGATGATTGTATTATTGATAGGGCTTTTTATACGATACCAACCGCAATTAATGGAATTATTTCTTTTGTTTATTCTGCAACTCTAACAGATATTTAAAAGTATGCTTTGCCTCCTGACTATCATCTTTCAAATATGCTTGTTTCAGTTCCGGATAATTCTTCAATAATTGCAGCATTCTATCTTTCCCCAGAAAGTCGACTTTTCCCGTTTCACCATTCAATTCATAGCAAACACGTTTTGTAACCAGACTTGAAGCGGCAAGAGCATCGCCTATATTTCCTCCTAGTTTTACATCATCTTCTTCCACAAAGTTGCCTCCGATGACTGATCCTAAAGGCATCGCACAAAAATAGATGTTTTTGCCTAACTGAACGGCAGGAGCATACCATGCTCCAAAACGCAATTTCTTATAGCGCAACTTACGACAGTTCAAATATAAATTTCCTTTTTCGTCACGCACAGCAAAACAACGCTTCTTCAAACGCCGGCACATCGACTCGTCATCACCGGCCGTTATCCGGTAATCAGCCCCTCCTGTTAATACAATCTGATTTCTGGAACGTTTTTCTACACGCAACACAGCAGTGGTATCGCCATGTTGAGTCAGCAACTCTTTCAGGTTGGAATAAATAATATTCTGCGCAATTAACGGAAGGCTAATCACGCTTATCAGCAAACATAAGATACATCCTTTCTTCATAAGCATCCTCCTTTCCTGTCTAACGCCTTTTCGAGTGGAAAGTTATAAATTTTAGCGGATAAATGCAAGAATGAGAAAAGAAATATTGAAAATTTCTTCCAGCTAACAATAACATTATCAAGACGAGTTATAATCCAAGCCCACACATCTTCCTACTTCCGTTAATAAACAGTAAATCTACTCTTGACAAAAACAAGCTCCTATCCCGACCGTTATGAATTATATTACCTTTGCGCAAAAGATTTAAATTTGTCATGGAAAAACTAGAACAGATCATTACCACATATCAGCAAATCATTCAGAAAACAGAACTGGAGTTACAGAATGCACGAAAACGTATCTATTATATAAGTCTTCTTCGACTTATCTTATTCGTAGGAGCCGTAGCAAATGCCATTATTTTTTGGTCTGACGGTTGGCTATGCCTCTCTGCATTCGCTGTCCTACCCTTTATCTTATTCATTTGGTTAGTAAAACGCCATAATTTCTGGTTCTACCGGAAAGACTTTCTGAAAAAGAAAATAGAAATCAACGAGCAGGAACTACGTGCCATGCAATATGATTTTTCCGATTTTGACGATGGAAAAGAATTCATTAACCCGTCTCACCTCTACACTCTTGATCTGGATGTATTTGGCGAGCACTCTCTTTTCCAATATATCAACCGCACCGCAACCCCTATCGGCAAGCAACATCTCGCAAATTGGTTCAATGCACATCTGGAAAATAAAGCAGCTATTGACCACCGCCAGGAAGCCATCCGGGAACTCTCCACCGATTTGGAATATCGCCAACAAATCCGCTTACTCGGATTACTCTATAAAGGAAAACCTGCCGATACCACCGAAATCAAAGAATGGGCAACCAGTCCGAGTTATTATCGAAAACGTACGCTCTTGCGTATCCTCCCAATAGCGGTTACCGTCATTAATTTCTTATGTATAAGTCTAGCCATTTCAGGTATTATCTCGGCTAACATCGCAGGAGGAGTATTTGTCTGCTTTGTATTATTCAGTACTATTTTCTCTAAAGGAATCACTAAACTGCAAACAACCTACGGAGAAAAGCTGCAGATTCTTTCGACATACGCTGACCAAATTCTGCTCACTGAACAAAAAGAAATGCACAGTCATATACTACAAGAGTTAAAAGCGGACCTTACAAGTCAAAATCAAACCGCTTCTCAAGCAGTCCGCCAGCTTTCTAAACTGATGAACGCACTCGATCAACGAAGCAATCTGCTCATGAGTACTATACTCAACGGACTGATATTTTGGGAGCTACGACAGGTGATGCGAATCGAGAAGTGGAAAGAGATTCATGCATCCGACCTACCCCGATGGATAGAAACAATCGGAGAAATAGATGCCTATTGTTCCCTGGCAACATTCGCATATAACCATCCGGATTATATTTACCCCACTATCGCTGCTCAATCTTTCCACCTACAAGCTGAAGCCTTGGGGCATCCCCTAATGGATCGCAACCAATGTGTGCGTAACGGAATAGACATTGAAAAACGTCCTTTCTTTATTATAATCACAGGCGCCAATATGGCAGGCAAGAGTACTTATTTACGTACTGTAGGAGTAAACTATCTACTGGCATGTATAGGAGCTCCCGTTTGGGCAAAGCAAATGAAAATATATCCGGCCCGTCTCGTTACCAGCCTTCGAACCAGTGATTCCCTAGCTGACAACGAATCTTATTTCTTTGCAGAACTCAAGCGACTTAAATTAATCATAGACAAACTTGAAGCCGGGGAAGAGCTTTTCATCATCCTTGATGAAATACTGAAAGGCACCAACTCCATGGACAAACAGAAAGGCTCTTTCGCCCTTATCAAACAATTCATGCACATGAACGCCAACGGTATCATCGCCACCCATGACTTGTTATTAGGGACTTTAATAGAGTCCTTCCCACAAAATATCCGAAATTACTGTTTCGAAGCCGACATTACCAACAATGAACTCACCTTCTCATATCAAATGAGAAACGGAGTTGCTCAAAACATGAACGCCTGCTTCTTAATGAAAAAAATGGGGATCGCCGTCATTAACGACTAATCCCCATCTTCGTATGAAAATCAAAGTTATCTTTTACAGTAACATCTAAAACCTGTTTTATTTAGTAGCAGCAAACTCAATATAAAGTTTCAAACTGCATAGTTTTAATGTGTCGGAAAAAACAAAGTCAAACAGGTGTTATAGATATATACTTATTGTATTTTACTTTTCGACAAAAAAGCGACTATCGCAGAAGCTTTTTCATTAGTGAAATACTGCACCGATGTTATTGGCTGATACGTGTAAGGTACAAATTGGAATAACTGTACAGCTGCAAACTTTTTATCAGCAGAAAGTATCACATCCATACGTATATTACCACTAGCCTCGCTTTTTATTTTCGAATCAGCGGAGAATGAACCCGAATTTACAAGATTTTTCAAAGCATCCATATGCTTCAAATCAAAGAATACACTATGCTCTTTAGCCACACTTTTTGTTGGTAAATAAACAACCTCCTTTGATTTCCAGAAAAGACGGAAAATTCCGATAAGGAATAAACCTGTCCCCAAAACCATCAAAGCCATACTGGTTGTAGAAGACTTGTCATCCAATTCGAATGTTGAAGCAAAAGCTAAAATACCAATCAATAACATAACAGAAGAGATTAAAACTCCTGAAACACTTATGCGTTTAGCGATATCGGGGTGTGTAGATGCGAATATAGTAGCATCAATCGTTTGAGTAGTTGCCATAATATTTAAAGTTTAATTTATTAGTAAAAATATAAAGATAAAAAGAAGTAGTATCACCAGTATACAGAAGATACCAGTAACCACAAAATAAACAATACCAATAAATATACTGCTAAATAATTATACGCCTCAAGGTGTATACATAGTATTCACTCGATGGCTGGCAATAATAGGAAGTTGTTGTATCATAAATCCGCCCCCAGTGTTGTGATAGTGAGCTCTCACGATCAGCACAACCTTGTAGCGCATTCTTTAAAGAAAAGAAATATTCTCCAAGCTGTACACGTTGAATACGTGTCACAGATATTTGATGGCTCTGCAAATTGGTCAATTCAGCCACAGGCTTACCCGGAAGATCGGGTGCACAGATTTCCCCACGCTGCCCCATAGCATATGTAATATCACACCCCTGCTTATCCACCATTCTTTCGGTAGAGACATTGCCTGCTATGCTATGAAAAGCAACTGTCAGCAACAGAAACAATATTACCTTTACAAATTTTGCCATATTCACCTGCAAATATAACAGATTCTCTCTATGAAAAGTTTAATTAGGATATATTTTAATGTATCTTAGTATTAATAAACGGCAGACAAACAAAAAAGGCTACCTTCGAAGGTAGCCTTTTTTATATCTATAAGAATAACTGTAAAATTATTCAGCCGATTCAGCTTTTGGTTCTTCAGCCTTAGGAGCTTCAGTTGCAGGAGCTTCAACAGCAGCAGGAGCAGCTTCAGCAGCTTTTTTCGAACGACGAGTACGAGTAGCTTTCTTAGCAACTTTTTCCTTAGCCATGTTTTCATTGTAGTCAACCAACTCAATAAAGCACATTTCTGCGTTGTCACCCAAACGGTTACCAGTCTTGATAATACGAGTATAACCACCCGGACGATCAGCAATCTTAACAGAGATTTCTTTGAACAACTCTGTTACTGCAATCTTATCTTGCAAGTTGCTAAATACAACACGACGAGAGTTCGTAGTATCTTCTTTAGACTTAGTAATCAAAGGCTCAACAAACTTTTTCAAAGCTTTCGCCTTTGCAACAGTCGTAGTGATTCTTTTGTGCTTGATCAAAGAGCAAGCCATGTTAGATAACATAGCGCTTCTATGAGAAGCAGTACGACCTAAATGATTGAATTTTTTATTATGTCTCATTTTTTATTCTTTATCTAATTTATATTTAGAAATATCAGTTCCAAACGACAGATTCAGACTTTCCAGCAAATCATCAAGCTCGGTAAGCGATTTCTTTCCGAAGTTTCTGAATTTCAGTAGGTCAGTTTTGTTGAATTGTACCAAGTCGCCGAGAGTTTCTACGTCAGCAGCCTTCAAGCAATTGAGGGCACGAACTGACAAGTCCATATCAACGAGTTTAGTTTTCAACAGCTGACGCATGTGCAATACTTCTTCATCAAACTCTTCATTGCCGTCAGTATCATTACTTTCAAGCGTGATCTTCTCGTCAGAGAACAACATGAAGTGATAAATCAGAATTTTTGCAGCTTCTTTCAGCGCTTCTTTCGGGTGTATAGAACCGTCGGTACTAATTTCAAGCACTAGCTTTTCGTAGTCAGTCTTCTGTTCTACACGGAAGTTTTCTACAGCATACTTGACATTACGTATCGGTGTATAAATAGAGTCGATTGGAATTACATTAACATCCGTGCAATACTCGCGATTTTCATCAGCAGGTACATAACCACGACCTTTGTTAATGGTAATATCAATCTGCATAGTTGACTTAGAATCTAAATGACAAATAACTAATTCCGGATTTAACACTTCAAATCCAGTCAAATACTTACCTATGTCACCTGCTTTAAATT
>OMCQ01001183.1_pt1 | contig 10648 bp, 11 predicted proteins | sample 1673761 | NCBI WGS metagenome assembly OMCQ01 (sample SAMEA103958126, study PRJEB25191) | human gut metagenome | reverse complement strand
CCGGCGGCTTGAGGTGCCGCCGGTTGGGGGATTATTTTACTTTTCGATGACCACCTTGTCGTCCTTCAGACGGACGTGGGCGGTGTCGCCGGACTGGAGCTTACCGTCCAGCATCTGCTCGGCCACCACGTCCTCCACCTCGGTCTGGAGGGTACGGCGCAGGGGACGGGCGCCGTAGCGGGGATCGAAGCCATCCTTGGCCAGAGCGGCCACGGCATCGTCATCCGCCTGGAGGGTGATGCCCTGGGCGGCCATGCGGCTGCCGATGGTATCCAGCATCCGGCGGGCAATGCTGCGGATGTTCTCCTCCGTCAGCTGGTGGAACACGATGATCTCATCGATACGGTTCAGGAACTCCGGACGGAAGGTCTGGCGCAGCTCCGCCATAACGGCGTCCTTGATGCGTGCAAACCGCTCCTCCTCGGTGCGCTTGGCCGCCTCGCCGCTGCCGTCAAAGCCCAGAGGCGTGTCGGCGGCGGTGATGTTCTTGGCCCCCACATTGGAGGTCATGACGATGATGGTGTTCTTGAAGTCCACCCGGCGGCCCTGGGAGTCGGTGACAATGCCGTCCTCCAGGATCTGCAGCAGGATGTTCCACACATCGGGGTGAGCCTTTTCGATCTCGTCGAACAGCACCACGGAATAGGGCTTACGGCGCACCTTCTCCGTGAGCTGGCCGCCCTCCTCGTGGCCCACATATCCGGGAGGCGAGCCCACCAGACGGGACACCGTGTGCTTCTCCATGTACTCGGACATGTCGATGCGGATCATGGCGTTCTCGTCGCCGAACATGGCCTCGGCCAGGGTCTTGCACAGCTCGGTCTTGCCCACGCCGGTGGGGCCCAGGAACAGGAAGGAGCCAATGGGCCGCTTGGGGTCCTTCAGGCCCACACGGCTGCGGCGAATGGCCTTGGCCACGGCGGTAACAGCCTCGTCCTGACCCACCACGCGTTCATGCAGGACCTTTTCCAGCTGCAGCAGCCGCTGGCTCTCGTCCTGGGTAAGCCGGGTGACAGGGATGCCGGTCCAGCCGGCCACTACCTTGGCAATGTCGTCCTCGGTGACGCTGCCGCGATTGGCGGACATCTGCTTGCGCCACTTGTCGCGCTCAATCTCCACCTGCTCCTGATAGTCCTTCTCGATATCCCGCAGCTGGGCGGCCTTCTCGAAGTCCTGAGCGGTGACGGCCTCCTCCTTCTCCCGGTGCAGGGCGGCGATCTTCTCCTCCAGGTCCTTCAGATCGGGGGAGGCGGACTCGGCAGCCATACGCACCTGGCTGGCGGCCTCGTCCATCAGGTCGATGGCCTTGTCCGGCAGGAACCGGTCGTTGATATACCGGCGGGACAGCCGCACAGCGGCCTCCAGGGCTCCGTCGGTAATGGTCAGGTGATGGTGGGCCTCGTACTTATCCCGCAGACCCTTCAGAATCTCCAGCGTAGCCTCGGGAGAGGGCTCTCCCACGGTGACGGGCTGGAAGCGGCGCTCCAGAGCGGCGTCCTTCTCAATGTACTTGCGGTACTCGTTGAGGGTGGTGGCGCCGATGACGCGGATCTCGCCCCGGGACAGGGCGGGCTTGAGGATGTTGGCGGCGTCCACCGCACCCTCGGCGGAGCCTGCGCCCACGATGGTGTGCAGCTCGTCGATGAACAGGATGACGTTGCCGGCCTTCTTCACCTCGTTGATGGTGTTCTTGATGCGCTCCTCAAATTCGCCCCGGTATTTGGTGCCGGCCACCATACCGGACAGGTCCAGGGACAGGACCCGCTTGTCCAGCAGCTCCTCGGGCACGTCGGCGGCGGCGATGCGCTGGGCCAGGCCCTCGGCAATGGCAGTCTTGCCCACGCCGGGCTCACCGATCAGAACGGGGTTGTTCTTGGTGCGGCGGGACAGAATCTGGATGACCCGGGCAATCTCCTTCTCCCGGCCGATGACCGGGTCCAGCTTGCCGCTGCGGGCGGCCTCCGTCAGATCCCGGGTGAACTCCGCCAGGGCGCCGCCCTTCTTGCCGTCCTCCCGGGCGGGAGCGGCGGAGCCGCTGCCGGCGGCGGCTGCGGCGCGGGGCGCTTCGTTGATCTTTTTCACCACGGCGCTGTACAGCTTCTTGGGGTCGATGCCCACGGTGCGCAGCACCCGGATGGCCATATTGTTGCCCTCACGCAGCAGGCCCATCAGCAGATGCTCGGTACCAATGTAGCCCGCGCCGGCGCGGGCACAGCCAGCTCCACGGCGCTCTTGGCCCGGGGGGTCAGCCCCTGGGAGGGAGCCGCGCCGGACAGCCCGGTGCCCACGCTGCGATGGAGCACGTCGCAGATCATATCGTCGGTGAGGCCGGCCTCCTCCAGGACCCGGTGGGCAATGCCCTCCTCCTCACGCATCAGGCCCAGCAGCAGATGCTCGGAGCCCACATAGCCATGTCCCATTTCCTCGGCAGCCTCCTGGGCCAGCCGCAGGGATTCTTCCGCACGGGGAGTGAATTTATTTTCCATCATAATAGTACACTTCCTTTATCTCAATTCGTCAAGTGCGCCCCATTACGCCTGGGGCAGGGACCGCAGCTGATCCCGCAGCCTGGCGGCTTCCTCGAAGTTCTCCGTTTCCACGGCGTGACGCAGCTGGCTCTCCAAGGCGTTGCGCTGACGGCGGCGGCTGAGCTGTTCCCGTTCGTCGCCCTGAACCAGACTGTCGTCCTGAGGCTCCGCAGCAGTGCGGCGGGCCTCCTGGGTCACATCCACCGGCTCCGGGAACTCCGTCAGCAACCGGCTGCCGAAGCCGCCCAGCAGGGGCTCCAGCATCCGGAAGGGACGGGCGAAGAAATCATCGTCCCACAGGCTGTCCATCAGGGGCTGGCGCATATTCTGCATCAGGCCCAGCTTCTGGGCGCACTGGGGGCACAGATGGCTCTCCATGACCCGGCCGTTGATGCTGCTCCTATAGTAAAACGTTGCTTCGTTCTTTCCGCAATTCTGACATTTCATAATGATTGCCTCCTTATCGAAAACTCAAACCAGGTGAATGAGCACCTGTTTGAAAATGTTGGCCCGCAGGGTATCCCGCTGCGCCTTTGGCACGGCGCGGAGGGAATTGTCGGACAGGGCCCACAGAAGGGTCTGTCCCACGGCTTTGTCCACGGCCTGGGACTGAACCAGGTTGGACAGGATGGCCCGGGCGCTGGCCAGGTCCAGCGTATCGCCCACGGAGTTGATGACGTGCATCAGCAGCGTGTGGCGGTCCACCTGCACCCGGGTGATGCGGATGTAGCCCCCGCCGCCCCGGCGCGACTCCACAATGTAGCCGTGCTCCGGAGAAAAACGGGTGGACATCACATAATTGATCTGACTGGGGACGCAGCCAAACCGCTGGGCCAGGTCGCTGCGCTGCAGCTCCAGAACCCCGTTGGCCTCCTCCAGCTCCGCCTGGATGAACCGGGCGATCATATCCGATGTACCCAAGCCGCTCACTTCCTTTCTGTTCAGATCTTCGTCTCTTTCGTCTGTCTTTGACTTTGCCTTTCCTTGACCTTTGTCTATAGTATAGCACAGCTCCGGCAAATGTCAAGAGAGATTTCTGACTTTCTTTGACCTTTTTTGTAAATAAATTGTGAACGAATGCATGAAAAATCGCCGCCTGCTTTTGGCAGGCGGCGCGGGGCTTATTCGGGGTTTTCCACAAAATAATCGCGAGTTTGTTGGATATTGCGCTGGATTTCAGCCTTCAGCTCCTGGGGCGAGGCGAATTTCCGCTCCGGGCGCAGGCGGCGGCAGAACTCCACCCGGATGGTCTTGTCATACAGGTCCCCGTCGAAATCCAGCAGGAAGGTCTCCACCGACACGGCGTCGCCGTTGCTGACGGTGGGCCGGGTGCCCACATTGGTGACGCCGGGAACGCTGGAGCCGTCCGGCAGAAACACCCGGGTCACATACACGCCCCGCTCCGGCAGCAGCACATGGTCCGGCGGGGTCAGGTTCACTGTGGGGATGCCGATGGTGCGGCCGAAGCGGCAGCCGTGGGCAACCGTGCGGGTCAGGCAGTGGCGGTGGCCCAGGAAATCGGCGGCCCGCTCCATCTGTCCGCTTTCGATAAGGGTGCGGATATAGGTGGAGCTGACGGTGATGCCGTCCAGGGTCACCTGAGGGATGATGTCGCAGCCGATGCCCAGCTCCCGGCAACGGGCCTGGAGCTTCTGGGGGTCGCCCTGGTTCCGGTGGCCGAAGTGATAGTCGTGGCCCGCCACCAGGTGGACGGCCCCGTAGGTCCCCACCAGCAGGCGATCGATAAACTCCTGCCAGGGCATGGTCATCATGGCCCGGTCAAAGGGGGCGATGATTACCTGGCGGATGCCGTAAAGCCGCTGCATCAGGTCCCGGCGGTCGTCGGGGGTGTTGATCAGGCCCACCGGGCGGCCGGTGACCACCTCCTTGGGCGGGCGGTCGAAGGTAAAAGCGGCGGGGACGGCCTCCAGCTCCCGGGCCCGGGCGGCGGTTTTTTCCAGCAGGGCTCCGTGGCCCCGGTGAACGCCGTCGAAAAAGCCCAGGGCGATAACAGTTCGATTCAAGGTACTCACGCTCCGAAAAAGTTTTTAAGGGAGGTCATCACGCCGCCCTCCAGGCGGCTGAGACAGAGAAACTCGCCCTCCAGGCCATAGACCCGGTAGAGGCCCTCCGGCAGGGGCTGGCGGACGGTGAAGGGGTTGCCGTTGCGGCACAGGGCGTCCACCCGGGGGTGCCGGATGCGGTAGGCCGGGTGCTGGCGGAACAGGGAGTCCAGCGGGGCCAGCAGAGCCTCGCCCTCCTGCTGCACCCGGTCCAGGGTCACGGCGTCGTCCAGGGTGAATCCGGCGACCATGGTGCGGCGCAGACTGCTCATGCAGCCGCCGCAGCCCAGGGCCTGCCCGATGTCGTGGCACAGGGTGCGGACATAGGTGCCCTTGGAGCACCGGATGCGCAGAGTGTAGTCCGCCGGGCCGCTCTGGTCCAGCAGCTCCAGCTCATGGATGGTAACGAGCCGGGCCGGGCGCTCCACCTCCCCGCCCCGGCGGGCGATCTGATAGAGCTTCTGTCCGCCGATCTTGATGGCGGAGTACATGGGGGGCACCTGTTCAATGGAGCCGGTGAACCGGGGCAGCAGGTGCTCCAGGTCCTCCCGGCCGGTGAGCACCGGATGGGTGTCCAGGGTCTCGCCGGAGGTGTCCTGGGTGTCGGTGGTGCGGCCCAGCCGCAGCCCGGCGACGTACTCCTTCTGGCCGTCCTCGGCGAAGGACACGGCCCGGGTGGCCTGGCCCACGAATACCGGCAGAACGCCGGTGGCCATGGGGTCCAGAGTCCCGGCGTGGCCCACCTTTTTGGTTTTCAAAATCCCCCGCAGCTTGGCGCAGACGTCCATGGACGTCCACCCGGCGGGCTTGTCGATGATGATGATTCCGTTTGCCATGGGTCGCTCCTTGTATAAGTCTGCACGAACCGCGCCGAATGGCGCGTACAAGCGTTTTGCGCAGCAAAACCTTGCCACAGGCGGAATTTACTTCCGCCGGAGGAAATGAAAATCAGTGCGAGGGGCCCCCGCAAAATGCTCCGTCATTTTGTGGGGACGGGCAGACATCCATAGACGTCCACCTGGCGGGCTTGTCGATGATGATGATTCCGTTTGCCATGGGTCGCTCCTTTTGTCAATCCTCCCCCGCCACCATGTCGATGGCCTGGAGCACGGCCTGCTTCACCTCGCCGAGGGTGCCGTGCAGCGTGGCGCCGGCAGCAGCCGCATGGCCGCCGCCGCCCAGAAGGGCACAGACCTCCGTGGCATTGACCCGGGGGCCGGTTCGCAGGGAAATTTTCACCCGGCCGTCCTTCAGCTCCCGCAGGGTCACGCCGCAGTCGGTGCCCTCCACCAGGGCAGCCAGACTGGACAGCTCCTCCACGTCGGCCTCCGTGGCCTTGTAATCCAGGCACAGGGACAGGGGGATCTGCATGACGACCACCCGGTCGTGGTCATAATACTCCGCCCACTCCGCCATCCAGGCCTCCATAGCCAGCCGGGTGCGGCTCTTGGTGCGGAACAGGGCCTTATTCACCGGGGCCGCGTCGATACCGCAGTCCATCAGGGCGGCGGCGATGCGGTGGGTCCGGGGCGTGGTATTGGAATAGACGAAGCAGCCGGTATCCGTGGATACGGCCACATACAGGGGCAGGGCGATGTCCGGCGTCACCGGAGTCAGGCGGGTGATGATGTCGTACACGATTTCGCCGCAGGCGGCAGAATCCGCCTCCAGGCACGTCTCCCGGGCAAAAAAGCCCTGAGAGGGATGGTGGTCAATGGCCAGGTCGATACGTTCCCCATAGGGCCGTGCGTTTTCCGGCAGCAGGGACAGCGCCGCAATGTCCACGGACACCACGCGGTCGGGGACGAACCCCTCCGGGGCGGTGTAGGGCGCGGCATAGGGGGCGTAGGTAGCGGTGAGCTGGGGATTGGGCAGCAGATATGCCGTCTTGCCCAGGTCCCGCAGAGCCCGGCACAGGGCGGCAGCGGAGCCCACGGTATCGCCGTCGGGGCGGACGTGGGTCAGCAGCAGCAGACGGTCCCAGCCCAGCAGCAGCCGGGCGGCTTCAGCGGTGGTCATAGCACAGCCCTCCTCAGTCCTCCCGGTCCTCGGGCAGGACGATGTCCGCGTTCCGGGGATCGGCAGGCTTCACATGGTTCAGCATATCCAGAATGTGAGCGCCATAAGCGATGGAATCGTCGATAAAAAACTGGAGCTCCGGCGTGTAGCGCAGGTCCACACGGCTGCCCAGCTCATGGCGCAGATAACCGGCGGCGGATTTCAGGCCCTTGAGAAGCGCCTTCTCATCCGGGCAGTTCAGAGCGCTGATATACACCCGGGCATAGCGCAGATCGCTGGTGGTGTCTACATGGGTGATGGTCAGCATACCCTCGGCCACCCGGGGGTCCTTGACGGTGCGCAGCAGGGCGGAAAGCTCCTTCTGGATGGCGTCGTTGATGCGGGCGATACGGTTGGATGCCATAGGCGGTCTCCTTTCGTTTTCGATAAGATGAAAAGAGGGCAGGCGAAGCGCCCGCCCTCTGGGTTATGTGATTCGGATTTACTGGGGGATTTCCTCCATGGTGAAGGCTTCAACAATATCCCCTTCCTTGATGTCGTTGAACTTCTCGATGGACAGGCCGCACTCGTAGCCTGCGGCCACCTCCTTGACGGAGTCCTTGAACCGCTGCAGAGAGGCCAGAACACCCTCGTGGATGACGATACCGTCCCGGACCAGGCGGACCTGGCAGTCCTTGCGCTGGAGCTTGCCGTCCTGGACATAGCAGCCGGCCACGGTGCCCACGCCGGAGACCTTGTAGGTCTGGCGGACCTCCGCATGGCCCAGCAGAGCCTCCCGGAACTTGGGGGCCAGCATGCCCTTCATGGCGGACTCAATCTCGTTGATGGCGTCATAGATCACGCGGTACATCCGCATATCCACATGGGCGCGGGCGGCGGAATCCCGGGCAGCGTTGTCGGGGCGGACGTTGAAGCCCACGATGATGGCCTGGGACGTGGAGGCCAGCATCACGTCGGACTCGTTGATGGCGCCCACGCCGCCGTGGATGACCCGGACCCGGACCTCGTCGTTGCTGAGCTTCTCCAGAGACGCCTTCACGGCCTCCACAGAGCCCTGAACGTCGGCCTTGACGATGATGTTCAGATTCTTCATCTCACCGGCCTGGATCTGGCTGAACAGATCCTCCAGGGAGACCTTGGTAACAGGGGCGTTGGCCTTGGCCTTTTCCTCGGCCTTGCGCTGCTCCACCAGCTCACGGGCCAGCTTTTCGTCGGCCACGGCATTGAAGGTGGCGCCGGCGGAGGGCGTCTCGGACAGACCGGTGATCTCCACAGGCACGGAGGGACCGGCAGAGGTGATCTTCTGGCCCTTGTCGCCCACCATGGCGCGGACACGGCCCACGGAGGTGCCGGCGATGATGATGTCACCCTGCTTCAGGGTACCGTTCTGCACCAGCAGGGTGGCCACGGGGCCGCGGCCCTTGTCCAGCCGGGCCTCGATAACGGCGCCATGGGCGGAGCGGTTGGGGTTGGCCTTCAGCTCGCTGACCTCGGCAGTGAGGGTCAGCATCTCCAGCAGGTTATCCACGCCCATGCCGGTCTTGGCGGAGATGGGGCACACAATGGTGTCGCCGCCCCACTCCTCGCACACCAGGCCGTATTCCGTGAGCTGCTGCTTGATGCGCTCGGGGTTGGCCTCGGGCTTATCCATCTTGTTGATGGCCACGATGATGGGGATCCCGGCGGCCTTGGCGTGGTTGATGGACTCCACGGTCTGGGGCATGATGCCGTCCTCGGCGGCCACCACCAGAATGGCGATATCCGTCACCATGGCGCCCCGGGCGCGCATGGAGGTGAACGCCTCATGGCCGGGGGTGTCCAGGAAGGTGATGGGCTTGCCGTGGATCTGGACCTGGTAAGCGCCGATGTGCTGGGTGATGCCGCCGGCCTCGCCGCTGGCCACATGGGCATGGCGGATATAGTCCAGCAGGCTGGTCTTGCCGTGGTCCACATGGCCCATGACCACCACAACGGGAGCCCGGGGCACCAGGTCCTTCTCGTCGTCCTTGTGGTCGTCGATGAGCTTCTCCTCGATGGTGACCACTACCTCCTTCTCCACCTTGCAGCCCATCTCCTCGGCGATGATGGCGGCGGTGTCGAAGTCGATAAGCTGGCTCAGAGAGGCCATAATGCCGTTTTTCATCAGGCACTTGACCACCTCGGCGCCGGTTTTCTTCATGCGGCTGGCCAGCTCGCCTACGCTGATCTCGTCGGGGATCTGGACGGTGACGGGGGTCTTTTTGATGACCTCCAGCCGCAGGCGGCGCAGCCGGTCGGCCTCCTCCTGCTTGCTCTTGTTGCTCTGGGGACCGCCCCGGCGGCCGGACTTGCTGCGGATCTTTTCCTTGCCCTGGGTCTGGCGCTGGTCCCGGCGGGTGTTGCCGCTGCGGGCGTCGGCCATATCCTGGAGCTTTTCGTCGTACTTGTCCAGGTTCACTGCCGTGGCCTTCCGGGTGTCCACCACCTTGGTCTGGGGCACGCGGCTGACGGGCTTCTTCTCCGGCTGGGGCTGCTGTGCCTGCTGGCCGGGCTTCTTCTCGGCCTCGGCCTTCCTGGCGGCAGGCTGCTGCCTGGCAGGCTCCGCCTTCTTCTCGGCAGGCTTGGCGGCGTCGGCGTAGATCGCCTGGATGCCGGAGACCTGGTTGTGCTGGGTCAGGCTCTCAAAGATCAAAGACAGCTCCCGATCCCCCAAAACCTGCATATGGTTTTTGGGCGTCTCGGCATACTTGGTCAAAATCTCCGTGATCTGCTTGGTGGGGACGCCGAAGTCCTTCGCCACCTCATGCACTCTGTATTTGTTACCTACGCTACCCAAATAGAGCCACCTCCATCTTTGTGATTCGATTCCTTACTTACTGGTTTTCGGGGAGCCCTTGCCCTTGTGGACCGGGCGGGAGCCCGCAAAGCGGGGCCTGTTCCCCTGGGGACGCGGCCCGGGCCGCCGGGGACGGCGGGCGGGCTTTTCCGGCTTCTGCGGAACCTCTGCCGCGGGAGCCTCCTTGACCGGGTGCTTTTTCTTCTTGCCCCGGCGCAGATTCTTTTCATGCTGGGCCTGCTCCGCCCGGCGCTGGGCGGCCCGGCGGGCCTTGATCTCCAGCCGCTCCGCCGCAGGGGCGTAGCGCTCCGGGTCCAGGGCCGCCAGCTTTTTGACGATGGCCTCGGCAAAGCCGATGTCCGTCACCGCTGCCATGGCGCAGCTGGTGCGGCCCAGGGCACGGCCCAGCCGGTCCTTGTCAAAGGGCACCGTCAGGCACAGGCAGGCCCCGGCCTGGCCGAAGGACATGGCCCGGCGCACGGAGCCGGGTGCGGCGTCCTGGGCCACCAGGATGACCCGGGCGTCCTTGGCCCGGGCAGCGGCGCCCACCGGCTCCTCGCCGATGGCCACCTGTCCGGCCTTTTTGGCAAGGCCGATCATGGATAAAATGTGTTCTGTCATGCTTCCGTTTCCATCTGGCGCTCCAGCGCCTCATACACCTCGTCGGGGATGCCGGTCTCCAGCATCCGCTCCAGCGCCCGGTAATCAGTCCCGATCACTGCCGGTACCGGAGTCCCAATCACTGCTGCAAATGTCACATCCAGCTTTTCTGCCGCATCTGCAAGTTTTGCAACCAGTCTGTCGTCTCTTCCGAGTATCGCATCCATATCACGAAGCCCCGCACTGAATACCGCACTTCTTGTTTCAAACCATCTTGGCTCATCGAATCCACATACATTTCCCGTACAGCCGCCCGCATCACAGATGACCAGCATTCCGCCAAGTTCGTATAACACCGACACCGCTCCAGACTGGTCCGGTGCAAATGGTGTCAGATATTTTCTTAATCCTTTCATCGCCTACACCTCCAACAGTTTTTCGCACAAATGCTTCACACCTGCATATCCATACGGCTGTACTTCTTCATTCCACATCACATTTTCCGCATCCGGATGATAGTAGCAGGCATCTTTTCCAATGGTAGTGGTTACTCCGCTCTCTTTGTGATCATAATAGATCATAGTCGGTTCCATGTTGGAAAATACTTTTGTCTGCGGACTTAA
>OMCQ01001164.1_pt1 | contig 10835 bp, 7 predicted proteins | sample 1673761 | NCBI WGS metagenome assembly OMCQ01 (sample SAMEA103958126, study PRJEB25191) | human gut metagenome | reverse complement strand
GGGAGAATGTATACGTCCGACCAATCGTATCATTATCCACTGTACTATGGGGATTCCTGATTCTACGCGATACATCCACACGAACAACAGAAGCGGCCTCACGCAAGCCTCCGGCCTGAATGATCAAGTCTTCAAGAGTCATGTTGTCAGCATAAGGATAGGAATCAGGTTTGGCCACTTCGCCGTGGATTACAACATCTCCCCTATCTTCCAAATCATGGATACTAGGAATATAAAGAATGTCGTTTTTCGCCAGGATGATATTTTGAGAAGTACCATCCATGATGGCTTTAATGTCAACAGGGATAACTTCAGTAGTAAGATCCTCACGTTGACGATAAAGGACAGCACGATTCAAGAAAGCATCACCCGTCAGTCCTTGGGCTTCGTTCACCAATTCGCGGACGGTATTCAGTTTACCGTTTAGCTGGTAGATACCGGGACGGTAAACGGCACCACGGATTTCAAGCTTATTAGTGAAGCGGTTAAGGATAGCCTCGGCAGTCACAACATCACCATTCCGCATTTTATAGACACTATAATCAAGGTCTTTAACTGTGTTTACTTCATACTCCTGTCCGTTTTGGCGTACGACACGCAAGGAACGGGTGTAGGCGTCGGCCTCAAAGCCACCGGCATAACTGATTAGAGTAGATAAATTTTCGTCCTTCTTCATTTCGAAACGCATCGGACGTTTCACTTTTCCGTCAATCTTAACCAATACGTCATAGGCGGGAACAATCACAACATCACCTTCTTGTAGACGAATGTCATCCTGAATGTTGCCTTTCATGATAAATTGGTAGACGTCAATCGTGGCGATGTTTTTGCCATTACGTACCAGCTGAACATTGCGAAGGCTTCCTATGTCACTCACACCTCCTGCACGGTAAAGTGCATGGAAGACAGTAGAAAAGGAAGAAAGAGAGTAAGTGCCCGGTTGGACAACTTCACCCATCACATTGATCTGAATAGTACGGATGCTGCCCAGAGTCAGACGGATATCAGAAGTGGGATCATTCGTATTATTAAGACCATTATATATCTTGTTTAATGTTTTTTTGAGGTAGTCATTGGCTTCAGCAATAGTCAGGCCGTTCAGGTTGACGGGACCTATTTTCTGAATGTTAATCGTGCCATCAGGAGAAATCTGTTGGCGGATAGTGTTCTGGCTGGCTCCCCAGATGTCGATAATCACTTCATCACCGGGACCGAGACGGTAATTTAAAGGGGTGGCGATGTTGACACTGGGTTCAAAAGTCAGGTTACGAGTATTAAAGATGTTACGTCCGAAAACCTGATTACTACGTTCAAGATCTTGAGTACTCGGATGGTCTTCCAGCATATCGGAAGTGTTCTCCTTCATTTCTTCACGAAGACGGGATTCATTGACATCCGTACCGGTAGCGTTGGAAGCATTGACGTTGTTCTGCTGCTCATAAAGCTGCTTCACACGCATAGCCTGTTCTTTGGTCACGCCCTTACGGGCAAGTTCAGAGGCTAATTGTTTTTGTTCTTTCCCTTGTCTAATCCCCTCTTTGACATATTCCAATACCTGGGAATCGCTCATATTTTGAGCCATCAAAGGAGAAAAAACTCCTAACAGTAGAATGAATAGAAATATGTTAAAGTTTTTTTGTGTCGTCATTACTAATCTTTGTAGGTTCTACATAACCGATTGGCATATCTACACAAGCACAGCCAAGCATATTTAAACGAACGGCAATCTTACTCTTACCCCCGACAGTCACGAGTTCGCCAACAAGGCCGCTCAAAGGACCTTTTATGACACGAACTTTCTCACCACGCGCCAGTGGAGTATCATTCATACAGACTGCTTCATCGGAATAATCGAGCATGAAACGGAAACGCGCCATCTGCTCGTCAGGAATAACGGCAGGAGTGCTTTCACCACGCATCACCATATAACGGCTAACTGTGGAGAAGCTTAGGACTTCCATACGCTCTTTTGGATTGACATGAACAAAAACCATCATTGGAAGCAAGACTGTATCAACCATCTTTCGACGGTCGCTCCATTGATGGATCTGTTGCTGAACGGGAACAAAAGAATCAATTCCCATCTTAGACAAACGCTCGGATACTTTCTTCTCGTGATGCATTCGAACGAGTGCTACATACCAGCGTTTTGAGTGTGCTACGCCTTCCCCTGTCCCACTAATAGGCCCGGCATTTACTGATTTTGGTTTCGTTAAAATCATATTTTTTTACCCCATGTGATTCCGTTACTTCTTAGGTAACGGATAACACACATATAGGATACACATAGCAGTGAAAAAAGGAAAAAAATCGATTATGAGGGAATATAAAAGCGGGTACCTAACATTCAATATAAGACTTTTTTGAATTTAGGTAATAAAAATCCCTTGAGCATGAAGATGTTATCTTTCATGTTCAGATAGATTCATGTTGCATATTTGAGAGAAAAAGGAAAAAAAGAAGTTTTTTGCTTGTTTGCTATTAATATTTTTACCTATCTTTGTAGCGAATATATTTCCGTTACCTAAGAAGTAACACCAGCATTAAGTCCCTAATCCATAATGCTTTAATAATATTAATCAGAACATTTTAAAACTACATACGTAAGAATAATTCAATTTATTAACCTTTGTTCTTTCTTCCAATTCGAAACCCTTTAAATATATCTGTGTTGTTTTAATAGATTTGTGCCCTAATGATTCGCTAATCATCTCGATAGGAACACCTCTGTACTTGGCAGTCGTAGCCCAAGAATGACGAAGCGTGTAAGACGTGACGGATGAAGATATCCTTAATTTTCTGGACAGGCTTTTCAAATCATTATTGAAACGTCTCAAGGCTGACTGATATTCACGATAAGCTTCCTCTTCATCTCTCTTATATGCTCCGCTTAATATCCGAAAAAGATAATCAGGATAATCAGGACTTCGCGCATCGGTTTTATTGTATAATCCCCCGATTGCATTGTGCGCTGACTCCAGCACTTCTATACTCATAGGAGTACCGGTCTTGAGACGGTTGTACTTTAAAAGACCTTGTTTCAAATTGGATTTTTCCAGATGGGCCAAATCAGAAAAAGGCATTCCACAAAACTGAAATAACAGATTGGCAATGGCCTGTGTCCGGCGAAGCTTTTCCGATTGAGGATCTTTGTTTAGTAGCATGTGAAGTTCACCGATCGGGATGGCTTTCTTCTGACGTGTGTCCACCCCAGTAAATACATCCCGGAACAAGCCATGTACATAAGGAGCCTGATGCGTATCGACTCCGCGATTGTAGATACTACGAAGCATACGCATATACGTAGAAATCGTATTAGGCTTCAAACGGGAAGCCAACAGATAGTTGCTATACCTCTTTAGAGTTTCGCGGTTTATCCTACTAAAGGTAATGGATTGGGTCCCACAAAACTGCGAAAAAGAACGAATAGCGTGTTTATACACGTGGGCCGTAGAATAACGACCCTCTTGTCGCAAACAATCGATGTAATTGTTTGCACAAATAGTAAATCGATTTTTTTCCATAAATTATAACTTATCTCATAAGTGTTATTAAAAAACGTGCGGAATATAGTAAGATTATAGATAAAATGAATCACATTTTTAAATTTAGTCGCTGTTTTAGATGGAAAATCGAATAATTTCTAAAAAAAATAAGTGAAACCATGCAGTATTTTCAATAAGCGTGCATTTAACTTATAAAAGAGAGGAAAAAGGGAAATCAAACCATATATCATTAAAACCTACAACCTGAGCTTAACAAGTGAAGTGGGGAAAAATAAAAAAAGAGAGAGAGTTTTTTATACAACGTCCCCCAAAACGAGGAATCCCTGCCAATTTTCGAGTTGGCAGGGATTCATTTTTACTTATGTTGTTTTTCGAAGAGGCAATCTCTTACTTGCAGTATTTTGTAATCAGCTCATCTACATTTGGATCACCCAGTTCTTTCGCTTTCTTAAAGTTACCGCAAGCTTCATCTGTCTTCTTCAACTGTATCTGGCAAAGTCCCAGCAAGCGGTAAGCCTCGGCATATTTAGGATCAGCCTTCAATATATTATTCAAAATCTGAATAGCTTCTTCATAACGTCCTACACGCAGGTTTACAACGGCATGTTCCGCCTGATAGGTCAGGTCTGTCGGATTCATTTCGATTGCTTTAACTATATCATCCAAGGCGCGTTGGAATTGGCGTGCTTTCAAAGCGGCCTGTTCGCGATAGTAATAGAATACGTCGTTCACTTCTCCTTTGACTGCTGTATGATAAGCATCATAATCGAGCATCGCATTCCGTGGCTGGCCGGCATTCATGTTCATCTGTGCACGTTCCAACAAATATGGAGCAAAATCTGCTGTGATCGGTTGCGGGCAACGGGCAATACAGCTATCCATTAAAGCTACGACTTCTTTCGGGTCACCTTTCGCCAGTTCCTTCGTCTTGGCAGCACTAAAGAAAGTGGCCGGAGAAGCAATGTTACTGGCATTTACCTTTTCATAAGCAGCCAAAGCACCGGCATAATCTTGCTGGGCAAACAGTATATCGCCTTCCATTTGAATATAAATAGGCAGCGGATCAATGGCGATTGCCTGACGAACATTCTGCAAAGCAGTGTCATACGTCCAGTCTTTATACGTTTTTTCCGGCTTCGACAATTGATAAGCATATATCAGCTTACCTATATTATAATATACATCATCTTTTTTCTGGGCTACTTTCAAAGCTTGATTAAAGTCGGCAACTGCTTTATCATACCAAGCCTGATCGTCTTTGCCTTTAGCTGCATAATAATTGGCACGACGAAGATAACCATCCGCATTGGCAGGAAACTGACGGATGAAATCATCCAACAGCTTTTCGTAATCGTCGCCCGACAGGCTCGAAGATGCCATAAACAAGTACACTAATGCTTGGTCTTCCGTCTCGGGCAGGCCTTTCCGGATGCCAATCTTTTTCAAAGCAGCGTCTCCCAAAGAAAGAGCACTGATTTTCTGTGCCATGGCAAAAGCTGCTCCTGCCGCATAGCAAGTGGTCACCGTATCGATGCCGGATGACTTCTGCGCAATGCCAAATACCTGGCCTTCGGCATTCATCACCGGACAGCTCACCATCTTATCTTTCATCTGCATACCCAATGTATAGTAATGATATTCTCCGGCTACTTTGGAGACATCTTTCACTTTACCAGTAACGCAAGCAATACTTTTCTGTGTAGAATAAGGAAGCATCCACGCATCGGCTCCCACTGCCGGAGCTGTTTTAGCCACAATGAGCGCAGGCACTTTCTTCTCGGTGATAGCCACACGGAACTTAATGACATCATACATATCATTCGCTCCAAGTATCAAGCTAACCGGCATCTGCTTGCCTTCGGAAGTGATAACCACTGCACGTTCGGCTCCTTTAAAAAGAGTATAATCTGATAAAGCCAATCCATCTTCGGATACAAAAAATCCGTTTCCGGTATTCAGCATTTTATCATTCTTGTCATAAGTCACCACAGAGAAGACTGCCCGTTTTGCCTTCTCTACCCATTTGGGAGTTTGCGCCATGCTTCCCTGTATCAGGAAGAAAAGCAGCAAAGGTAGAATTAAAATCTTCTTCATATCAATCATTATTTCTTTGTTTCACAGCTTCGTAAACCAGGATACCGGCAGCCACGGAAACATTCAGAGATTCGATGGTGCCCAGCATCGGGATTTTCACCCATTCGTCGCAGAGCGCAAGGTTTTCATAAGAAACTCCCGTATCCTCCGCTCCCATAATGATGCACAGCGGTCCTGTATAATCGGCTTTTGTATAGTCGTAATCTCCCTTCTCGGTAGCAGCTACAATGCGGAAACCACTGTCTTTCAGATATTGCAGCGTTGAACGGAGGTTCTGCTCACGACACACAGGCAGCGTGTGCAGCGCTCCTGCCGATGTTTTCACGGCATCAGCATTGACAGATGCACTCCCGCGGGCAGGAATAATCACTGCATCGACAGCTGCACATTCGCAGGTACGGGCAATGGCTCCGAAATTACGTACATCGGTCACTCCATCGAGCATAACAAAAAACGGATTTTTCCCTTGTTCGAACAGGAAAGGAACAAGATCTTCCGTTTTCTGATAAGTCACAGAAGAAATGAAAGCAACCACTCCCTGATGATTTTTCCGGGTAATGCGGTTGATACGTTCCACCGGAACACGCTGAACCGGTATCAGCAGCCCTTTCAAAGCAGCAAACAGTTCTTTGGAAAGATCACTCTGAATGTCTTTCTTTACCAGAATTTTATCAATCTCTTTACCTGCCTGAATGGCTTCTATCACGGCACGAACACCGAAAATCATTTCACTTTTATCCAACATCTATTTGATTTACTATTTTACTATTTACAATTTACTACTTATCAGTTACCGCTTAACAATTCACTACCTCAATTACTTTGAATGAATCAATTTAGCCATTAATTACTTAGCATCAAGCAGGGATTTGGCATTGCTAAGGGCGGCCTCGGTCAGAGTGGCGCCACTAAGCATGTGAGCTATTTCCTCTACTCGTTCTTCATCGGTGAGACGGCGGATATGACTGTTTGTTTCCGTATCGCTGTCTTTCTTATATACTTTATAATGTGCACGTCCGCGGGCAGCAATCTGCGGCAAGTGGGTGATGCTGATTACTTGACGGTTCCGGTCACCCATTTCCTGCATCATGTCCGCCATGCGGTCGGCTATTTCACCGGAGACGCCGGTATCTATTTCATCAAATACGATAGTCGGCAGTTTCACGGCTCCGGCAATCAATGCTTTGATAGAAAGCATAACACGGGCAATTTCACCTCCCGAAGCTACGGAAGAGATATTTTGCAAAGTACCGTTCTTATTAGCAGAAAACAGGAAGTTGACTGTATCTTCTCCTTGCAATCCCGGCTCTTTCTTCAGTCCCATTTCGATCTGGAAACGAACATTCGGCATCCCCAACGGAATCAAGCGGGCAGCCAATTGCTTTTCCACTTCACGCGCAGCTTTCGTACGGGCTTTGGTGAGCAGTTCTGCTTGTTGTTTCACTTGCTTATATTGTTCCTCTTTACGAGCGGTCAGCTCGGCAATACGCTCATCGTATGAAGTGATGTCGGACAATTTGCTACGATATTCATCCGTCAACGCTATCAACTCGTCAAGAGTCTGTACCCGGTGTTTCTGTTGCAGGGAATAAATCAGATTCAGCCGTTCGTTCACTTCTTCCAGGCGGACCGGATTAAATTCAACGGAATCACTTTGCGAAGAGACTTCGTGCGAAATATCTTTCAATTCGATATAGGCGCTCTCCATACGTTCGGTAAGTTCCTTAGCGGGCTGATAGACTCTTTGCAGGCTATTCAGCGTATTCAGACTATCTTTCAGGTAAGAAAGCAATCCACCTTCATCCGAGACAAATGACTGTTCTACCCGGTAAAGTCCGGCTTTAATTTCCTCCGCATGACTTAGTGTTTCGGCTTCCTGCTCCAATTCCTCTTGCTCTCCTTCTACAAGATGGGCCTCTTCGAGCTGTTCAAGTTGGAAACGGATATAATCTTCATCAGAACGGCTTTTCTCTGCCAGTGACATTAATTCAGCCAGTTCGCGTTCTGTCTGCTTCCATTCGCCATAACGCAGATGGTATTTCTCCAATGCTGCATCATTATGTGCCAGAATATCAAGCACGTTCAACTGGAATCCTTCTTTATTAAGTAACAGATTCTGATGTTGAGAATGTACATCTATCAATTGTTCGCCCAGCTCTTTCATTTGTGCCAGTGAAGCGGGAGTATCATTGATGAATGCTCTGCTTTTACCGGAAGCCTGTACCTCACGACGCAAAATACACTCTTCATCATATTCCAATTCGTTTTCTTCAAAAAACGGACGCATACCGTAGGCAGCAATATCGAACCGTGCCTCTATAATACATTTGGAAGCTCCGCGACGAATCGCTTTCACATCGGCACGTTGCCCCAGCAGGAGCCCGATCGCTCCCAGAATAATTGATTTCCCGGCTCCCGTTTCACCTGTTATAACGGAAAAGCCTGTTTCAAAACTGATATCCAGTTTTTCTATCAATGCGTAATTCTGAATGTATAGTGAACGTAACAAATTAATTAAAAATTAAAATTTGAAAATTAAAAATTGGGAGACAGGGTAGCTACCAGACAATCAATGATGTCTTGAGCTACTTCTGTTTTCGACTTCAGAGGATAGTCTGTACGACCTTTCCTGTCGATTATACTTATCTTATTGGTATCATGGCGGAAACCGGCTCCTGCATCATTCAACGAGTTGAGCACAATAAAATCGAAGTTCTTGCGTTCGAGCTTTCCTTCGGCATTCTGCTGCTCATTATTGGTTTCGAGCGCAAAGCCAACCAGGCATTGTTGTTTTCTTTTTATGGCTCCTAAAGAGGCAGCAATATCTTGTGTTGCCCGAAGATGCAGGGTCAGTTCTTCTTCTTTTTCCCGCTTAATCTTCTTATCGGCTACTGTTTCCGGACGATAGTCGGCTACTGCCGCACAAAGAATACCTGCATCAGCATCTGGGAAATGAGCCTGCGCTGCTTTGTACATTTCTTCAGCAGATTCGACATCGACACGGATGATACCAGAATGTTGCGTTTTGAGTTGCACAGGGCCTGTAATCAAGGTCACTTGTGCTCCGCGACGGGCACATTCTTCTGCCAACGCGAATCCCATCTTTCCGGACGAATAATTGCCGATGAAACGCACCGGGTCTATTTTTTCATAAGTGGGACCGGCTGTGATAATGATTTTCCTGCCCGCCAGATCCTGTTGCTGTTCAAAGAACTTTTCCAGTTCTTCTATGATTTTTTCCGGTTCTTCCATTCGTCCTTTGCCTACCAAATGGCTTGCCAATTCTCCTTCTCCCGGTTCTATGATATGATTTCCATACGAGCGCAATGTCTCCAGATTTCGTTGGGTGGAAGGATGTGCAAACATATCCAAGTCCATGGCCGGAGCCACAAAGACAGGTGCTTTCATTGACAGGTAAGTCGTAATCAGCATATTGTCGGCTATTCCGTTTGCCATCTTTCCGATGGTGGATGCTGTTGCCGGAGCTATCACCATGGCGTCAGCCCATAAGCCTAAGTCCACATGGCTGTTCCAGGTGCCGTCCCGTTGTGCAAAGAATTCACTGATGACGGGTTTGCTTGTCAGTGCCGACAAAGTGATGGGAGTGATGAACTCTTTTCCTGCCGGTGTAATGACTACTTGCACTTCCGCTCCTTTTTTGATAAGTCCTCGAATGAGTATAGCCGCTTTATAGGCGGCTATACTTCCGGTTATACCTAATACGATTTTCTTTCCTTTCATGCTCATTTAGTAGTCAGTCCTGATTCGCGTAGTCTGATTTTAGTCAATACGTTTTTGGTGTTCAGCGTAAAGTCACCGTTTAAAATCCAGCTATAATAGCCGGGGTCTTTTTGCAGCACTTCGCTGACCGACATTCCTTTGTATTTGCCAAAGTTAAATACTTCCACGCCCTTTTCGTCATATACGATGCGGCCGGCAAAGTCTACATTTTTGTTGAAACTGGAGTATTCAGCCAAAAATGCCATATCATTCTGTAATTCTTCGGGATAACGGTCTAATTGTGCTTTCAGTACTTCATATGTAGCACGGGTGTCGGCCTCTGCAGTATGAGCGTCTTCCAGGTTTTTTTGGCAATAAAACTTATAAGCAGCCGATAAAGTCCGTTGTTCCAGTTTGTGATAAATTACCTGCACATCAATAAATTTGCGTTTCATCATATCAATATCCACTCCGGCGCGAAGAAATTCTTCTGCCAAAACAGGTATATCGAAGCGGTTGGAGTTGAACCCGGCCAAATCGCATCCTTCGATATCGCGTGCAATGTCTTTAGCTACTCCCTTGAAAGTAGGACAGTCGGCCACGTCCTTATCATAGATACCATGAATAGCCGAAGACTGTTCAGGGATATGCATTTCTGGGTTGATGCGCATGGTCTTGGTCTCTTCATTGCCGTTTGGATACACTTTCAGATAGCAAATTTCTACTATTCTGTCGGTGTTTATATTAGTACCTGTTGTCTCTAAATCAAAGAAGACAATCGGGTTCTTCAAATTCAATTTCATTCTGTTTCGAGTTGTAATTTATTATATTTAGTCATTCAGCATCATAGGCATCAGCAGCATCAGCACGTCTTCCTTCTCTTCCTGTTCGGCAGGAACAATGACACCTGCGCGTGATGGGTCTGCCAATTCTACAATTACCTCTTGGGCAGTCAGGTTATTCAGGATATCTATCAGGAAAGTCGATTTGAAACCGATGCTCATGGCATTGCCTGCATATTGGCAAATCAGTGTTTCTTCTGCTGAGGTTGAGAAGTCGATATCCTGTGCCGAAATCTGTATCTGGTTTTCGCTGAGGCGCAATTTAATCAAACTACTTGCCTGCGAAGAGAAAACAGAAACGCGGCGCAAAGCGCTGATAAGCATCTGCCGGTCGATAGTCACTTTATGCGGATTATCTTGCGGAATGACAGAATTGTAGTTCGGATAGCGCCCTTCAATCAGACGACATACCATTCTGTAGTTCTCCAGAGTAAATATAGCATTGCGGTCATCGAAGTCGATTTGTACATCTCCCTGTTCTTTGGGCAGGAGGTTCTTCAGCAAAGTTGCCGGTTTCTTGGGCAGGATAAATGCGGCTTTTTCATCGCCGTGAGCCACAAAAGTCTTGTTACGTACCAACTTATGGCCATCAGAAGCTACGAAGGTGATATCTTCGGTAGTGATATCAAAATAAATACCATTCATCACCGGGCGAAGCTCATCGTCGGCTGTT
>OMCQ01001162.1_pt1 | contig 10843 bp, 8 predicted proteins | sample 1673761 | NCBI WGS metagenome assembly OMCQ01 (sample SAMEA103958126, study PRJEB25191) | human gut metagenome | reverse complement strand
CAGAAACATAACGGTCTTTTGTTTTAACACGTTCTGTAGCATTACGAATACCTGACAAATCTTCCAATACAAAGAGAGTGTGCTTTGGGTTGTTTTCAACGAGTGCCTTCGATACCTGATGGTTAATATCCTGCATCCAACGGTTTTCTCGCTGACCGATAGCTTTCAGTCTTCGTCTTGAGGATGGCGTATGTCGCATTTGAAGTTCCTTACGAAGCTTGGAATAGTTAGCACGTTTCTGTTTAATAGCTTTACCACTAACAAATCCAGACTTATGTTTGCTGTCATAAGTCGCAACAACAAAGTTAATACCTCTGTCAATTAGAGGCTTTTTTGCTTTCTCCTTTCAAATAATCATAGATTCTAATCAACCTTCTTAAATTTGTTCGAGTAGAAGGTTTAGAATTCTTTAATATATCGTTATCTTTTTCAAAATGAGTTTTTAAATAATTTTCTAATTCAATCAAATTTATTTGTTCTTTTTTCAAGTAAGCTATACATAGCATTTGCTTATCTATATCAGGTATTTCCATTAAAATACTTTCTATGTCAATTTGAGGGTGTCTACTACGTGCTCTCTCTATTGTTTTAAAAATAATATCTTCAAAATCTTTTACCAGCAACTTATCAATCCCTTCTATTCTCTGATATTTATCCTCATATAAAGAATTAACAGGTAATTTGCCTGAAACCTGTTTTGCTAGCGTTGGTGCATAATCTAATAGATCTTTTATATCATATTTAAGATCATGCATCACAATATTTCTATACCATTGATCTGCAGATATACCTTTTAAACCAATCAGACTAACTGTTTCGGTTGTTCCTATGGAGATTACTAATTCATCATTTGCAATTCTATCATCATCAATTGCAGCTACTTTAATGTTATTAGTAGGTTCATTTGATAATGTAAATAAATATAATTCGTCTTTTAATAGTCTTAATAAACGAACAGGTATTTTCATTTTCTTTTTGCCGATTGCATTATAAATTAATGAATAATCAGACAGAGTTATCTTTGTCATTGTAATCATTTTATTATCTTCAAATGCAAACGATGATTCACCAATGTCATACCCTTCCATTTCAACATCGTATTCAATAAAAATAAATCTTTTTTTCAGTAATTTAACCTGTTCATTTGACATGCATTTTACTATAGATCTTAAAATATCTCTAATATTAGTATCTGAAATAGAATAACCCATAAAAATTATAGGATACTCCATAAATATTGTAAGTAGCTTAGCAGCCAAATATTCACGCTTCTCTTTAAATTCTTTATAGTCCTTTTCATTAATAACTATAGATTGAGGATCATTTAGAGAACCATGGATTTTATAAACTTCTGCAATACCTTGTAATTGAGAAAACAAGAGTGCCTGCTGGCCTATATATATTTTATACTGTGACAAATATGTTTCAAAAAACAAGTCATAATTTGTTGTAATAATTCCAGCAATTGACTTTTTCGCAATATTGTTCAATAAAGTAACTTCATCTTTTAAATCTGGGCATAAAACTGATTTTTGTTTTAAATAATAACTCAGTTCAGCCTTAAATGGAGAACATCCATTCTCTACCTTTTCAGTATATGCTTCATCTAAACTTCTAATTTCAGGGTTACGAAACCATTCTTTGTTAAAGTCTTCCTCTATAAGTGATGCTATTTTAGGATTAATACCATATGGACTATTTTCAAAAGATGCTCGATCTTCATAAGAACGATATGCAAATGAATCTTTGTTTAATTTAGCAGCCATTACTTTTAACAATCCTATCCAATCAGGTAAATTATAATATCTTCTTGATAATCCTGAACCAACAAACAAAAAAGGTATTGTATCTAAGCTTTCAATAAGCTGTTCAATTGTTTTGCTCATAAAACCATCCTTTCTCACTGATATTTATGTCTAAAGCTCTTTTAAGCAATATAATACTCTCCTTGATTCTTTGTCATGGATTATGAAAATACTCTCTTCTAGATACAAAATAAGTCTCCTATATTATCTATACCCTTTATACGTAAAGATTACTTAATAAAAATGCATATTAGTTTTTATCTCTTCCAACTTATAGAAGCATGAACATTCTTGCAATAAAAAATAAGCCAGATTTCTCTGACTTATTCAAGCTTAAACTCATAAAGAATCTGACACTCCTTTAAAGCTTTGTATTTATCACTTGTTTTAAACGTCTTTGTACTGCAACTTGGGGCGCATTAAATGTATCAGATAATGCACGAATAAGAAGTTCTAGATCATTAATATTGTGAGATAACTCAGTATATGCTTCTTTGAAGGATGTTAGAGGCATTAATAAAGCATCCGCAAAACGAATAGCTCTTAGTTCTATATCATTGATTCTATATGTATGAGAATACTCATTACTTGAATCACTATCATAGATGTAATGAGCTAGCTCATGGCATAAAGAGAAAAGAATCTCTTCATCCGTATATTCATTACTAAGAATAATGACCTTATCGCTTTTGTATTTGTTGATAAGTTGGTTTGATATACCTATTGTTGCTTTTATATTATAATCATTGAATTTTGTAGTGTAGATATTAAACCCTAATACTTTCGCAATTTCCATGACTGGTACTCTTCTTTTGTTGAGTTTTAGATTGTATTCTGGATTATTTAAGAGAGTATTGATTAAATCTTCAGTATCAGTATCTATTTGATTGTAATCAAAGCAATTGAAGAAATCATGTTGTTTATAGTTTTCTATTTCAATACACATATATGCTCTCCTTTTAATCTATTTCTTTACTTAATAGTTCTAATACTTCTTTTATATTCTTAAAGGTATGTGCTCCCTTTTGTATATACTTTCTAGGCCATAAGAGAGAAGATTGTAGTAATGAGTAAGGTATCAAGATGTCTCTACCTTGCTTTATACAGTGATCTGCTTGTCTTAATGCCCCACTCTTTTCTCCTGCTTCCATGATAATAGTTGCGATAGAAATACCACTCATAATCGCATTTCTTATAGGGAAATTCCATTTGTATACTTTATTACAAGGTGGGAACTGTGAGACAACAAGTCCATGTTTTTCAATTGCGAGTTGAAGGTTTTTGTTTTCTTTAGGATAGTACTGGTTAATAGGTGTTCCTATGACAGCTATAGTTCTTCCATTGTTTTTTAATGCTGTTTGGTGGGTTATTGTATCTATTCCTTTCGCAAGTCCTGCATTGACCACTATATTTCTTTTTACTAATGCTTTTACAAGTATTTCCGTTTTTTCCATTGCTTCCCTAGAAGCATCTCTACTCCCTACTACACTAACAGACTTTTCATTTAATAAACGTACATTGCCTTTAAGGAATAAATATGGTGGTGCTGCTGGAATCATAGCTAATAGTTTAGAGTATATCTCATCACCTTTTTTAACTAATATAACGTCTTCTGGGAGTGTTTTGAAACTGTCCTTGACTCTTAGATAGGTATGATAGAAATCCTTCTCTGATACACGTAATTGTAAGGATAAGTAAGGGATATTATGTATTAGACCACTTCTATAATCGAAGTGGTCTAATTGTGTTATAAATTGATTTGTTTTCTTATCGTTACAATTAAAATATTGTTGAATTGTATAATACAAAATAGCATCTCTTACATATACATTATCGATATCCATAGTAGCCTCCTTTAGGAGTATTCTATTATTGAGATGAGTGATTATCAAGAGAAGAAAACATTATTGTGTTTGTACTATGTAGATAGTAGAATCAAGGCAGGAGGTAGAAATATATGTGTTATCTTATCGCAAAAAGAATGAATAAACTTGGATGTATCGCATTACAGACAGAGCCTGGAGAAGAAATGGCAAAGTTTGCGGATGAAATACAAGAAAGACTTGGGTATGATATAGAAATTATTACTATCAGTAGACCCACTGCATATGGAGAGTATGAACCTTATCGTTTTGTAAGTAGTTATAAGGAGTTTGAGAAAGAGGCGAGTTTACTTTAAAAGGAATCCTGTGTGTTAAGGATTCCTTTTAATGTGCTATTGATTATCAAATAATAGATTCTCCAAGCCTTATAGGATGATACAGGTATTAACCATACTCATCATATAAGAACTAGCCTTGAGATGCTAAAAAAGAGCGGTTTAATCCGCTCTTATGCTTCAAGTGTGTCCTTGTATTCTAGATATTCATCAAATGTTGATAGACGGTCAATTGTACCTTCTGTTGTGAATTCGATGATTCTATTCGCGATTGTCTGAACAAACTGGTGGTCATGACAAGTAAATAGAATGTTTTCTGGGAAACGCATTAAACCTTGGTTTAATGCCTGGATAGATTCTAGATCAAGGTGGTTTGTAGGTTCATCAAAGATTAATACATTTGCATCATGCATCATCATTTTAGCAAGCATACATCTTACCTTTTCTCCTCCTGATAAAACATTCGCTTTCTTTAATGCTTCATCACCAGAGAATAACATTCTACCTAACCATCCTCTTAATTCCTGTTCATACATGCTGCCATCAGTAAACTGTCTTAACCAGTCTAATAAAGATAATTCACAATCATTAAAGAATGCTGAATTATCTTTAGGGAAGTATGACTGAGTAGTCGTAATACCCCATTTATAAGAACCTTCAAAGTCTTTGTCTTCTCCCATGATGATCTTAAAGAATGCTTCTGTTGCTTTATCGTCTCCTACAAAAGCAACCTTTTCATTTGGAAGAATAGAGAAAGAAACATTATTAATAAGAGTTTCTCCATCTACTACCTTAGTAAGGTTTTCTACATTTAATACAATGTTTCCTACTTCTCTACCTGGTTTAAAACCAATGAATGGATATCTTCTTAGTGATGGTTTCATATCTGCCATTTCTAAGTTATCTAATAGTTTCTTACGAGAAGTAGCCTGTTTTGCTTTAGAAGCATTGGCACTGAAACGTGCAATGAATTCTTCTAATTCCTTCTTTTTAGCTTCTGCTTTCTTATTCTGGTCTTTCATCTGCTGGATCTGCATCTGAGAATATTCATACCAGAAGTCATAGTTACCTACATATAGCTGAATACGGCTGTAATCAATATCAGCAATATGTGTACATACTTTATTTAAGAAGTAACGGTCATGTGATACTACAATGACTGTGTTCTTAAAGTTTAATAGGAAGTTTTCTAACCATCTGATACTCTTTAGGTCTAGATGGTTGGTAGGTTCGTCTAGTAAAAGAATATCAGGGTTTCCAAATAAAGCCTGAGCTAATAATACTTTGACTTTCTGGTTACCATCTAAGTCTTTCATATACATGTCATGGTATTCTGTTGTAATACCTAAACCATTTAACATGATTTCAGCATCACTTTCAGCATTCCAGCCATCCATGTCTGCGAACTCACCTTCAAGTTCTCCTAGTCTAATACCATCTTCATCATTGAAATCAGCTTTAGCATATAGCTTTTCTTTTTCCTGCATGATTTCAAATAATCTCTTATTACCCATGATAACTGTTTCTACTACTTTGTTGTCATCATAAGCAAAGTGGTCCTGTTTTAAAACAGATAATCTCTTATTAGGTTCAATAATAACTTCACCTTTGTTTGGTTCTATTTCACCTGATAATATTTTTAAGAATGTGGATTTACCAGCACCATTTGCACCAATAATCCCATAACAATTTCCTTCAGTAAATTTTACTGATACATCTTCAAATAAAGCGCGATCTCCGTATCTGAGTGATACATTATGTGTTGATATCATAGTCTACATTTCCTTTCGTACAGAGATGTATTATGCCATATTTAGTTGATTATGTCTAGTAAAATTGAGATATAGGTGAAGGATAGAAATAGTAGTACTCTTATATAGAGAATAGAGAGACTAAAAAGACTATATATAGTAAATTTAGTACTAAGATTACTATATGCATTAGATAGAGAAACTGATATAGGATAGATGGATATATAAAAAGAGCAGGAACTTATCCTGCTCATAGTATAAGAATTACAGGTTTTATCCTGGTCGCCAGGCTCATATATCTATTCGATATATACTCGGACGAGATTGTTTTTAAGACTATCTCTTGTCTACAGTTTGTCTCCTAACTGCAAGGCTCATATATTTTATCAATATATACTCGGACGAGGTTGTTTTGAATTCTACCTCTTGAATTCGACTTTTTACGGTGCCTGTACACCGAGAACATTACTGTTCCTTTACTTTATCTATAAGATATCACAGATTAGTGAGTTGTCAATGAAATTGGTTATATTTTTAAATAACCGTTTAATCGGTGCTTATGGAAATTTATTTTCACTAACCTGTGGTTTTAAGTATTCAAAAAACATTATTGCCTACTTACTTTAACAAATCCATTACTACTGAAATCAGTGCATAACAACGCAAGTAAAAATATTTATATTGTAATTCGTTTTCAATAGGTATCTTTCCTTTTTCATGATGTCTTATACAATGGGCATTACCAATTCTTGTCAACTCATGAAATTCTTCTTCAAATAATTCTTTATATACTGAATCACCATTACTCAATTTATCAATAATTTTATTTGCAGATACTTTCTTATCTTTCCCATAATATGTTTTCATTCTTTCAAAAGCATCCCAAATTTTCTCAACTGCTAATGAATAGTTGTGTTCTCTATATAGACTATTAGCAACTTCAATTAACTCATTAATACCCATTTCATCAATTTTAACTATATCATCCAATATTGCTATTTCTGAAGAATTAATTCTTTTATTCTTCAGTTCAAAGCCCACATGATTTAACATAAAAATATTATTAATTCTTGCTTCAAACAAATCATAATTAGTTGAATGGTTACTGAAACATTCAATAACATCAAACACCTGTAATAACGAAGTTCCCTGCTTAAAATCCATAAAATCCTTTATTTCAACAGAATTATTATTTACAAGATGCTCTGGAATATAGTATTTTTCTATATCTTCGACGACAAATTCTTCGATTGATTTATAAAACTGATATCCCGTTTCATTAGTTAAACAAAGTTTTTCATGAAACTCTTCTATCACCTTACAAAGCTGATATCTAGTATCATCAGTAAGTATAATATTTATTTTACAATCTTTATTTCTTATCGAAAATGGTATAAAAACATCATTTTTCTTATCATATAATCTCCAATCAAAGACTTCTCTACCTGATAACTTATCTGAAACAAATAGTTCATAGCCATCTTCATGCAACAATTCATTGATCTTATCAAGAAAAAATTTCCAGTTTTTTTTATCATCTCTTACTTCAGGATGAAATACTTCACAGAGGAATTTTAATAATATTGAATCATCGCCATCACGCAACTGAAATCTTTCATCCTCAAAAATCCAACACTCGGAATAGTCCCCATTGCGTGTATGCATTAAGATTTCATCTTCCGCATTATCAAATCTAGAATCTTTACTCTCTAGAGTTTTTAAATCATACAGTCTCTTAAGAAACTCAAAAATATCAAAACGACCATAGTACGGATAATATATAGTATCCTCAAATATATCCCAACTTGCATCTATTCCATATTCAAACAAATCGAAAATATCTCTTCTAGTAACACTTGATATATTAGCCATATTTAAACCACCACCTATTTCACTATAATGTGTATATCTACATTTATACATTGTAATACATGATTCATTCATATTCTATACATAGTCTTCTAGCAATAGAAAAAGAGAATACTAACCGTCCAAGACCTCCCTGTGCTTTTGTTTCTTCAACTTTTCTAGCAGTTTATCTACTACCTCTATAAAATTATTTACATGAGCTACAGCTATTGAATTCTTATTGGAACTACAGTATTGTTCTAAAGAAGATTTGAGTCCACACTTTAAAATATTTAAAGCTGTCTCCGTCTGCTTATCTTTAAATTCAGTAGTAGACATCATGGCTCTTACAATATCCTCTGTATGAAAAACTATATATCTCTTATCAGCATTTGAAGACTTCTTAAATACCTTCAGGGTAACTTCAGCCATCTCATCACTAAAGCAATCCAACCTTTTATTTCTAATTTCCTCATAAGCTTTATGTGGATCCTTGTTCATAAGTTCTATATATAGATTACGGTTATTCTCAAATAACCGATATTCTCCATTACGATATTTTATAATAGTTTCATAAACTTTCCACTGACTATCTGAGTAATCATTTATGCTTTCATCACCTAAAACCACGTTATAGTGAAATGGTTCTTCATGTGATTGCAATAATTCATTTATCTTTCTTTCAACACCTATCTGAACCTTATTCCAATCTATCGATGGAATATTAATATGATATTTCTTAGCCTGATTACTTAATAGGTATACATAATCATTTAATTCAAGTTTTCCCTCATATGCTAAATTCAACAATTCAGGATAACCCTCCAACATCTCATCTTCTTCTAAGTCAAGAATATCATTTGTTTTAGCTTTCTCTACTGGTAAGATTGCGTAATATTTTTGTTTCACATATAACAGCTGGCCATTAATATCTTTTTTATCCCATTCACCATCTATTATCCATGTTTTAATACCGCTTATCATGTAATTAGTATTATAATAGCCTGGATACAGTACAGCGACATTTGTCTCAGTTAAAAGCATTCCGTATTCTTCATCCCTTTCAACAAAACCTGCTCTTGCGGAAAAAACAAATGCGATAAACGAAAATAGCCACATATTTTTCTTAGGTATTTCATACTTTATCAGCAAATTATACACTCTTTCAAAATCCTGTAATGCGCATTTTAGACTTCGTATGTTGTGAGGTCTCTTTGTCAATAATTCTTGAATACGCTTATTTTCATCATCAATATCTCCATGACTAACATTTGTACATTTTTCTACGAAGTCATCTAATGATTTTCCATCCTTTGTTTTTCCAGAAAAAATCACGATGATCTCATCAATGTATTTTTCCAAAAAGGATTTATAGTTATCTGATTCAAATTGCATATTCTCAATAACACTATTGACAACAAAATTATAATCTGGGTAGTGTCGAACAGTTCTTTGAATTATTTTTTCCTTAATTTCATTATATTTTATATTATTCTCATCACCTTCTTGTATTTTATCTTCATTAGCTACAATAATTGTAGAAAATCCTAAATTCTCACAATAATCATTTATACATCCTAACAAATCAGTTGTAGAAATACATGCACGTTCCAAATCATCAAATATCAAAACCACTTTTTTATCTCCAATTTTAGTCTCTATATTCACAAAGTCTAAAACATTAATCGAAAACAATCCACCTACAACATTTTTTACTGGACCTGGCAAAAACTCATTTAAATTCTTAACCATCTCCTTTAAAGATCTGCCATATTTACTTAATGTACTAGCAATTTTTCCAGTAGTATCTTTACTGTTTATACATTCATTCAACCATTTTTTCTGTACTTCTGTCTTAACTTCCTCTATCGACATGATTCCAAATAGACTTATACGCAAGAAAATATGCGTTTCCTTCAAGCTGTTGATTAGTTCTGTGTTAAGTAAATAGGTTTTTCCACATCCCCATTCACCAGTAAGCATTAATGCACCAACTGGTCGTTTTATATTACAATACTTTTCTAATTCATCCAATGTATTCATAAAAGTCTCCTTTCTTTCTATATAATACTCACTCTAAAATCAATTCTGACTTACATGTAGATTATCACAATATACTGAACGTTATCCTATATCAACTCACGTGACATTCATTTCTACGAGCCTAGTAACCAATATGTTTTAGTTGTTTTTTATTGTAAACTCATTATATGAGCAATATGTTCTGGAACATCAATTAAACCTAAACGATAAAAGATAGGATAAATATAAGAAATACCACGTATATCCCCTATTTCTTTAGGTCTACTTATAATATTACCTTTTTGATTTAATGCTTTGTCTAATGCTATTACAATTGAACTCTACGTAAGACTTTTACTCTTGTCTCTACGATTAATTAATAGTTCTTTATTAAGTTCTCCATTTCTTCCTACCTTTATGGTATAAGAAAAAGGTAAACCAGAATATGTAAAAAATGGATAATTCTGGAATGCAATAATAGCATTCCATAAGAGATCAGTATTCACTTCTTTCTGCAATTTCTCTACAGCTTCTTTACGTTCTCTATTTTCTTTTATGCTGTTCATTTCTGCTTTAGCCATTATTTACCTTTCCCCCTTAGTCTTTATATCTTCAATATAATCATGTAATAAATAATATTGTTTCTGTTTTAATCCATTTTATATGATTATTAAAAAGACGGCAATAAAAGTACAAGATTATACGTAAACGCCAAATTATATAGATAATATGAAATGACCTCCTAGTTGTCAAAACGTGGATTTAAACTCATAATAAGAATAGAAAACAAAAAGTGAGTTGTTACCATAACGACAATAGGAGGTCACTATGAAAAGTATAATTTATATTGGAATGGATGTCCATAAGAAGACATATAGTTTATGTGCATTATTGAAAGAAACTGGTGAGATTATTGGTGAAACTAAGATTCCTGCAGATGTAAGTCTTATCATCAAGTTCATTGAGAACGCCAAGAAATCAGTTGACAGTGATGATGTTCAGATCAAGACAGGCTATGAAGCAGGATGCCTTGGCTATTCTCTTTACTGGCAGTTAGCTGCAAAAGGTATCGAATGTGATATTCTTGCGCCATCAACTATGCATCGTTCTGCAAAAAATAAAGTAGTGAAGAATGATAGAAGAGATGCGAAAAATATTGCAGCTAACCTAGCTAATGGAACTTATAAATCAGTTTATGTTCCAACAGACGAAGATGTAGAAATCAAAGAATACATAAGAATGATGCATGACTTTAAGAT
>OMCQ01001135.1_pt1 | contig 11117 bp, 6 predicted proteins | sample 1673761 | NCBI WGS metagenome assembly OMCQ01 (sample SAMEA103958126, study PRJEB25191) | human gut metagenome | reverse complement strand
TCATGGCGTGGAGAAGAGGGTGGTATCGCTGCCGTAACCTCCGGCCATCGTGCCATCATGACGCCGGGTGCCTACTGCTATCTGGACAGTTATCAGGATGCCCCATATTCGCAGCCGGAAGCCATCGGTGGATACCTGCCGTTGAAGAAAGTATATTCTTACAATCCCGTTCCCGCTTCTTTAACTGCGGAACAGGCGAAGTTGGTCTACGGTGTGCAAGGCAACCTATGGGTGGAATACATTCCCACTCCCGAACACGTGGAGTATATGATTTACCCCCGAATCCTGGCATTGGCGGAAACAGCCTGGTCGGCTCCGGAACGTAAGTCATGGCCGGATTTCCATACCCGTGCATTGTCGGCAGTGGCCGATTTGCAGGCAAAAGGATACCATCCTTTCGATTTGAAAAAAGAAATCGGCAGCCGTCCCGAGTCGCTTCAATCGGTCAGCCATCTGGCATTGGGTAAAAAGGTGATTTATAATTCACCTTACAGCTCCCATTATCCGGCACAGGGAAACACCGCTCTGACGGACGGCATACGTGGCGATTGGACCTATGGTGATGGCTCGTGGCAAGGATTCATCTCGGACAACCGCCTCGATGTGACGATTGATATGGAAAAAGAAACTTCCATCCATTCCGTCACTGCCGCCTTTATGCAGGTGGTAGGCGCGGAAGTATTCCTGCCGGAGACTGTGGTGATTTCCATTTCCGATGACGGAACCCATTTCACCGAGTTGCGAAAACAACACTTTGAAGTGAGCAAAGAAACACCCATCCGCTTTACGGATATTTCATGGCAGGGCGAAGCCAAAGGAAGATACGTACGCTATCAGGCACAGGCCGGAAGTGAATTCGGAGGCTGGATATTTACGGATGAGATTATTGTGAAATAAATATTGCAGGCATAAGGATAATACGTATGATGCGTTTTTTTAGGATTATTCCGGCCTAAAGCAACCGTGTAATCCGTATCATCCGGACTTGTTGATTTCAACCTGTCAATATCATTTAAATAAAAGAGGGAATCTACTCAACCAGATTCCCTCTTTTTTTGTTATATTTGTATTATTACCTTAAAAACTAAGAATATGGTACAACACGCTAGACTCATTTTCTACAGCCTTCTCCTTCTGGTAATCCCGTGCGAGGGCACGTTGGCACAGAAGATTCCCGTCGCGCCCATAGACTCATTGATTACCGTAGGATATGCCACCGGAAGTTTGAAAACCCTGTCCGGCTCCGTAGAGAAAATCACGGAGACACAGATGAACAAAGACCAGATAACGAACCCTTTGGAAGCAATCCGTGGACGTGTGCCGGGTTTGACCATCCAGCGGGGCTCCAACGGACCGGCGGCTTTGGATGCGGTGCGCCTGCGGGGAACTACCTCACTGACCAGCGGCAACGACCCTTTGATTATCGTCGACGGAGTATTTGGCGACTTGAGTATGCTTACCTCCATTTACCCTACGGATATTGAGAGTTTTACCATTCTGAAAGACGCTTCCGAAACCGCACAGTACGGCTCGCGAGGTGCATCCGGTGTGATAGAAGTCACCACCAAAAAAGGGATGAGCGGCAGGACACAGGTGGCTTACAACGGTAGCTTCGGGATTTCCACCGTCTACAAGAATTTGAAAATGCTGTCCGGTGATGAATTCCGTCGTGTAGCATCGGAACGAGGCATTTCCATTCTGGATAAAGGGAACAATACCGATTTCCAGAAAGAGATTGAGCAGACAGGACTGCAACAGAATCATCATATCGCCTTTTATGGCGGTTCCAGTGAGTCCAGTTATCGTGTTTCCCTCGGTTTTATGGATCGTCAGGGAGTGATTCTGAATGAAGACATGAAGAATTTCACTTCAAATATGAACATGAATCAGAAAATGTTCGACGGCTTCCTGAACTGCGAACTGGGAATGTTCGGCTCCATTCAGAAGAATCATAACCTGGTAGATTATCAGAAAACCTTCTATTCGGCAGCTACGTTCAATCCTACCTATCCCAATCATAAAGACCCCGTCACCAATTCGTGGGACGGAATAACAACCGCCAGCCAAATCACCAATCCATTGGCATGGATGGAAGTGCAGGACGATGATGCCACTTCGCACATCAGTACGCACGCCCGTCTCACTTTCAACCTGATAGAAGGACTGAAACTAAGCCTGTTCGGAGCTTATACTTACAATATCGTAGAAAATTCGCAATACCTCCCCACTTCCGTCTGGGCGAACGGTCAGGCATACAAAGGAACCAAAAAGCGCGAATCCTTATTGGGAAACATGATGCTGACCTATAAGAAAAACTGGAAAAAGCATTTCTTTGACGTACTCGCACTTGCCGAACTTCAGAAAGAGACTTATACCGGCTATTATACCACAGTCAGCAATTTCAGCACCGATAAGTTCGGGTATAATAACCTTCAGGCAGGAGCGCTCCGTTTGTGGGAAGGTACTAATTCCTACTACGAGCAACCGCGCCTGGCATCTTTCATGGGACGCTTCAATTATACATACGCCGACCGCTACGTACTGACGTTGAACGCCCGTACAGATGCTTCCTCCAAATTCGGAGCCAACCATAAATGGGGCTTTTTCCCCTCTGCGTCCGCGGCATGGGTGATTAGTGAAGAAGAATTTATGAAGCAATTCCCCGTGATAGACAATCTGAAATTCCGTATCGGTTACGGTCTGGCAGGTAACCAGAGCGGGATTGACTCATACACAACGCTGAATCTCGTCAAGCCGAACGGTGTCGTCCCCGTCGGAAACTCCGCCATCGTATCTTTAGGAGATCTTCGGAATACGAATCCCGACCTGAAATGGGAAGTGAAACATACCTTTAATACCGGTTTCGACATCGCTTTATTCGGCAACCGCCTGTTGCTTTCCGCCAACTATTACAACTCCCGCACCACGGATATGCTTTACCTTTACAACGTAAGCGTGCCCCCTTTCACCTATAACACCTTGCTTGCCAATATCGGCTCCATGCGCAACTGGGGTACGGAAATCGCCATCGGTGTCACCCCTTTGAAAACGAAGGACATGGAACTGAATATCAATGCCAACATCACCTTCCAGCGCAACAAACTGCTTTCATTGAGCGGTATGTATAACGGCGAAATGCTTTCCGCTTCCGAATATAAAAGTCTTGCCAGCCTTGATGGAGCCGGCTTCCACGGCGGCTACAACCACATCGTTTATCAGATGGTGGGGCAACCGTTGGGCGTGTTCTATCTTCCTCACAGCACCGGACTGGAGTCCGACGGAAACGGTGGATATACCTATGGCATCGCCGACCTGAATGGCGGAGGCGTCAGTCTGGAAGATGGTGAAGACCGTTACGTGGCAGGACAAGCCGTACCCAAAACGATTCTGGGATCTAACATCAGTTTCCGTTACAAGCGTTTCGACCTGTCTTTGCAGATCAACGGAGCCTTCGGACATAAAATCTACAACGGAACTTCCCTGACCTATATGAACATGAATATATTCCCCGACTACAACGTAATGAAGAAAGCTCCGCAACAGAACATCAAGGATCAGACTGCCACCGACTATTGGCTGGAAAAGGGAGATTACGTCAACTTCGACTATGTGACGCTGGGCTGGAACGTGCCGATTGAACAGGTGCAGAAGCTAAAGAAATATGTCCGTTCCCTGCGCTTGGCATTTACTGTCAACAACCTGGCAACCATCTCCGGTTATTCGGGACTTTCGCCCATGATTAACAGTTCCACGGTGAACTCGACGTTGGGCGTGGACGATAAACGGGGGTATCCGTTGGCACGGACGTACACCTTAGGATTGAGTATTAACTTTTAATGGAGGAGGAGAGGATGAAACGATATATGAAAAATAGAAATCAGTTTTTGCAGATCTCAAAGCAAATAATCTACCCTTCAAGAATATTATTATTTCTTCTGGTGACGAGTCTGACCTTATTTTCCTGTGATAAGTTCTTACAAGAAAATCCGAAGGACAAACTACCGGAAGAGGATGTCTACAATACGATCTCGGAAGTATATCTCAATGCGGTAGCTTCGCTTTATACCTACGTAGGCGGTTATAGCGACAGTCAGGGATTGCAGGGAACGGGTAGGGGAGTCTACGACCTGAACACTTTCACTTCCGACGAAGCTATCATCCCCACCCGTGGAGGCGACTGGTACGATGGCGGCTTTTGGCAAGGACTTTACCTGCACGATTGGGGAGTAGAGAATGACGCTATTCAAGCTACATGGGAATATCTTTACAAAGTCGTCATGCTAAGCAACAAATCGCTCGAACGGATAGACAAGTTTGCCGAAACCCATTCCGATGCTGCACTTCCGGCATACCGGGCGGAAGTGCAGGCCATGCGAGCCATGTATTATTATTATCTGATGGATTTGTTCGGACGCATCCCGTTGGTTCAATCCTCTTCAGTGGCAATGAAAGAGGTTGTCCAGAGTGAACGGAAAACGGTTTTTGAGTTTGTATTCAAGGAATTGCAGGAAGCGGCTCCTCTGTTGAGCGATGCGCACAGCAACCAGTCCGGTCCTTATTATGGTCGTATCACCCGTCCGGTAGCCACTTTCCTATTGGCTAAACTGGCTCTGAATTCCGAAGTCTATACGGACAATGATTGGACAGACGGACAACGTCCGGACGGAAAAAACATAAAGTTTACAGTGAACGGCAACGAACTCAATGCGTGGGAAACAGTCATCTACTACTGTGACCAGCTAAAGGCGCTGGGCTACAAACTGGAACCGGAATACGAAACCAATTTCTCCATATTCAACGAACCATCGATAGAGAATATTTTTACCATTCCGATGAATAAAACCTTGTACACCAATCAAATGCAATATCTATTCCGCTCCCGCCATTACAATCATGCCAAGGCGTACGGCCTAAGTGGTGAGAACGGCCCCAGCGCAACCATTGAAGCCCTCGAAACCTTCGGTTATGAAACAGCCGAACAAGATCCCCGCTTTGATATTTGCTATTTTGCGGGAGTGGTGCGCGACCTGAAAGGAAACATCATCAAGCTGGATGATGGCACCGTATTGGAGTATCTGCCTTGGAAAGTAGCTCTGGATATTACAGATACCCCGTATGAACAAACAGCAGGAGCCCGCATGAAAAAGTACGAAGTCGACCCCACTGCCACAAAAGACGGTAAGTTGATGGAGAATGACATTGTACTGTTCCGCTACGCGGATGCTCTGTTGATGAAGAGTGAAGCGAAAGTGCGCAATGGAGCCAGTGGAGATGAAGAACTGAATGAAGTCCGTAGCCGCGTCAATGCCTCCTCCCGTCCTGCCACTTTAGAGAATATCCTTGCCGAACGTCAACTGGAACTGGCTTGGGAAGGTTGGAGACGTCAAGACTTGGTTCGCTTCGGGAAGTTTACAAGAGCTTACAGTAGCCGTCCGCAATTGCCGGATGAGGGAAACGGATATACTACCGTGTTCCCTATACCGGAGAAAATACGGGTGATGAATACGAAGTTGAAGCAGAATCCGGGGTATTAACAGCAGTTATTATTCAATCAACTCAAAACTATATTTTTCAAATTCATTCCCGTTGATAATCATAGCAATTTGATGAAGTCCGAGATGGAGCTTCCTCGTTGTAACCACCCGGAAAGAATGTTTTCGGGTGATTCGCGTGGTTGAGTTCCCGGCATATTCTTTCTCGCTGATTTTATGCACTTTTTTCGTCAACGTTCCATTCGCTTTTTGGTAATAGATTCCATATTCGAGTCGTATCTTGGTCGTTTGATCGTTCTTGTTCAACAGTTTAAAACTAACCTCCAACGAATCCCCGACTTTCACTTCCGGGCTTGAAATTTGGAAATCCTCCACACAGATATTGCTGATAGTAGAGTTGAAGCCGAACAACTCCATCACCTCCGGATTGCCTTGTTTTAAGAGCGTCCGGCAACCGTGTTTAATAATCCAATCCACCTCTTTCGATTCTCCCTTCCATTTCTTCACTAAATCAATGACGATTTCGGGATTATCTTTCGCGATATCATTCAAATTATTGGCAACGCTCAACCGCACAAATCTTGCCGGATCATTTTTTAGATTTTCCAGAATAGGAATGATAGGCGCAGGATTCTCTTTCAGGTTCGGCAACGCCATCGCCCAGGGAAGACGCGGACGACAGCCTTCTGACGCAAGCCGCCTGACTCCCCAATGTTCGTGTTTCGACCAAACCAACATCTGTTTCATCATCTGATCCGGATATTTGATAATAAAAGAATGAGTCACAAACTCGCAACTTGTGAACTGTGTGATTTTCTCTATCGCTCTGACAGAGGTTTCATAATCGTCCAACCCATATTGTTCGACATAATTATCCAGAATCCCCCCATACTCTAAAGTCAAACCAAACTTCGTGTCGTCTATCACCGAGAAATCAGGCCGTGTCTTTTTTATATGATCCAACAATTCAAGTATCTTAGCGATCGCCTCTTTGTAATCTGCCGGTAAAAACTTTCTTAGCACCGTTGTGATGTGCATGCAGCGTTGTTTAAGTTCCCTGCCTTCCCATTCATCGTCCATCACTTGAGATACAAACTCGCGAGCATCAAAATCGTCGATAACAAGTTTCAAATCTTTCGTAAACAGATCGAAAAATTGCTCGTTAAACATGTTTTTAAAAGGTTCTGCCATTCTTTAAATATATAGTTTAGTTAAACAGTTATTGTTTTTTTATGGAGCGACTAAATAATGTTTCTTTGATAAATTCGTTTTTTATAATTTGAATTTTAAAGTGTTGATAATTATTTTATGCCGATCTATTTGTTTGTTATACAAATATATGCCATTTTTTTTAGGATAGCCCTATATCGCGCCTTATTTAGGTAAACTATATGAAAAGATTGTGCGAGAGGGAGTCTATTTAGAGAATATCATAAAAAAAGTGGGCCACAAAAAGATTGCAGCCCACTTATACCTTATATATAATAATATGATAGCAAAAAGACTAATCGAAGAAACTCTTGAATTTCTTGAAAATCTTCTCTTTTACCGACGTGTTAGGTTTGAAATTGTCTGAAGCTTCCATCTTTTCGAGCGTGTTCTTTTCCTCCTTGTTGAGAGCTTCCGGCACATAGATACTGATATTGACCAGCAAATCTCCCGTACCATACCCGTTTACATTCGGCAACCCCTTGCCACGCAAGCGAAGCACTTTACCCGGTTGAGTACCCGAATCAATCTTCACTTTCACTTTGCCGTCGATTGTCGGAATTTCCACAGCACCGCCCAGTGCAGCCGTCGGGAAACTAAGCAACAGATTATAAATCAAATCATTTTCGTCGCGAATCAAGTCCTGATGCGGTTCTTCCTCAACGAGGATCAATAAGTCGCCTGCCACACCGTTGTGCTTGCCGGCATTTCCTTTGCCGCCCATAGAGAGCTGCATACCTTCTGCCACTCCGGCAGGGATTTTTACGGTTACCACTTCCTCACCGTAAACGATTCCGTCGCCACCACACTTCTTACATTTATTCTTGATAATCTTTCCCTCGCCGCCACACGTAGAACAAGTGACGCGAGTCTGCATCGTGCCCAGAATGGTCTGCTGGTTACGGATCACCGAGCCGCTACCCTTACAAGTAGGACAAGTCTCCGATCCGCCGTCACCCTCGGCACCCGTGCCATGACACTGGTCGCACGGCACATATTTTTTGAGTTTAAATTTCTTTTCTACTCCGGTAGAGATTTCCTTCAACGTCAGCTTCACTTTCACACGGAGGTCACTGCCGCGATACCGGCGTTGCTGTGAACCGCCACCGCCGCCAAATCCGCTGAATCCTCCGAAGCCTCCCCCGAAACCGCCGCCGCGGCCACCAAAGATGTCGCCAAACATAGAGAAGATGTCATCCATCGACATTCCCTCGCCACCGAAACCACCGAACGGACCGCCATTGCCTGCCGCACCGCTCACTCCCGCATGACCGAACTGATCGTAACGCGAACGCTTCTCCGGATTGCTCAACACGTCGTATGCCTCGGCCGCCTCCTTAAATTTCTCTTCAGCCTCCTTGTCGCCCGGATTCTTGTCGGGGTGATACTGAATTGCTTTCTTACGGTATGCTTTCTTTATTTCTTCTACTGTGGCTGTCTTCGTCACCTCCAATATTTCGTAATAGTCTCTTTTTTCTGCCATGCCCATTTATTGATTTATGATTTTTGATTTATGATTTATGATTTACTCTGCAGTAGGATAGCGCAGCCATAAATCATAAATCATAAATCATAATTCTTTTCATTCTCCTACTACCACTTTAGCGTGGCGGAGCACTTTGTCGTTCAGTGTATATCCCGTTTGCACACAGTCCAGAATCTTACCTTTCTGTGCTTCCGACGGTGCGGGGATTACCGCGATGGCTTCATGGTAATCAGTGTCCAGTGGTTGGTCTTTTGTTTCGATGACTTTCACACCGTTTTGTGCCAGGACAGCCATAAATTTATTGTAAATCAGTTCTACTCCTTCTTTTACGGCATTGACATCTGTTGCCGTTTCCATTGTTTTGATGGCACGTTCGAAGTCGTCCACTACCGGAAGAATACTGCTAAGGCTCTTTTCGCCACCGTTCAGAATCAGTTCGGCCTTTTCCTTCATGGTGCGTTTCCGGTAGTTGTCAAATTCGGCAGACAAGCGCAGGTATTTATCCTTCTGCTCTTCAATCTCCTCTTGGGCCTTTTCCAGTTCTTTTTCCAACTCTTCTTCATGAGTCAGGGGAGTGGCGTCCTCCGCTTGTTCGTTTTGCGGTTGTTCTTCCGCATGGTTTTGAGTTTCCTCAACGTTCAGTTCTTCTTCCTTCACTTTTTTTTCTTTCGGATCCATCTTGGTATTTACTATTTTACTAGTTACTATTTACTATTTAACACACACGTTATCTTAACTTGGTAAAATAACGCCAATAAACATACCGGGCTGACCGGATGTCATTGATTTTGTCTGCAAAAACTTTGCCAAGTTGGCTGTTTTGCCAAAAAACGCAGCAAAGGTAACACTTTTATGTCAGATTGGCACATATCAGATAGCTCATAATTCATTTTAAATGTCTAACTTTGCACGCTAAAATAGTTAATACTAAAATAGTAACTAACGAAATAGTAAAATAGTAGCTAGCAAAATAGTAAAATAGTAACTAGTAAAATAGTAAATAAAGAAGATGATTACAGTTTCGAACGTTTCGGTACAGTTTGGTAAAAGAGTGTTGTTTAATGACGTAAACTTGAAGTTTACGAGTGGTAATTGTTATGGTATTATTGGTGCTAACGGTGCGGGAAAATCTACCTTCCTTCGTACGATTTACGGAGATTTGGACCCGACAACGGGTACCATTGCGCTCGGACCGGGCGAACGCCTTTCGGTGTTGAGCCAGGACCACTTTAAGTGGGACTCTTATACCGTTATGGATACTGTGATGATGGGGCATACTGTGTTGTGGGACATCATGAAGCAACGCGAAGAATTGTATGCGAAAGAAGATTTCACAGATGAAGACGGACTGAAAGTATCCGAGTTGGAAGAGAAATTTGCCGAGTTGGACGGATGGAATGCGGAAAGCGACGCAGCCATGCTGTTGAGCGGACTGGGCGTGAAAGAAGATAAGCATTATGTATTGATGGGTGAGTTGAGCGGTAAGGAAAAAGTGCGTGTCATGCTGGCGCAGGCGTTGTACGGAAATCCGGACAACCTCTTGCTCGATGAGCCTACCAATGACTTGGATATGGAGACAGTGACCTGGTTGGAAGAGTATCTCTCCAACTTCGAGCATACCGTATTGGTAGTGAGCCACGACCGTCACTTCCTCGATTCTGTATGTACGCACACCGTAGACATCGACTACGGAAAAATCAATATGTTTGCCGGTAACTATAGTTTCTGGTACGAATCCAGCCAGTTGGCTCTGCGTCAACAACAGCAACAAAACAAGAAAGCCGAAGAAAAGCGAAAAGAATTGCTCGAATTTATCCAGAGGTTCAGTGCCAATGTCGCCAAATCGAAACAGACGACCAGCCGTAAAAAGATGCTCGAAAAGCTCAATATCGAAGAGATACAACCTTCTTCCCGCCGATACCCGGGTATCATTTTCACTCCGTCACGGGAGCCGGGTAACAAAATTCTCGAAGTCAAAGGACTCGCAAAATCGATCGAAGGGACTCTGCTTTTCAAAGACGTGAACTTCTCCATCGAAAAAGACGACAAAGTGGCTTTCATCTCTCACGATCCTCGTGCTATGACAGCTCTTTTCGAAATCATCAACGGCGAAGCGAAAGCCGATGCGGGAACCTACGAATGGGGACAAACCATCACCACGGCCTATCTGCCGCTCGATAACAGTTCGTTTTTCAATACGGACATGAATCTGATCGATTGGCTGGCACAATTCTCAGAGGACACCAGCGAGCTGTATCTCAAAGGCTTTCTCGGTCGTATGCTCTTCTCGGGAGAAGAGTTGCTCAAACAGGCATCCGTATTGTCCGGAGGCGAGAAAATGCGTTGTATGATCGCCCGTATGATGTTGAAAAATGCCAACACCATGATACTCGATTCCCCCACCAACCACCTCGACCTCGAATCGATACAGGCTTTCAACAATACGCTGCAAGGATTCAAGGGTAATGTGCTGCTTTCCTCGCACGACCACGAATTTATACAGACCGTCTGCAATCGTATCATTGAACTGACTCCCGGCGGTATCATCGACAAAATGATGGACTACGACGATTACATCACCGATGAAAAGGTGCAAGCCGCCCGCGAACGACTCTACAATTTATAAAAACATATTTTCGGTATGATAAAACATATTGTAACTTTCAAACTGACCGGCACTCCGGCAGAACGCAAAGAGGTAGCGAATAAATTCAAAGATGCTTTGATGGCTCTGCCCCTAACTATCGACGTGCTTAAAAGTATAGAAGTGGGCATCAATGAAAACCCGTCCGAAAGTTGGGATATCGTACTTACTGCGGTCGTAGAAAAAATGGAAGATGTAGAAACCTACGCAAAACACCCGGCCCATGTAGCCGCTGCCGCACTCCTCGCCGGACATAAAGCCGACAGGGCATGCGTGGATTACACAT
>OMCQ01001131.1_pt1 | contig 11143 bp, 9 predicted proteins | sample 1673761 | NCBI WGS metagenome assembly OMCQ01 (sample SAMEA103958126, study PRJEB25191) | human gut metagenome | reverse complement strand
CGAAAAAGAACAGGAACTTGGAATCCAGGTGGACACAGAACAGACAGATTTCACAGTTTCGCCATAAAATCGAGATATAATAAAGAGAGAACAGACGTAACCGGAGGACGATATGGAGAGATTAAAGATTCTTGTAGTAGATGATGAGAGCAGGATGCGTAAACTGGTCCGCGACTTTTTAGTGCGGGAAGATTATGAAGTGTTAGAAGCCGGAGACGGTGAGGAGGCACTGGATATATTTTATAAAGAAAAAAATATCGCACTGATCATTTTAGACGTCATGATGCCAAAGATCAACGGATGGGATGTCTGCCGTGAAGTGCGTGAAACATCCAAAGTTCCGATCATTATGCTGACTGCAAAAAGCGATGAGAGCGATGAACTGACCGGATTTGAACTTGGAGTGGACGAATACATTTCCAAACCATTTTCACCGAAAATCCTTGTGGCAAGGGTAAATGCACTGCTTCGCAGAAGCGGACTGACTGCCGGAAATGATGAAAAATTTGTTGAGGCGGGCGGTATTAAACTGGATAAGACGGCGCATCTTGTGACCGTGGATGGTAGACCGATCGAATTAAGCATTAAAGAATTTGAACTGCTGGACTATTTTATGGAGAATCAGGGAATTGCACTATCCCGTGAAAAGATATTGAACAATGTGTGGAATTATGATTACTTTGGAGATGCGAGGACAATTGACACACATGTCAAAAAACTCCGTGCCAAAATCGGGGAAAAAGGGGAGTATATCAAGACAATCTGGGGTGTTGGCTACAAGTTTATAGTGGAGTAGGGTGCTGCCGATTATTGGCAAAACTGATTGACATTACAGGATGGTTGTCATAATATGAAGAGAGATAAAAAAGGGTCACTGACCCGCGAACTTGCAGTGATATTAGTCGGACTTGTCGCAGGGACGATTATGTTATGCTGGTTTATCAATACTTCCTTTTTGGAAAAATATTATATGTTGAATAAGCAGGATTCGCTGATCGACGGATATGATGTGATCAACGGTGCCAGTGAGACAGGTGAACTGAATTCCAGTGAGTTTGATGTCACTTTTGACAATCTGTGTGCCAATGGTAATATTGCAGTTATGATCATCAGTTCCAACCGTGCGATCGTGAGGTCTTCGGTGAATGACAATCAGGTCATTCTGATGGAATTTATGAATATTTTGTTTGGTGATGACAGAAGCCAGACCGAGATTTTACAGAGATCAGACAATTACGTCATACAGAAACAGACAGATACAAGGTTATCATCTGAGTACATGGTTCTTTATGGAACACTTTCCAATGGAAATCTGATCCTGATGCGTACCGCAGTGGAGAGTATCCGTGAGAGTGCAAAAATTTCAAATCAGTTTCTGGTTTACGTGGGCGTTCTGGCAATTGCGATCAGTGCGATTGTCACAGTGTTTGTGTCTAAGAGGATAACAACACCGATCTCAGAACTCACGGACATATCAAAAAGAATGACAGAACTTGATTTTGATGCCAAGTATGTTTCCAAAGGACACAGAAAAAATGAGATAGATGAACTCGGTGAACATTTTAACCGGTTGTCATGTGCGCTTGAAAGCACAATCTCAGAACTTAAGAGTGCAAATAACGAATTAAAACAGGATATTGAGAAAAAAACAGAAATCGATGAGATGCGCAAGGAGTTTTTATCCAATGTATCTCATGAGCTGAAGACACCGCTGGCGTTGATCCAGGGTTATGCAGAGGGATTGCAGGCGTGTATCAATGATGATGCACAGAGTCGTGATTTCTACTGTGAAGTGATCATGGACGAGGCGGATAAAATGAATCAGATGGTCAAAAAACTTCTGACTTTAAACCAGTTAGAGTTTGGAAATGAAGTTGTTCCAATGGAACGCTTTAATCTGACAGAACTGATTCATGGAATTATTAATTCATCTTCTATTTTATTAGAGCAGAATGATATCTCGGTCACATTTGATGAGAGCGGACCGATGGATGCATGGGGAGATGAATTCAAGGTGGAAGAGGTTGTGACGAATTATCTGAGCAACGCGATCCATCATGCAGAATTTGATAAGAAGATCAGAATCTGGTATACAAGAAAAGACAGTGTTGTCCGGGTGAGTGTATTCAATACCGGAAAACAGATTCCGGAAGAAGATCTTGATAATGTCTGGATCAAGTTTTATAAAGTGGACAAGGCAAGAACGAGGGAATATGGTGGAAGTGGAATAGGACTTTCTATCGTAAAGGCAATCATGGAGTCATTTCACAGGGAATGTGGCGTGCTAAATCATGAAGACGGCGTAGAATTCTGGTTCGAACTTGACACGGAAAAGACGGGGCTTGATCGCGGACAGGCGGAGGATGATACAATATGAGAAGAAAAAAAATTGTAAGCATGCTGCTTGCCTCGGCAATGGCAGCAACCCTGCTCGCAGGATGTGGAGCAGGAGGAAAGAGTTCCTCTAAGGGAGATTCTGACGGAGAGATAAAAGAATTTACCGCATTTTTTGCAGTCCCGGGATCCGAAATCAATGATGATAATGAGGTTCAGCAGATCATTGCAGAAAAAACAGGCGCAAAGGTAAAAGAAACCTGGCTGACGGGTCAGACGGATGTTGAGGCTATTGGCACCATGATCGCAGGAGGAGAGTATCCGGACTTTATTGAGGGCGGAAACGGACAGATGCAGTTATATGATGCCGATGCACTGGTTGCACTGGATGACTATCTGGATGATTATCCTAATATTAAAAATCTGTTCTCTGATCTTGAGTGGGAAAAATTAAGACAGGATGATGGCCATATTTACTGGATTCCACAGTTTAGCTGCATTAAAAATGAAGAAAAAGTATGTACACATAATGATGAAGCATTCTGGATTCAGGCCAGAGTCTTAAAATGGGCGGGTTATCCGGAAATTAAAACAATGGATGATTACTTTAATCTGATTGAATCCTACAACGAAGCGAATCCGACTATGGAAGACGGAACGGAAAATATTCCATACACCATCCTCTGTGACGACTGGAGATATTTCTGTCTGGAGAATGCCCCGCAGTTCCTCGACGGATATCCAAATGATGGATCCTGTATGGTAGATCCGGATACACTGACCGTTTTAGATTATAACACTTCGGATACAGCGGTTGCCTACTTCCGAAAACTGAATGAAGAGTATCAGAAGGGAATTGTAGATCCGGAATCCTTTACACAGAGTTACGATGAATATATTTCCAAACTTTCTACCGGACGTGTACTTGGAATGATTGATCAGTGGTGGGATTTCTCGAATGCAAATGATGCAATCAAACAGGCTGGACTGGATGAGCAGGGCTGCGATTATATTCCTGTTCCGGTTACGATTGATGGCCGTGACAATCAGTGGCACAATTCAGGCGGGGCATTTAATGAGTCGAGCGGTCTTGCAATTACAACAAGCTGTGAAGATGTGGAAGGAGCATTACAGTTTGTAAATGATCTTCTGGATCAGGATATTCACAATCTCAGATTTTGGGGTGTAGAGGGTACCGATTATGAGGTGGATGAAAACGGAGAATTCTACCGAACAGAGGAAGAGCGGACGAAACAGTCTGATACCGCGTACAAAGCATCTCATACCTGCCCATATTCCTACTTCCCACAGTACACTGGAACCAGTGATGATGGAATTAACGCCAATAAACCGGATGGACAGGCAAGTGAGTTCTTTGATGGATTAAATCAGGATGTAAAAGAAACCTTTGAGGCTTATGGTGTTGAGACTTATGTTGAGATGCTTGGAACAAATGAGGCACCTGGAGACTGGTATCCGATGTGGTCCTTCTCTAACAATTTCACAACAGATACACCTGGCGGAGTTGCATGGAACAAAATTGCAGATGTAAAACATGAGCAGCTTCCGCAGGTTGTTATGGCAAAAGATTTTGACGCGGCATGGGATACCTACATGGATGCTTACAATGCATGCCACCCGGAAGACTTTATCAGTGAACTGCAGACTGAATTAGACACAAGAATGGAGCAGGCAGCGAAGTTCAAATAAAAAATGAAATTTTGAAGCGGGCAGATGTGAAAAATTTCATCTGCCCGTTTTTTTAAGGAGTGAGGTCATGTCTTTAGCGAGAACAAAATCAAAAACAAAAGAGCCCAGAACAAAAATCACATGGAAAGAAATCAAAAGACAGAAAGTCCTGCTTTTCTGGGCAGCAATTATCGTAGCATATGGTGTGATTTTCTATTACCTTCCGCTTGCTGGCTGGGCAATGGCATTTCAGAACTACAAACCGAAACTAGGAATCCTGCATTCAGAGTTTGTAGGATTAGAAAAATTCCGGACACTGTTCTCAGATATGACGTTTATCCGTGTTATCCGGAATACTCTGGCAATGGGAGTTATCAATCTTGTTGTAACTTTCGTAACGGCAATTGCGTTTGCAATTTTATTAAATGAAATCAGAAGCCATATAGGAAAAAAAGTGGTTCAGACCATTTCCTATCTGCCGCATTTCCTTTCGTGGATTATTGTAACCGGTATTCTGCATGATATGCTTTCCGGAACTGGTATTGTAAATGAAGTTCTGGTGAATCTGCATATCATCAAACAGCCAATTAACTTTTTTGCACATACGAGCTACTTCTGGCCTATTGTTGCTTTTGCAAATGTGTGGAAGGAAACCGGCTGGAATGCCATTATTTATCTGGCAGCAATCACAGCAATTGATCCATCTTTATATGAGGCGGCATCCATAGACGGCGCCGGAAGGTGGAATAAAATTAAGTACGTGACACTTCCTGGAATCAAACCGACCATTATGATTCTTCTCCTGATGAACGTAGGCAACGTTTTGAATGCCGGATTTGAAATTCAGTATCTTTTAGGAAACGGCCTGGTACAGAGAGTATCACAGACCATTGATATCTACGTATTGAAATGGGGTATCAGCCAGGGCGATTATGCAATCGGTACGGCAGCAGGTATTTTCAAGAGTGCAGTCAGCATTATACTGATTATGATCGCAAACCAGATTGCAAAACGCAATGGCGAAGAGCGATTGTTCTAAGGAGGTTCATCATGGCAAAAAAAACTGGAAAAAAGACCGGAAAATTGGATCTGTTTCCGATAATAAATGGTATTATCATGGTACTGTTTATAGTCATTACACTGTATCCGGTATTAAATACACTGGCAATATCATTAAACGATGGTACAGATGCCCTTCGCGGAGGAATTTATCTGCTGCCAAGAAAATTCACATGGAAAAACTATATCACCGTTCTTCAGAAGGATAACCTGATCACGGGCGCATATATCACAGTGGCGCGAACCATCATCGGAACGCTGCTGGCACTGGTAGCAAATGCAATCCTGGCGTTTATTGTAAGCAGAAAACGCTTTCTGTTTAAAAAAGAATTATCCTTATTCTGGGTTATCACCATGTATGTCAACGGTGGAATGATTCCTACATTCCTGCTGTACAAACAACTTGGCCTGACAAACAGTTTCGGGGTATATGTAATTCCTGGAATGGTCAGTGCGTTCAATATGCTGGTAATCCGTACCTATATGAACGGAATTTCCGACAGTCTGGAAGAGTCCGCGCAGCTTGACGGTGCAGGATATACCACGATTTTTCTGAAGATTTATTCACCGCTCTGTAAGCCGGTATATGCAACCGTAGCATTATTTGTGGCGGTAGGACAGTGGAACTCCTGGTTTGATGCGATGCTGTACAACAGAATGAACAGCAATCTGACGACCCTTCAGTATGAGCTTATGAAACTCTTATCATCGGTTACGAATCAGGGAACCTCTGTGGAAGCAATGAAAAATGCAGCCGGTTCGGTCACACCGACGTCGGTCCGTGCAGCAGCAACCATTATTACCATGCTTCCAATTATTTGTATTTATCCATTTTTACAGAAATACTTTGTTGCCGGGCTTACTCTTGGCGGAGTAAAAGAATAAAGATACTGCATTTTATCCAGGGTCATGCTGTTTTGGCATGACCCTGAAATATTATATGAGGAGAGAGCATATGAAGATAGCAGGAAAAAATCCAATTACAGAACTGGATTATCCGGATCCAGATGTCATCCGGGTAGATGATACGTATTACATGGTAAGCACTACAATGCACTTTATGCCGGGGTGTGAGATTCTGCGGTCGTATGACCTCATTCACTGGGAACATCTGAGCTATGTGTATGAAAGACTGGACAGCACAGAGGAACAGAGGCTTGTTGGTGAGAAAAACTGCTATGGAAAAGGCATGTGGGCCGCATCGCTCCGATACCATAAAGGGATGTATTATATTTGCTTTGTGGCGAATGATACCGGAAAAACATACCTTTATACTGCTGATGATATCGAAGGACCATGGGAAAAACGCATCATAGAAGGCTTTTATCATGACTGCTCACTTTTGTTTGAGGATGATCATGTTTATATTGTTTCCGGCAATAGAAATGTTCGTCTGCAGGAATTGAAAAAAGATCTGGGCGGTCCAAAGGAAGGCGGACTGGATCGGATTCTGGTCAGTGATAGTCGGAATCCGGGGCTTGGTTTTGAAGGAAGTCATTTTTATAAAATCAATGGAATGTATTATTTATTCCTGATTCATTCCCTTCCGGACAGGTGGATGCGGACGCAGGCATGCTATGTATCAGACAGCCTGACGGGAGAATTTAGAGGCGGAGATGTGTTGTGTGATACCATGGGGTATTGCGGCCAGGGCGTTGCGCAGGGAGGAATTGTGGATACGCCGGATCATAAATGGTACGCCGTACTTTTCCAGGACAGAGGTGCTGTCGGCAGAATCCCGGTTCTTGTGCCAGTAAAATGGGAGAAAAATGTCAGAGTTACCTATATGCCGGCGCCGGGCGAACAAAAAGAGCAGATCATAAAAGAAAATTATCCGGTATTGGGTGATTCGGGAAGGGCACTCTGTGAAGTGGAAACAAAAAGCACAAGACCGGAGGAACAGTATCATTCGCTTGTGGAGAGTGATGATTTTTCAGAATGGAATCCGGACCAGAAACGGCTGTTTGGAACGTTTGGATGGAAGAGCTGCTGGCAGTTCAATCACGAACCGGAACTTTCCTGGATTGAGAATGATGCAGAAAAAGGGTGCCTCCGAATGAGCTGTAAAAAGCAGTGCAAAAATGTCACGCAGGCAGTAAATACGATCACCCAGAGGATGAAGTTTCCGATGTGCATAACAGAAGTAACCGTTGATGCGGAAAGACTGAAGGACGGAGATTATGCAGGTATGTGTGCATTACAGGGATGTTACGGCATGGCGGCAGTTACAAAGCGTGATGGACGGATGTTTCTGGTTATGAGATCTCTCGAAGCGGAAAATGACAGCCTGGAAGGAAATCAGGGCAACAGCGAAGAAATCGAATGGGAAGCAGTGTCGGTTGAATCATCGAGAATAAGAATCCGGCTGGAAGCAGATTTCCAGAACCAGCACGATAAAGTCCGGTTTTTATATTGGAGCGATGAAAAATGGAAACAGATCGGACCATGGCATCAGCTCTATTTCAAAATGGATCATTTCACAGGATGCAGAGTTGGACTGTTTGCCTATGCAACGAAAGAAGCAGGGGGAATCGCAGAATTCGGCAGATTCCGATATTTTTAACAAAAAGTTCCCGCCCCGGCGTTTATCAAAAGTGAAATTCCGTTGAATTTCTGGAAACTGCTGGTGATCTTTCTGGAGAGAACCATCATTGCCATTCCGCTGATCGTATTGTTTGCAAATATGATCGGGCTGTAAATACAGGAAAATACAAGATCCCCGATTTGGCACTTTTGTGCTGAATCGGGGATTTTTTGGCGTAAAAACGCAGGTAAAGGATTCGTAGATTGACAAAACAGCCTATTTTCGCCTATTCTGAGACTGTAAAAACGCTCCGCTGGGCAACATGAGACGGTGCGGGAACAGCAGGAGGAAGGGACACGACGTGGAAGCGAAAGAGTTCGGGCGGTTTATTGCCGGAATGCGAAAAGAGAAAAAGATGACGCAGGCAGAGCTTGCGGAAAAGATTCATGTGACGGATAAAGCCGTCAGCCGGTGGGAGCGGGGACTTGGCTTTCCCGATATCCAGACGATTGAGCCGCTGGCTCAGGCACTTGGGATTTCTGTGCTGGAACTGATGCGCTCCGAACGGCAGGAGAAGGCGAAGGAAGAGGCGGCGCCGGAAATTCAGTATACTCAGAAGGAGGTGGCCGAAATGCTGCAGAACGCAGGTGACATTTCAAGGCAGCAGAAAAAACAGGACCGGAACGCAAACGTGATCGCGGGATTTCTGGTGATCGGTGTGGCAGCGGCAGCGTGGGCGGCAAAGATCGTAAACGTGGGCGGCGGCCTGATTCTAGGCGGTCTGGTGGCAGCAGCGTTTGTATCGCTGTGGTATTTCTTCCAGAACCTCGATGATGAAGAAAGCCGGAAAGTCTATGGGGCAGCATCCATTCTGTCTATCGGCATTCTGGCATCCCTGGTAAATTTCGTCTGGGGCGATCAGCTGGCAGAATTCATTCCCGGCGGTCTGGAACGAAAAGAGCAGATCTTCTGGACCCTGTGGTATCTGTTTGTTCTGGTAATGATGATGATCGGAACCATTCGATGTATCCGCCGGCAGAGACAGAAAAAAGAAAAGAAATGCAAAACCGTTCTTTTCACGGCAATTATGGCGACGATCATGTTTGTAACACTGTGGCAGTATCAGAACACCATGCAGAACCGGTACAAAAACACAGGAATCTGGAGAGGCGCACAGCAGTACGCCGAGGTGCTGCTGAAAAGAAACAAAAACCTCGAAAACGACTGGCTGATCGGCGATGAGTCCTGGCGCGAAGGAAACAAAAATACTTTCGAAATTCGCCTTACCTATTACGCTGATGCCGATGACGCAAAAGAGGGACGTGAAAGCGAATATCAGTACAAGATTCATTTTGATGATGTTGACGGCTACGTCATCAAATCAGAAGGCGTACCAGAGAAAGAGATTGTTTTCCCGGAAAATAAATAAGAAGTGAGAAACGGGATTCCATTCTTGCGCCTCCCACAGAAAAAGACTATACTCATAGTATCAGCATGTACGCTCGGAATCTTTCTGCACTTGCTTTTGCGAGTGGCGGTTGGAATCAGTTATGATAAAGAAACAAAAGAACATGCTTGTAAAATAGAAGTATTGTGATGATTTGCAAGCTGTGGAAAAGGGATATCGTGTGTGTGAACGGAGAAAAGCAAGTAAAAATAGTAATCTTTACTATTTTTCCTTGCTTTTTCCTTGCTTTTTCCTCCATCATAGGATAATATAAAAATATACGGTTCGGAGCAGGTTCCGGGCAGGAAAAAACAAGATGGAAAGGATATGGATTTTTATGAAAATTACAGAGGATATTATCTACGCGGGAGTCAACGATCATCAGGTAGACCTGTTTGAAGGTCAGTACAAAGTGCCGAACGGCATGGCATATAATTCTTACGTAATTCTCGATGAAAAAACGGCAGTTATGGATACCGTAGATGCAAACTTTGCGGATGAATGGCTGGCAAATGTTGCGAAAGCACTGGATGGCAGAAAACCGGATTACCTGATCGACGGGAAAACCGTGCTGTTTGACACGGCGGACGAGTCCATCAGCCGTCAGTATATCGAAAACGTCGTTCACGCGCTGAACGGCCGTCCGCTGGACTACATGGTTGTTCAGCATATGGAGCCGGATCACTCTGCGAATATTGAAAACTTCGTAAAAGCATATCCGGAAGCAACCGTTGTTGCAAACACAAAAACCTTTGCCATGATGAAAAACTTTTTCCCAAAGATGGATCTCGCCGGAAAGAAACTGGAAGTAAAGGATGGCGAGTCCCTTACGCTCGGAAAACACGTTCTGACCTTCGTGTTCGCTCCGATGGTACACTGGCCGGAGGTTATGGTTACATACGACAGCACCGACAAGGTTCTGTTCGCAGCAGACGGCTTCGGAAAATTCGGTGCACTCGATCGCGAGGAACCGTGGGATGACGAAGCACGCCGTTATTTCATCGGCATCGTCGGAAAATACGGTTTGCAGGTACAGAAGCTCCTGAAAGTAGCAGGTACGCTGGATATCCAGAAAATCTGTTCCCTGCACGGTCCGGTTCTGACGGAAAATCTTGGCCACTACATTGAAAAATACGATATCTGGTCTTCTTATCGTCCGGAAGAAGAGGGCGTTGTGGTTGCCTATACTTCTGTTTACGGCAATACAAAAAAAGCTGCCGAATTGCTTGCAGATAAGCTGAAAGAAAAAGGCTGTCCGAATGTTGTTATTTACGATCTGGCAAGAGACGATATGTCCGCCGCCGTAGCGGATGCTTTCCGTTACAGTAAGCTGGTTCTTGCAACGCTGACCTACAATGCAGGTATTTACCCGTTCATGCAGGATTTCATCAACCGTCTGACAGAGCGCAGCTTCCAGAACCGCACCATTGGTCTGATCGAAAACGGAAGCTGGGCACCGACCGCAGCGAAAGTGATGAAAGGTATGTTTGAGAAGAGCAAAAATATCACCTGGACAGAGAATAATGTAAAAGTAATGTCCGCTGTGAAGGAAGAGAACGTAAAAGAGATCGAGGCACTGGCCGAAGAACTCTGCAAATAAGAAATTAAGAAGAGAAGAAAGAATATGGGAAAAATGCTCCGCTGGACTTTGCGAAAGGCAAAGACAGCGGAGTCTTTCGTTCTCCTCTTTTGGAAAGAAGATTCTGTGGAGTTCCGGAGGGAGCAGGATCGCCCTGCGGTGGGTCAAAAAAAGCCGGGGGTTGAATTTTGCGAAAGCCTGCGGCCGCCTCTTTGTAAGTGAGACTGCATCAGGTTTCTGATCTTTCGATCTTGATGTCATAATATTCTGAAAATAATAAAATGTAAAATAAATTAAAAGAAAGTATTGACAAAACTGAGAAGATGAGTTAATATAAGATCAACAAAAGAAAAGAGAACAAAAATAAAAACGAAAAAGAAACATCAAGACGAAATCTAAGAAAGTAAGAGGTACAGTCCAATGGCATAGTTAATCTGAACATCAAAAAAATCTCTGAAGAGTTTACATATAGAACCTAAAGGAGATGATTCCAATGAAAGGCAGAGGCCCA
>OMCQ01001126.1_pt1 | contig 11182 bp, 9 predicted proteins | sample 1673761 | NCBI WGS metagenome assembly OMCQ01 (sample SAMEA103958126, study PRJEB25191) | human gut metagenome | reverse complement strand
AAGCATACCCGCGACCATGTGCGCCGCTGTCTGCCGCAGAACTGCGGCTACATCCTCGACGAGCTGCTTCACGCCCACTTTGAGGACCACGACAAGGACCAGTATTACGGCGAGATCATTGAGAGCATCATCCGCTATGACCGCGACATCACCCGCGACGGTGCGGTGCAGCCCGATCTGATCATCGTCGAGTTCGCCGTCAACGACGAGGCTGACGAGACGAAGGGCCTGATGCACGAGAGCCTGATCCAAAAGATCTGGTCAGCCCCCAATGAGCCCGCCGTTGTGATGCTGTTCAGCGTTTTTGCCAACGACTGGAACCTGAAGGATCGCTTGGCTCCCATCGGTTGGCGGCATGAGCTGCCGATGGTCAATGTGCTGGACGCCGTCAGCCCGCAGTTCCGCGTTGGTGTCGGTGAGCGCAGCGTCATCACCCGCCGCCAGTACTTCTACGATGTGTTCCATCCCTCCAACAGCGGGCACCGCATCATGCGGGACTGCCTCATGTATATGCTGGACCGGCTGGACAAGCAGCAGGAAGGGCCTGCCCCGAAAGAGCTCGCCCCCTACTACGGTTTCGACTTTGCCGAGACGAAGCTGCTGGACCGCAGTGTGAACCCCTTTGACGCGGTCATCGACCCCGGCTGCTTCACCGAGACGGACACCGATTTACAGAGCGTGCCCTTCGACTTCGAGGATGTCAACACCCCCGAGTTCCCCCACAACTGGAAGAAGGGCGCGGGCGACAACCCGTTCACGATGGACATCACCTGCCGCAGCATCCAGCTCGTTTTTAAGGATTCGGGCAGCAAGGAGTTCGGCGCGGCAGTCGTCACGGTAGACGGCAAAGAGGTCGCGGCCTACGACCCGCGGCAGGCCGGTTGGACCCACTGCCATGCGGCCATTATCTTAAAGGAAGAAACCGCGCAGCGGCACCACATCGAAATCAAGATGCAGGAGCCGGGCACGGACAAAGTATTCACCATTTTAGGCTTCGGAGTTCTGTAAAGGACACGGAAGAACAGGAGAAAGCACTATGAAGAGAACTAAGAATCCCGCTAAAGAAGCTGAGTACCGCAAGCGTGCGGCCGACCTCGTTGCGCAGATGACCCTGCACGAGAAGGTCAGCCAGATGCTGAGCTGGGCTCCCGCGATCGAGCGTCTGGGCAAGGATGTCATCAAACAACGTTACGGCAACCTGTTCGACATGTACGAGGAGATCACCGACGTAAATCCCTACGAACAGCCGATGCAGATCTTCCCTGCCGTACACTATACGATGGGCGGTATCTGGGTCGATTACAACCTGATGACTACGATCCCGGGTCTCTACGCCATCGGTGAGGCCAACTTCTCGGATCACGGTGCCAACCGCCTGGGTGCTTCGGCGCTGATGCAGGGTCTGGCGGACGGTTATTTCGTGCTGCCTTATACGATCGGCGACTACCTGTCGCACAAGATCCAGGCTCCGAAGGTGAAGACCGATACCAAGGCCTTCGACGAGGCAGAGAAGGGTGTGAAGGATAAGATTTCGAAGTTGCTTTCCATCAACGGCAAGCAGTCGGTGGACGATATTCACAAGAAGCTGGGACACATCATGTGGGAGAACGTCGGCATGGCGCGTTCGAAGGAGTCGCTCGAGAAGGCGATCGTCGAGATCCAGGCGCTGCGCAAGGAGTTCTGGAAGGATGTGAAGGTCGTAGGCAAGGCGAACGAGTTCAACGTCGAGTTGGAGAAGGCGCTGCGTCTGGCCGATTTCCTGGAGCTGGGCGAGCTGATGGCACGCGACGCGCTGAACCGCGAGGAGTCGTGCGGCGGACATTTCCGCGTCGAGCATCAGACCGAAGAGGGCGAGGCCAAACGCGACGACGAGCACTTCGTATATGCCGCCGTGTGGGAGTACAAGGGCGAGAACGAAGCGCCGGAGCTCACGAAGGAGCCGCTGAACTTCGAGTTCGTACACCCCGCACAGCGTAACTACAAGGACTAATTCTTCTGTCGTCTAACTTTAATACACAATTTGAAACTATGAATTTCACGTTAAAGATATGGCGCCAGAAAGACGCCAAGGCAAAAGGGGCATTCGAAACCTACAAAGTCGAGAACATCTCCGCCGACACCTCGTTTCTCGAGATGCTGGATATTCTGAACAACAACCTGATCCACGAGTGCAAGGAGCCCGTGGCGTTCGACCACGACTGCCGCGAGGGTATCTGCGGTATGTGCTCGCTGCACATCGACGGCCGTGCGCACGGCCCGGGCGACGGCGCCACGACCTGCCAGATTTACATGCGCCGTTTCAAAGACGGGGCGACGATCGTCATCGAGCCCTGGCGTTCGGCGGCTTTCCCCGTAATCAAGGACCTCGTGGTGGATCGCAGTGCCTACGATAAGATTCTTCAGGCCGGCGGCTTCATCTCGGTCCGTACGAATGCCGTGCAGGATGCCAACAACATTCCCATCCCGAAGGCCGATGCCGACGTTGCGATGGATGCCGCTGCCTGCATCGGTTGCGGTGCCTGCGCTGCGACCTGTAAGAACGGCTCGGCGATGCTTTTCGTCGCCGCCCGTGTGTCGTCGCTCGCGAAACTGCCGCAGGGACGTGTCGAGGGTGCCCGCCGCGCCAAGGCGATGGTGGCCAAGATGGACGAACTGGGCTTCGGTAACTGTACCAATACGGGAGCTTGCCAGGCCGAGTGTCCGAAGATGATTTCGATTTCGCACATCGCCCGTCTGAACCGGGAGTTCCTCTCGGCGAAGTTCGAGGACTAATCGTTTGAAGAATAGATGCAAACAAGCCCGGAGCGAAACTCCGGGCTTGTTTGCGTATGGCGGGATCCGAAACTCGCCGAAATTGCGGGGCTGCGGCTGATTTACGCTGTTCGCCTTTCCGGTCGTTGCAGCAAGGAGGCCCGCCGGGAGATTGCCGGCTGGCGATTCGGCCGGATTCGAGGTCGGGGTTGAAAATATGGGGCATAACGACCTTTATGCCCCATTCCGAACCGGTCGTTGTCGCCGCCGGAGCCGAGAATCTGTTTTCCTTCCTACTTTTTTATGTAGCTCTTCAACGCTTCGACGTACTCCTCGAAAGCATCCACGCCTGTCGGGGTAATGCGGCAGAGCGTGCGGGGTATTTTTCCCCGAAAGGTCTTTTCGACCGTGATGTAGCCGGCTTTTTGCAGTTTGTCGATCTGTACGCTCAGGTTGCCCGCCGAAGCTCCCGTCTGTTCCCGGATGAAAACGAAGTCGGCCTCTTCGACCCCGAGGAGGATCGACATTACCGCCAGGCGCAGTTCCGAGTGCAGCAGGGGATTCAGTTCCTTGAACATCTTTTGTGCGATTGGTAGTTGATGATATGTCCCGGGACGACCATCATGATGAAAAATACGCCGGCAAAGATAAGGATTTCGTTGTTCAGGAGTCCGGCGGTTATCTCAATTCCGTCAGAAGTTGCGATTTTTTTCAGGAAATAGTCGTATAAAGGGAAGAGGACTGAAAGAGCCATACAGGTAAGTCCTGCGACGATGTATATTTTCGAACGAACGATCATTCCGGTTGTTGCCGTTGCCGTAGCCATCACCAGTGTAATGAGTTCGAAAAGACTGTGTCGGTAGGAGAGTCCGTGAAATAGCGAAAAGAGGAAGATCGGAATCAATGATAATGAGGATACTAACCAGACCTTGCCGACGATGCGGTCGATCTCTGTGCGGGGCTCCGTCGGCTTCTTGTCCGGGAACAGCCGCATCAGCAGACAGCCGATGATGGGAATGAGAAACCAGGTGAAGCACCAGGCGGGATGGCATCCGGCGATGTTGAACCAGTAATTGAGCAGGGCGATCCCGACGGTCGTATAGCCCCATACGAGGAACGGGCGTCCCGCATGGTTTTCCAGCCGGTTGCGGGTGTTTTGAATCATGCGCGAGATGAGTTCCATACTCTCTCGTGCGTCTAATTTTCTCTCTTCCATACGCAGTGAGTTTTGATGATTATATATTTTAGCATGCCGCTTTTTTCTTTGCAGATTCGGGTATCCGTTCGTTGGCAGCCGTTTTTGACTGTGTTTACAAGGCATCCCTCGCCCCGAATGATTTCGGGCTGTTGTCCGACCGTATCGGAAATCGAGTTTTTTCGTGCGGTCCGACCGTCGGCGGATCACTCCGCATCGTCATCGTCCGAGAGTTTTGTCAGGTGGAATATCAGATCCAGAATAAGACCGAGCCCCCAGCCTGCCATGACCCACAGCACCCACCAATAGTGGGGCGTCGTGAGGGCATTGACTCCGGCCAGAAATGCACAAATTACTGCGTATGTTATCCATTCCCGGATGAGCCGGCGCTTTCTGCGTGCGGCTTTCGCATCGATTTTTCGAGTTGTTTCCATAGCTTTCGGTTTTTGTTGGTATTACAAATATAAACTACTTTATTTTATAAACCAAATAAAATGCCTGAAAAATTGAAATTTTACGATGATTCGGGGCAGGGGGCGTTGAGGATGAAATGTACGGGGTAGGCCGAAAGGCTTTACCGAGATCTGTTAAATTATGGTATTATATGCGACCGTTTTTTTTGAATTCGGCGGTAGCCGCAATTTTGCGGGCCGTTATTCGATGCCGGGTTCACCCTGAACTTTTTTCTTGGGAGGGCGCGAGAAACGTCCGAGCATTGTCGGTCAGATTCGGATCGGAGGGCAGTATATTGATTGAGATATATCTTTCGTGGCCCTTTATTCGACGGTTGCAGCGTCGAATCCGAAGGGACGTTTATTCGCAGGCTTGTGGCCGCGTTTATAATTCGCCCCTTGCCTGCATCCTTTTCCCGGAGGGGATTTGGGGTGCTGTGCTTTCGAAGAGGTACATTAATATATAATCGCGTCGCATGCTTTATCCGAGCAGGATCAGGCTGAGGGCCATGATCGCCATGCCGCTCATCACGCCGTAGATCGAGATGTGGGCTTCGCCGTATTCGCGGGCGGCCGGCAGCAGTTCGTCGATTGAGATGAAAACCATGATTCCGGCGACGCCTGCCAGGATGCAGCCCATCATGACGGGAGACATGAACGGCATGAGGATAAAATAGGCGAGCAGGGCGCCGACCGGCTCTGCCAAACCCGATAGGAGCGAATAGCGGAAGGCTTTCATCCGGTCGCCGGTGGCGTAAAAGACGGGGATCGAAACCGCGATACCTTCGGGTATGTTGTGTATGGCGATGGCGACGGCGATGGCGATACCCAGCGTGGGATTTTCGACGGCGGTGGCGAAGGTGGCGATGCCTTCCGGGAAGTTGTGGATGCCGATAGCCAGGGCGGTCATCAGTCCCATGCGCATCAGTTTGGCATTTTTCGGTTTTTTCTCCAGCTCTTCGATCATATGGGCTTCGTGCGGGTTCTCGACCGAAGGCACCAGCCGGTCGATGACGCCGATCAGCAGTACGCCGCCGAAAAAGGCCAGGGTCGTAATACCCATCCCGGTTTGGGGGCCGTAGATGGCTCCGATAGCCTCCCGTGCCTGTTGGAACAGTTCGACGAACGAAACGTAGATCATCACGCCGCCCGACAGTCCCAACGAGAACGAAAGCAGTCGCTTGTTGGTACGGTGGGCGAAAAGGGCTATCGTGCTGCCGATACCGGTTGCCAGGCCGGCGCCGAGGGTGAGCATCAGGGGTACAAAAAGAGTGTGAGCCATCTCGAATACTGTTTTTCAGTTGGTCTTTGCAAAGATAGTGCAAGCCGAAAGCTGTGTCAAATTTATTTGGATGCAACCGAGGCGCCGCCTGTTTTCTGTAAAGATCGTGCACGCGGAAGCCGTTCGGTTTTGTCGGAAGCGGCCAGGGGCTGCCTATTTGCCGTAAAGTTAGTGAATTTTATCCTTTCTTTGCCGGAGAACATCGAATAAGGAGTGTGCGTTGTGTGAAAATCCCGTCGTATGGCGATCGATTCACTACTTTCGGCAGGAGAAGATCACTATTCCCGGCGAGTCGCGTGTTTTCCCGATCCGGTCTTTTTTTGCGGCGCTTGAAAATATCGAGCGCAGTGCACGATGAAATTATTCTTGAAGAAATTTTATTTAATTTGTTGATAAGTAGTGTTATATGTATTTTTAGGGTGGAAGTGGACGATATTTTTCGGAAAAGATGGTGCGAATGGTGTAATAATTGTTACCTTTACCCAATAAACAAGGCAGGTTCATTCTGATCTTTATCTTCTTTGCATTTTCCCGGACCTATATCCCGTCCGGATTTTTCCATCGTTGAAATCGACCTTTGTAAACTTTCTTTGTTTAGGCAATTTCGCTTGAGTATGTCTGTCGCAGGCAGAAGAGAGCCGTTGCCGGGTTTTAACGATGTCCCGAAATTGAGATTATTTTTTTACTTGCATACGCCCGTTCTGACCGCCCTTTTTCAGCGTGGTTCGGGCAGATTGCGCTGTCGGGGAACAAGGTGTGCGTGACTGCGGTTTCGACCGGGAACAGGAAACTTCCTCGCTTCCGTTTTTCCGCTTCCGCACCGGATGCCTCCGCGACAGATGAAAACTCCGTCGTACGACGGAATTATACGATGATTATGACATTTAACGAATTGAAAATTACCGACCCTATTTTGAAGGCGATCGGTGAAAAAGGATACCTGGCTCCTACGCCCATTCAACAAAAGGGTATTCCCGTGGCGCTCGATGGGCGCGATATGCTGGGCATCGCCCAGACCGGGACGGGTAAGACGGCGGCGTTCGCCATTCCGATCCTGCAGCATTTGAGCAGTGGGATGCAGGCAGAGCCGACCGACGTGCCGCGCCGCAACCGGCGGGGGCGGAATCATGGTCGGGAATACGGAGTGCGGCCGATCCGGGCCCTGATCCTGACCCCTACCCGGGAGTTGGCCGTGCAGATCGGCGACAGTTTTTCGGATTACGGAAAATATGTCGGTCTGAAGCATCTGACGATTTTCGGCGGTGTGAAACAAGGCCCGCAGGTCGAGGCGCTTCGTGGCGGCGTGGATATTCTGATAGCTACGCCGGGGCGCCTGCACGATCTGATCGGACAGGGGTTCGTCGAACTCGACGCGATTACGCATTTCGTGCTGGACGAAGCCGACCGGATGCTCGACATGGGATTCGTCGCCGACATCAAACGTCTGCTGCCGCTGCTGCCGAAGTCGCGTCAGACCCTCTTTTTTTCGGCGACGATGCCTGCGGACATCGTGGCGCTCTCGAAAAGTATGCTGACCGACCCCGTGCGGGTGGAGGTGACTCCGGTTTCGTCGGCGGTGGCTGCGATCGATCAGCGGGTCTATTTCGTGGAGAAGCCGGAGAAGAAGAAACTGCTCGTATCTCTGCTCCGCGAGGAGGATAAGTCCGTTCTCGTCTTCTCCCGCACCAAACACGGAGCGGACAATATTTCGCGTCTGCTCTCCAAGTCGGGTATTCGAAGCGAGGCGATTCACGGCAACAAGTCGCAGAATCACCGCCAGCGCGTACTCACGGATTTCAAGTCCGGCAAGATCCGGGTGATGGTCGCTACGGACATCGCTGCCCGTGGCATCGACATCCGGGAACTGGAGATCGTCATCAATTACGATCTGCCGGATGTGCCGGAAACGTACGTACACCGTATCGGCCGCACCGGTCGTGCCGGACATTCCGGAACCGCCCTTACGTTCTGCACCCCGGACGAGCGGCCGCTCATGAAAGACATACAGCGGCTGACAGGCAAAAAACTCAATGCGGAAACATACCGTGCATAATAATCTTTAAGTTGAATTTAATGGCAAAATCGCAAACATTCGGAAAAAGAGAGAACGAAAAGAAAAAGCAGGCCAAGCGCTTCGAAAAACAGAAACGCAGGGAAGAACGCCAGGCCGGAGGAAGCTCCTCGCTCGACGATATGATCGCCTATGTGGACGAGAACGGGAATATTACCGACACTCCGCCCCAGCTGCGGCCGAAAGTCGAGATCCAGCTCGAGGATATCGTGATAGCCACGCCTAAAAAGGAAGATATTGCGGCCGAACCGCTGAAAGGGCGTGTCGAGTATTTCAATACCGAGAAGGGGTACGGGTTTATCAAGGACCTGGCTTCGACGGAAAAATATTTTTTCCATATATCTTCGGCTCCCGAAGGGATCGGCGAGGGGCGGATTGTCCTTTTCGAACTCATGCGGGGTACACGCGGTATGAATGCGGTGAAAATCGCATTTGCGCAATAAACATTTATCCACAGTCAAAATAGAAAAAAATGAACATTTACGTATCGAATTTGAACTTCCGCACCCGGGGCGAGAGTTTGCAGACTTTATTCGGGGAGTACGGAGAAGTATCTTCCGCCAACATCATCACCGACCGCGAAACCGGCCGCTCGCGCGGCTTCGGTTTCGTCGAAATGCCGGACGAGTCGGCCGCACGGAACGCGATTAACGCGCTGAACGGTTTCGAGCTCGACGAGCGGGCTATCAACGTCAATGAGGCCCGTCCGAAGACCGAGCGCAGCGACCGGGGTGGTTACGGCTCCAATCAGGGCGGCGGTTACGGGCGCAACCGGTATTGATTCGGATCGGCCGGAAAGAGCGGGGAGGAGCGTTGAACGCCCCTCCCCGCTCTTCGATAAGGCCGTGCTTTTTCCGGTGGGGGATGGGGGCGGAGGTTTCCGGAGGAACGCTCGATGGCCGTCCGGTCGGGTGGACGGGCGTCGGAGCGCGGACCGAAACTTCTGCCGGGGCGTATCGTTCTGTCGTTGCAGGATGCCGGCGAAATTTTTTGGCCGGGTTATCTTGCCGAAACCGTAAATTATGCTTACCTTTGCCCCTGATAACACCGGAACCCGATCAAGCCAATGTTTAGTTTCATACCGAACGCATTTCAGGAGGCCCAGTACGTACGGCGCCGTCATTTCCGGGGTAATCATTCGGAAAATATTTCCAATTTTTATTATAATTTTTCCAAGTTATTAGGGTAGCTGTCCAAGTTGCCCTATTTTTTTGTGCACCCGCTGCGGCGAGGTGCGAAACGGTACAGCAAAATGAAGACGATTCTCAAAGGTGCGAAGTTCTATCGGGACGGAAGGTTCGAAACGGGCGATCTGGCGATCGAAGACGGTAAAATCGTTGCTATAGGCGGTCGGGTCGCGCTTGAGGCGGACGACCGGGCAGTCGATTTGACGGGTTGTCATGTATTGCCGGGATTGGTCGATGTGCATGTCCACCTGCGCGAACCGGGTTTTTCGGAGAAAGAGACCATTGCGACGGGTACGGCTGCCGCCGCGCACGGAGGTTATACCACCGTTTGTCCGATGCCGAATCTCAATCCGGCGCCCGATTCGCCGGAGCATCTGGAAGCGGAGCTGGCTCTGATCCGCCGCGATGCGGTCGTTCGGGTGCTGCCTTACGGTTCCATTACGCGGGGACAGAAGGGACGCGGGGAGCTGGTCGATTTCGGGGCTCTGGCCGGAGAGGTCGTGGGCTTCTCGGACGACGGACGGGGGGTGCAGGGCGAGGAGCTGATGGCCGAAGCCATGCGTCGCGCCGCAGCGGTCGGCAAGCCGATCGTGGCCCATTGCGAAGTCGATGAATTGCTGAAAGGAGGGTATATCCACGACGGTGTTTATTGCCGCGAGCACGGGCACAAGGGTATCTGCTCCGAGAGCGAGTGGCGGCAGGTGGAGCGCGATATAAAATTGGCAGCCGAAACCGGATGTCAGTATCATGTCTGCCACGTTTCGACCAAGGAGAGCGTCGAGCTGATTCGCCGGGCGAAGGCCGCCGGGTTGAAAGTCAGCGGCGAAACGGCTCCGCACTACCTGCTGCTCTGCGACGAGGATTTGCAGGAGGACGGTCGTTTCAAGATGAATCCGCCGCTGCGGGGACGTGAAGACCGCGAAGCCCTGCGGCAGGCCGTCGCCGACGGGACGATCGAGGTGATTGCTACGGATCATGCGCCTCACACCGCCGAACAGAAATCGCGCGGACTGGCCGGCAGCGCGATGGGTATCGTGGGGTTGGAGTGTGCTTTCCCGCTGCTCTATACCTATTTGGTGAAGCCGGGGCTGCTTACGCTGGAGCAGCTCGTCGAGCGGATGTCGATGGCTCCGCGCCGGATTTTCGGCCTCGGCGGAGGCTTGCAGGCGGGCGAACCGGCCGATTTAACGGTGTTCGACCTCGATGCGGAGTACGAGATCGATCCCGAAACCTTCCTGTCGAAAGGCCGTGCTACGCCTTTTGCCGGCTGGCGGGTTGCGGGCCGTACGCTCTGGACGCTGGTCGGGGGACGTACGGCATACGCGACGGAGCGTTTCCGATAGACGGGGCGGGAGCGATGTGCGCGGATTGTCCCGGATCGGAATACGAAATGCGATTCCGTTTTTCGACGGGCGGTGACTGCGGTCGTCGCGGATTCTGCCGGATGCGGGAAACAGGGCCGGAAATTGAAAAATGAACGAAGACAAATTACGAAATAACCGAATATGAAACCATTCACCAAAAAAATCGTGCTTGAGTCGGGCCGCGAGTTCTACGGCTACGGTTTCGGCGCGGACCGGGAGGCGACGGGCGAGATCGTGTTCAATACCTCGATGGTCGGCTACCAGGAGATTCTCTCCGATCCCTCCTATACCGACCAGATGGTCGTGATGACCTATCCGCTGATCGGCAACTACGGCATTACGGACGAGGATTACGAGACCAAGTATCCGACTATCGGCGGTATGATCGTGCGCGAATACAACGATCTGCCGAGCAATTTCCGCTATACCAAGACCCTTGGCGAAGTATGCGAGGAGTACGGCATACCCTGCGTCTGGGGGATCGATACCCGTATGCTGACGCGCATTATCCGTGACGAGGGCACCCAGCGGGTGATCGTCGTCGATGCGTCGATGCCGCAGGAGGAGGCCCTGCGCCGCTTGAAGGAGGCGCCCGTGCGCCGCGACATGGTCGAGCGCGTGAGCTGCCGCAAGCGTTGGTTCTCCCGCACGGCCAATCATCGTTTCGACGTGGTGGCGGTCGATTGCGGCATCAAGCACAACATCATCCGCAAGCTCAACGAGAAGGGTTGCAACGTGACGGTGGTGCCCTACGACGCTACGGCGGAGCAGATTCTCGCGTTCCGTCCCGACGGGCTGGTGCTTTCGAACGGCCCGGGCGACCCGAATGACGTGCAGGGGGTGATCGAACTGGTGCGCCGGCTGCGCGGGCGGCTGCCGA
>OMCQ01001120.1_pt1 | contig 11268 bp, 6 predicted proteins | sample 1673761 | NCBI WGS metagenome assembly OMCQ01 (sample SAMEA103958126, study PRJEB25191) | human gut metagenome | reverse complement strand
CTGGTCACCGCAGCGGTCAGCGTCTGGGTATGGGACCCATCATTGCCGCAGGTGAACACGGCGGAGGCGGACTCCGTTCCGGTCCAGGTCCAGGCAGGCTGACCCCAGGCGTGGCCGGTGGCAGGGATGGTCAGAGCCTCCAGGGTGGTCTCGTTCTTGCCGTCGGCATCGCTGAACAGCTTCCGGCAGACGGAGCACTCCCAATACGCCTTGGTACCGGCGGTTTCGCAGGTGGCGGGCACCTCAGGTACCGCGGTGAGAGTATGGCCGTCGGCGCAGGGGTCGGTCTGGCCGAAGGTCATGGCCACGTTGTCGATGGCGTTCATGCCGTCGGTGCCAGTGTAGCTCTTGCCGGCCTTCTTATAGAAGTGGAAGGCGAACTGGGCATTGTCGGTGCAGTAGGCGGCGGGAACAGCGATGCTGGCCGTGCCCTGCAGGTAGGTGCCGCCCTCGTTGACGGTGTCGGTCTTGGCATCCCAGATGGCGGTCCAGGTCTGGCCGCCGTCGGTGCTGGCCTCCACGGTGATGGTGCAGAAGCCGCTGAGGACCGCGTAACGGAACAGCAGGTAATCAAAGGTCAGGGTGGGGGTCTTGCCGGTCAGGTCCACCACGGGGGAGATGAGATACTCATCCTGCAGCTTGTCGCTGCCGCCTGCCATAGGCAGCAGGGGCTTGCGGATGCCGCCCACGCTCCAGGGATCACCCCAGGGATCTTCATAGTAATCCATGTCGATGCGGGCCTGCTTGGTGGAATTGAGCTTGGTATTGGTGCCCTTGTACCAGGTATAGGGGCTGTCGGTACGGGTGCCCTTCACGGTCCAGCCGTGGCCGGGGAAGTTCTCGGACTCGAAGTCGTTGTCGAACTGCACGTCGGAGGCCGTCTTGGTGAACACGGCGGCAATGGTGTGGTTGGCGGTGACATTCTCGAAGGTGTAGCTGTCCACCGCGCCCACGCTCTGGCCGTCCACCAGCACGTCGGCGATGGCGTAGCCCTCCTGGGCGGCGATGGCGAAGGTCTGGGACGCGCCCTCCTTCACGGACACCTCACCGGCGGGGGTGATGGAGCCGCCCTCACCGGCGGTGGCGGTGATGGTGTACTTCTGGGCCACGGGGCCGTCCTCCACCGCCATCAGCTTCACGTTATCCACCGCCAGGGGGGCGGTGTCGTGGGTGGTGTTCACATAGCGGAAGGCGAACTGGACGCCGTCCACCGCATACTGGGCGGGAACCTTGACCTCAGCGCTGCCCGCCAGGGCATAGCCGCTGGTTTCCTGGCCGGTGTAGCTGTCCTGGAAGTTCCAGATGGGGGTCCAGGTCTGGCCGCCGTCGGTGGAGGCCTCCACGGTGGCGGTGAAGGTCTTGTTCTTGATGCCGTAAATGCCGTAGGCATAGTCGAAATACAGAACGCCATCCCGGGTGCCGGACAGGTTCACGGACGGGGAGATCAGCCACTCGTCCTGCGGGCCGCCGTGCCAGTCGTCGGAAATGTAGGCGTGCTTGGTGTCGTTGCCCAGGCTCTTCCAGTTGTAATAGGTATCCTGCTTCCAGGTGTAGCCGTTGGGGTTGACGCCCTTGAGGGTCCAGCCGTGGAAGGGGAAGCTGTCGCCGGTGACGGACTCGAAGTCGTTCTCGAACATCACGGTGGGGACATCGGGGATCTTCTCAAATACGGCGGAAACGGCGTAGCTCTGGTCCATGGTCAGGGTCAGGACATTGCCGGTAACGGAGGCGGTGCGGCCGTTGACCTTCACGGAGGCCAGCTGATAGCCCTGGTCCGGGGTGAAGGTAACGTCCACGGCCTGGCCGGAGACATAGGTAGTCTGACCGGCGGGGGCCACGGTACCGCCGTCGGAGGCGGTGGTGGTCAGGGTCACGGTGTCGCCGGACGGCTGGGCCTTCTGGAAGGTGGCGGAGATGGTGTGGTCCACGCCCACCCGCTGGAAGGTATAGTAGCTGATGGGGCCCAGATCCGTGCCGTCCACGGTGACGTTGGCGATCTCATAGCCCTGGGCGGGGGTAACGGTGAAGGTTTTGCTGGTGCCCTTCTTCACCAGGGTCTGACCGGCGGGGTCAATGGCGCCGCCCTCACCGGCGGAGGCGGTGACGGCCACATAGTTGTCCCGCTCCTCGGCGTACAGCTGAACGTTGTCCAGCGACAGGTTGGAGCCGCCCTTACCGGTGTAGACAAAGGCGAAGCGCAGGTCCTTGCTGTTTTGCAGGCTCTCGGGAACGTTGACCTTGGCCTGGGTCTTGGTCCAGGCGGTGAACAGGCCGGAATCCCGCTGCAGGTTCCAGATCTCCTGCCAGGTGGCGCCGCCGTCGCCGGAGGCCATGACCTGCAGGTTGCAGTGCTTATACTCCACGGTGTGCCAATAGGTGGTGTAGAAGTCAAACACCATGTGGACCTCGGTATCCACGCCGCTGATATCGGTGGTGCGGGAGATGAGCCACTCGTTCTGCTGGTTGTCGTCGTCATAGTCCACGGTGGCCGTGTAGTCCTCGTCGCGGTACCAGGTGTTCAGAGAGCTGCCCTTGCTCTGGATGCTCCAGTCGTCGGGGAGCCACTTCTCGTTGAAGTTCTCGGTCCAGAGGATGTTGGTGGGCGTGATGGTGCCGTGATCGTCTGGGTTGCCGGGAGCGCGGACGGTATACACCTTGGAGTTGCCGGCGTAGTCATGGACGATCATGCCGAAGGTCTCGCCGAAGCCGGTGATGTCATACTCGCTGACATGGCTGGTGACGCCGGGCTTGTCCTCGCCGAAGCCCTGCATACCATAGAGCATCTCGCTGTTCTTGATGTTGTAGAACACCACGGCCGCCACATACTGGTTATCGGACACGTCCAGGCTCAGATAGTACCGGCCCTCGGACTCGGTGACCTTCAGGTTGTCGGCATGGGGCTCCTCGGTGTCGATGGTGATGGGGAAGGACCAGGAACTCTTCTGGTTGGTCCCCACGCCGTCGCCATAGGGCAGGGTAGCCTCGATGGTCACGGTAGCCTTGGTGTTGTTGGGCAGCTTGGCGTTGTGGGCGTCGGTGCCGTACCAGGGCTCGATGCCGTCATATTCGGCGTCCACACCGGCGGGCACAATGCGGTAATAGTCGTAGCTGTAGATGGACTTGCCCACATACTCGCAGTCCTTGCTGTAGTACACCTGGCCGTTTGCGCCGGTGATGGTATACTTCAGGCTCTTGGTGTTGCGCAGCAGGCCGGTGTAGATACCGGTGAGGCTGTCCATAAAGTCATCGTTGTTGGGAGAGATGGCGTTGCGGTCCGCCAGATACGGCACGCTGGTGTAGTTGTTGTCACCCAGGTAGGTGTCCACCGTGTTCTCGCTGGAGGAGGAGAAGGCGGTGTTCATATAGGCCTGGGCCTGGCTGGCGGAGCCGTCCAGCGTCTCCCAGTAATCGGTGGAGTCCATGATGGGGGCCTTGGTCCAGTCGCCGTAGAAGGCCAGGAAGGGCACGCCCAGATCAATGGGATCCGTGAGGCTGCTGCCGTCGGCGGCCACCTGGGTCAGGGTCACGAAGCCCTCCACATAGCTGCCGTTGGGGAACTGGGCCAGCATCGTCCGGCCCTCGTCGGTGACGGTGACGGTGACGGTGACATCGGCGGTCTTGCCGGGGGCCACGGACACGCGGTTATTCTCGCAGTTGGTGGTGAAGGTGTGGGGCAGCAGCCGGGAGCTTCCGCTGATGGTGGAGAACTCCTGCTGATTGCCGTTGACGTAGCTCTCGGTGGTGTCCGTCAGGACGATGGGGGTCACGTCGTAATACAGGGTGTCACTGCCGGTGTTGTGAACGGTGAAGGTCATGGTATACACGCCCTTCATAGCGGGATCGTCCTTCAGCTCCAGCTTGGGACGCTCCATGCCCGCCACGGACAGATAACCCCGGGTATTCACGGCGTCGTTGATGCTCATCAGGCCGGCGCCCTGCTTGCGGGGAGAATAGGGCACGCCGTCGTTGTCATAGATCACATGGGCGGTGCTCATGAGCAGGGTATCGGTCATGTGCTTGCGGTCCGCGCCGGACATAGAGGCATCGCGGGCCTTCAGGGCCTGCTGGACGATGGCCATGCCGCCCGCCACATGGGGGGAGGCCATGGAGGTGCCGTCCATGCTCTCATAGCCGCCGGGCACGGCGGCATAGATGCCCGCGCCGGGGGCGGTGAGCTCCGGCTTCAGGGTCAGCTCGGTGGTGGCGCCCCAGCTGGAGAAATCGGCCATGCCGTAGGTGGGAGACTCCACCAGGGCGTCGGCCGCAGCCACGGACAGGGTCTTGGTCTGCTGCTGCTTCATGTATTCGCCGGCAGCCTGGGAGATAAACGCGCAGGGAATCTTCCAGTCGGTGATGGACATATACAGCATGCCGGGGACGTTGTTGTACACCAGCATACCGATGGCGCCGGCGTTGGCGGCGGCGCGCTCCTTCTGCTCGTAGTACATACCGCCGCCCCGCTGGACCAGGGCGATCTTGCCGGTCAGGTCCAGGCCCGCATAGTCCTCCTCCGCGCCGTAGTTGGGAACCACCACATACTCGATGGAGCCCCGGGAGGACAGGCTGCGGAAGGGCTTGGCATTCTCGTCGTCGCTGATGGTGGCGCTGTCCTGATAGGCCAGGTTCTTGCCGCCCACGGTGACATAGGGGCTGTTGACCACGCCGTTGGACACGGCAGCCACGGACAGGGACTCGCCATAGGTAGAGGGCTCGCTGACCAGGCCGTAATCGGGGTTGGAGGCCAGGGCCTTGCCGCCGAAGGCGTCGCCATAGGCGGCGTTATAGGCGTTGCCGGCGGCCACAGCCAGGGACACGCCGCTCTCGCCGGTGCGCTCGAACACGTCCAGCAGGCTCTTGGTAAAGGCATCCTCGCTGTCATAGTCGATGTAGCCGCAGTCGGAGCCCAGGCTCAGGTTGGCCACGTCCACGCCCAGCAGAATACAGTCCTCCAGGGCGGCCAGAATATCGGAATAGGACGCGCCGCCGCTGCTCTTGAACACGTTCATGTTGATGATCTGGGCCTGGGGCGCCACGCCCATGACGGCATCGTTGACGCCCACATTACCGGCGGCGGTGGAGGCCACATGGGTGCCGTGGCTGCCCTTTTCGCCGGGATTGCCGTCCTTATCCTTGTCGCCGTAGTCGAACTGGAAGGGAATCTTGGCGCTGTAGTACAGGTTGGACACGCTGATGCCCTTGATGATGCTCTCCACCTGGAAATCATAGGTCTCCAGCAGGGTCCGGAGCTTTTCCTGGGTCAGGGAGGGGCTCTTGGGCGCGGCCTTGAACACCTCGTGGCCCATGTCCACGCCGGTATCCAGAATGGCCACCAGCATCCCCTCGCCGGTGAAGCCCGTGGTATTATAGATACCGCCGCCGATCATCCGGTTGCTGTTGGCGGTGTCGGGCAGCAGCTCAAAGGTGGGGGAAATGAAGGCGGACTGGACGCAGTCCAGCTTCCGGATGGCCTTGTACTGGCCATAGGTCACCGTGGCGGAGAAGCCGTTGAGCAGGGTGGTGTACTGCCGCTGGGGCTCCACCTTGGTGTCAAGGGCGCGTTCGATCTGGGCCAGGGCGCTCTTCTGCGTGCGCAGCAGGGCGTTGACCTGGGCCCGGGAATCGGGGTCGGCCACGGAGTCGTTTACCACCACGATGATCTCGACTTCATCGCTGTCGTCGAGCTTGGCGGTGTTTTCCATCTGGATTCTTTCGCCGTCCTTCTGGCTGCTGCGCAGGACCTGGCGGGTGATATCGTTGGCGATACCATCCAGCGTCGTCTCATGGAGAGAGGCGTTGGTCTCGTGCGCAGCCGTCTCGGCGAAGGCTGTCACCGGCAGGGCGGTCAGGATCATCAGAACCGCCAGGGCCAGTGCGCAGCACCGTTTGATAGCTGTCATCTCGTTCCTCCTATAAGTGTAAGTCGGACGCCATGCATAAAAGTATGGCGCGCTCTTTGTATTGTACCATCTTTCGCGGTTCAGCGCAATAATGCGATGTGTGCAAATATCCCGCCGAAAATTTGTGGGTTCCGTGAAAAATCCGGAAGCGGTCATTCCCTGCCGCCAACCGCGGTCAGGTGCTCTTCCTTTCGCAAATTGAAAATATTCAGCCGGTATTCACGGCAATCCGGCGGGACTTTCCCGGTTTTTTCTCTTGACAACCGGTCCCTGGATAGAATATAATGAGTGTATCAATACAGATAATACACACAGAAAGGAGGTCACATGCGTGATACGCTTGGATTACCGGGATGCGCGGCCCATCTATGAGCAGGTGCGGGACGGCCTGCGGAGCATGATGGTGACGGGCGTGCTGGCGGCGGGAGACAAGCTGCCCTCCGTGCGGAGCCTGGCCACGGAGCTGGCCATCAATCCCAACACCATCCAGCGGGCCTATACCCAGCTGGAGGCGGAGGGATATGTTTACACCGTGTCGGGCCGGGGCACCTTCGTCTCCGAGGGCCAGGAGCAAAACCGCCAGCGGCGCAGAGAGGTGACGGCCCGGGTGCTGCCGCTGATGGCGGAGCTGCGGGACCTGGGCATGACCCGGGAGGAATGGACGGACCTTTGGAAGGGAGGGGATCGCGATGCTTGAAGCGAATAACGTGGTAAAAACCTTTGACGGCTTCCGGGCCCTGGACGGGGCCAACATGACGGTGCCCCGGGGGGCGGTATACGGCCTGGTGGGCCCCAACGGGGCGGGCAAATCCACCATCATCCGCCACTTCACCGGCGTGTACCGGCCCGACAGCGGCCAGGTGACCCTGGACGGCCAGCCGGTATATGAAAATCCCGCCGCCAAAAGCCGCATGGCGGTGATTCCCGACGACTGGTACTATTTTAACTCCGCCACCATCCGGGATATGATGACCTTTTACCGGGGGTTTTATCCCCAGTTCTCCACAGAGCGGTACGAAAAGCTGAAGGAAGTTTTTGAATTGGACGAAAAACGGCAGATTCGGCGGCTCAGCAAGGGAATGCAGAAGCAGGCGGCGTTCTGGATCGCCATGTGCTGTATGCCGGACTATCTCATTCTGGATGAGCCGGTGGACGGCCTGGACCCGGTGATGCGGCGGCAGGTGTGGTCTCTGCTTATGGGGGACGTGGCCCAGCGGGGCACCACCGTGCTGGTTTCCTCCCACAACCTGCGGGAGCTGGAGGACGTGTGCGACCATGTGGGCATTATGAACAAGGGGCAGGTGCTGCTGGAGCGGAGCCTGTCGGAGCTGCAGGACAACACGGTGAAGCTCCAGGTGGCCTATGCCGCAGCGGAGGAGCCGCCGCTGCCGGAGGGCATCCGGGTGCTGCACCGGTCCGCCGTGGGCCGGGTCATCACCTACATTGTCCGGGGCAGCCGGGAGGAGGTCCTGCACCGGATGCAGGCCCTGTCTCCCCTGCTGCTGGAGGCCATTCCCCTGACCCTGGAGGAGATTTTCATCTATGAGCTGGGAGGTGCTGACTATGCGGTCCGCGACATCGTTCTTTAACGGGGCCATCGCCCGCAGCGACCTGCGGCGATACTGGCCGGTGCTGTTCCTGTATGTGGGGCTGTGGCTGATCTTCCTGCCCATCCCGGTGTGGAACAGGGCCGCAGAGCGGAATCCCGCCCTGGTGAACCTGACCGAGCTGTGCGCCGACACCTACGCCACCGCCGTGGTGCTGGCGCTGATCTTCGGCGGCATGATGGCCATGGCCTCGTTTTCCTATCTGATGAACCCCCGGTCCGTGGGGGCCATGCACGCCCTGCCCCAGCGGCGGGGGACCCTGTTCTGGACCCATTTTCTCACCGGCTGGGCCATGCTGGCGGCGGGGAACCTGCTGGTGCTGGCAGTGACGGCCCTGGCGGCCCTGCTGGGCGGCCTGGCTCTGACGCCGGCCCTGCTGACGTGGTTCGTGGTGGCCACCCTGCTGGACCTGATCTTCCTGGCCCTGGGGACCCTGTGCGCCATGGTCACCGGGTGGCTGCTGGCGGTGCCGGTGCTGTACGCCGCCGTCAACTGCCTGGCGGTGGCGCTGACCTGGCTGGGCCAGCAACTGGCGGAGCTTCTGCTGGACGGCTTCACCATGCCGGACGCCCAGCCCGTCATTACCCGGTGGCTGACGCCGGTGTATCAGCTGATCTGCGACCTGGGCCAGAGCGGTCCCAGCTATTCGCCGTTTCTCACCGGCAAGCTGCCCGATGACCGCATACAGAACGCCGACTGCGCCAGCGGCCTGGCTCCCCAGGGCTGGCGGACCCTGCTGATCTTCACCGCCGTGGCCCTGGTGCTGACGGTCCTGTCCCGGCTGCTGTACGGCCGGCGGAAAAGCGAGCTGTCCGGCGATGCGGCGGCCTTCCCCTGGATGCGGCCGGTGTTCCGGCTGGGCGTGGGGCTGGTAGGCGGTCTGCCCCTGGGTATGCTGCTGTATGTCCTGGTGTCCGTGGGCCGCAGCGGCGACTTCAGCCCCGCCCGTCTGTGCGTGTGCATGGCCGTGATGGGCATCGTGTGCTATCTGGCGGCGGCCATGCTGGTGGGCAAGACCCTGCGGGTGCTGCCCAAGCGCCTGCCCGGCGCGGCGGTGACGGCGCTGGTGCTGGTGCTGCTGTGCGTGGCCCTGCGGGCGGACGTTTTCGGCTACGCCGACCGGACGCCCCAGGCGGAGGATGTGGCCCGGGCCCGGGTATATTGCCTGGACACCAGCTTTACCCTGGAGGATCCCCGGTCCCTGGAGACCCTGGTAAAGGCCCAGGCGGAGCTGGCGGAGAATCGCGCCGCAGATGTGAACTGCCGGATGACCTTTGTGGTGCACTATGTTCTGAAGGACGGCACCTCCATGGCCCGGTGCTACCGGTTGGCGATGACGGAGCCGGTCAAGGCAGCTCTGGAGCAGGTGGCCCGGCTGGAGGAGGTGCAGACCTATGTTATGTTCAACGGCAACGTTCCCCCGTCCGGCTGGCAGCCCACCGGCGGCGGGCTGTGGCTGAACGCCGCCGGCGAAAGCCGGGAGCTGACGGCGGAGGAGGCCCAGGCCCTGTATGACGCCGCCTGGCGGGATGTCCAGGCGAAGAACGTTCTTCCGGTGGATGGCGACTACGCCTGGCTGGGCGTCGAGATCACCCTGTTCCGCGATGGCGACAGCCGCACCATCAGCGCCACCAAGTCCTCTTACAAGGAGCTGACCCAGGCCCTGCTGGACCTGGGCATCCCGGCGGAGGATATCGGTGAGATCAACATAGACTGATAACGCACCAAGGCCCCGGGGGAAGCCCCGGGGCCTTTGGCTTGTCCAAAAAGGGCAAAGCTCTTTTGGGACAAGCTGAATGGGAGGGGCTGAGCCCCTCCCACTTTTTATGATGAGCTATTGCGTGCGTTACAGCTCCCCGGCCTTATACAGCTGGGACTCCCGGCGGTATCCGGCGGCGGAGGCGGCGTTCTGGGCGATCTCCTCCGGCGTCAGGGGGCGGCGGACCCTGGCGGGCGCACCCATGACCATGGAGCCGTCGGGAATCACGGCCCCCTGGGTCACCAGGGCTCCGGCGGCAACGATGCAGTCCCGGCCCACCACGGCTCCGTTGAGAACGATGGCTCCCATGCCCACCAGCGTGTTGTCGCCGATGGTGCAGCCGTGAAGAATGGCGGCGTGGCCCACGGTGCAGTCCCGGCCGATGACGGCGGGGAAGCCGGGGTCGGCATGGACGATGCAGTTGTCCTGGATATTGGCGCCCTCCCCCACGGTGATGGGGGCCGTCTCCGCCCGGAGCACTGCGCCGAAATAGATGCCGGCCTCCGGGCCGATGGTGACGCTGCCGCGGACGGTGGCATTTTCCGCCACAAAGGCGGATTCGTGGATCACAGGCTTCATGACATTTCCTCCTTAATGAAACAGCCAGCGAGCGATGAGGATCACCACGCAGGCCCCGCCTACGCCGATGAGAATGGCCCCCACGGAGCCGGTGGCGGCGATGCCGATGGTGCCCGCCAGCCAATTGCCCACGGCGGAGCCCACCACGCCCAGGATCAGGTTACGGATCAGGCCGCCGCGGCTGCCCATGAGCTTGCCGGCGATCCAGCCGATGAGGGCGCCTAAAATCAGGGAACAGATCATGCTTTTGTCTCTCTTTCTACCCGCACGGGGTCCACAATATGAACATTCAGGTGGTTATACGGCATCTCCACGGACCGCTGGTCAAAGGCCGTCTTGATCCCCTCCAGCAGGGCGTAATATGCCGGCCAATAGTCGGCGGTTCTGGCCCAGGCCCGGACAATATATTCGATGCCGCTTTCGCCGTAGGCATTGACATACACCTCCGGCGCCGGCTTGTCCAGCAGGCCCGGAGTCCGGGCCACGGCATCCAGCAGTGCCTGGCGCACCGTCTGCACCGGCGCGTCATAGGACGCGCTGACGGCGTGCTCAATGCGCCGGGTGCCAAGAGCCGTATAGTTGGTGATCTTCCCGGCGGAGATGCTGCTGTTGGGGGCGGCAATGCGCAGGCCGTCCGGCGTATCCAGATAGGTATAGGTCAAGGTCAGATCCTTTACCGTGCCCGCGCCGCAGGGGGTATCCACATAGTCGCCCACGGCGAAGGGCTTGGTCACCAGCAGCACCAGTCCCCCGGCCACATTGGCCAGGACATTCTGCACCGCCAGGGATACGGCCAGGGACAGCACCGACAAAAGCGCCACCAGGGACGTGACGGGAATGCCCAGCTGATCGGCGGTGATGAGCACCGTCACCACCCACAGCACCAGGCGCACAGACTGCACCAGGTATTTCCGCACCCGGGCGTCGATATGGGTTTTATCCAGGACCCGGCGCAGCAGCGCCGTCACCAGGCGCACGGCGATCAGACAGATCACCAGCGTCAGCAGCGCTCCCAGCAGCTTCCCCAGGGAGATGGTCCCCAGATGCAGGGCCGACAGGTCCAGCTTTTGATCCAGTGCACTTTCCACAGTCCGCACCTCCTTGCGCGTTTCGTGCCCCCCATTATACCCCAGGGCGGCGGAATTTGTCAAACCGGCAAAAAAAAGACTTACCCTTTTGGGGGAAAAGTGGTATAATATGGTAAAGAAGAAAAGAGAGGATGAGGGTCATGTATGCAGCGGGCGAATTGGTGGTATATGGCGGCGAGGGCGTCTGCCGGGTGGAGGGCGTGGGCGCGCCGTCCCTGCCGGGTATGGACAAGACCCGACTGTACTACACGCTGTCGCCCCTGTACCGGTCCGGTCAGGTGATGACCCCGGTGGACACTCAGGTGCTCATGCGGCCGCTGCTGACGGCGGAGGAGACG